>Ga0075029_100001873_pt1 | contig 11957 bp, 10 predicted proteins | sample LitLauG_LLR_2013_FD_71391 | JGI IMG/M metagenome (GOLD analysis project Ga0075029, IMG submission 71391) | Freshwater sediment microbial communities from North America - Little Laurel Run_MetaG_LLR_2013 | ecosystem: Environmental > Aquatic > Freshwater > Creek > Sediment | place: USA...
CCTGATTCTTGCGGGCGCCCAGACGCGGGTACTCGGCGGCGATTGGCTCCTTCACCTTGAGCACAAGGTCGCTCTCGGCCCAGACGTCGTCGGCGCTCTCGATGATCTTGGCCCCGTTGGCCACGTAGTCGGCGTCAGCGATGGACGAACCGACACCGGCCTCGCGCTCGACGTACACCTGGTGACCGGAGCCGGTCAGTTCCCTGACGCCGGCCGGCGTGAGGGCCACCCGGTACTCGTCGGTCTTGATTTCCTTCGGGACTCCAATGATCATCGTTGATCATCCTTTCGTTGCTATGCGATTGAATCGATCTCGTCGGGTTCCAGCTCGGTGTAGGCGACGAGCGGCTGCGCGAAGAAGCCGTCCTTCCTGTGGGTGCGAACCCACGCGAGCAGGAGCAACGGCAATCCGGCGACGAGCACGATGACGACGGGATACGATCCGGACCCCCCGCTCTTGAGTACCTGGTAGCAGACGTACAGAAGCACGACTCCGCCGATGAACGGCAGGACGACCATGGTCAGGTTGGCTCGCAAGCCCTTGCCCAGTGTCTTGCGGAACGCCCACGCGCAGCCGAGCCCCGTGATGCCGTAGTAGAAGGCCACCAGGACACCGATGTTGAGGACCAGGTTGTTGAAGACCGTGGCGCTCGACGACGAGAACGTCGTCAGCATGATGCCGAAGAGCGAGATGAATGACAGCACCAAGGTACCCGTCGCCGGAGTCTTGAAGCGATCGTGAACGGATCCGAAGAGCTTCGGGAAGACGCCGTCGCGCGCCATCGCCAACGTGATCCTCGCCGCGGGCAGCAAGGTCGTCTGGGTCGTGGCCACCGTCGAAGACAAGACAGCGAAGATCATCACGTAACTGGCCCACGAGCCGGCGAACTGCTGGCCGAAATAGAACAGGACGTTCGTGCCCTGAGCCGCCACGGCCTTGGGACCAAGCAGCATCTGAGCGGCGATGAAATTGAGCAGGAAGACGAAGAGCAGCAGCCACATCGAAATGAGTCCGGCCCGGCCGGGGATCCGACTCGAGTCCTTGGACTCCTCATTGAGGTTGAGCGCCGTGTCCCAACCCCAGAAGAAGAACACACCGAGGGCCAGTCCACTGGCCACCGCGGTCCAGCCGTGGATGTGGAAAGGGTCCAACCAGGTCATCGAGAAGGGAATCGAGTTGTGCGGGTGACTGACCCACACCTTGATGATGCCACCGATCGAGAAACCGACCACCGCCACGTACTCGATGATGACCATGATCCACTGGGCGTTGGTGGTCCAGCGGATGCCGTATATACAGATGAACGTGACGAGGGCCAGCCAGAGCGCGGCCACGATGGCGATGTCCTTGGTGTTGGTAATCGAAGAGACGCTCACCAGATTGAAGGCCGAGTGCAGGAACTGGAGGGTGTAGCCGCCGGCGAGCAGTGGAGCCGTCGTGCAGAAGATCACCGATGTGGCGATCTGAACCCAGCCGTTGAACCAACCGACCGTAGGGTGGACCACTTGGCTGAGCCACGAGTAACTCGCTCCGCAATTGGGATTGCGCCGATTGAGGTGGAAGTAGGACAGGGCGATAAAGAGCACGGGCACGAAAGAGATGACGAGCACCGACGGGGCCGCCAGCCCGATCCCCCCGATGACGAAGACTGCCGAAAGGGTGGACGCCGCCGAGTACGCGGGCGCCACCGACGACACGGCGACCGCAGTGGCGTCGAAGAGATTCAACTCGTCATGCAGCAGTTGAGCCTGCTCTTCGCCCCGCGGAACCGGCGCCCCGAACGGCCCTAGTACATCATTGATCGACATAAAACTCCCCCTGGTGATGATGTCCGAATACTGCTGTACAGCTCTTGTTAGACCCTACGCCTCGATGTTGTGCATGACGTGCTTGATCCGGGTGTAGTCCTCGAAGCCGTAGACCGAGAGGTCCTTGCCGTAGCCGGACTTCTTGAACCCGCCGTGGGGCATCTCGGCGACCATGGGGATGTGGGTGTTGACCCACACGCAGCCGAAGTCCAGGTCCCGGGTGAACCGCATCGCGCGACCGTGGTCCTTGGTCCATACCGAGGAGGCCAGACCGTAGTCGACGCCGTTCGCCCACGCCAGCGCCTCAGCTTCGTCGCTGAACTTCTGAACGGTGATCACGGGTCCGAAGATCTCGTTCTGAATCATCTCGTCATCTTGACGAAGGTCGGCCACGACCGTTGGGGCGATGAAGTAACCGGCGTCACCGACCTGGGCACCGCCGGCCGCAATTGACGAGTGGCCCGGAGCGCGTCCGAGGAATCCGGTGACGCGCTGGAACTGGTTCGCGTTGTTGACCGGACCGAACAGCGCGTCCTCGTTGTCGGGCTGGCCGATAACGGTGTTCTTCGCCTGTTCGGCCAGGGCATCGACGAAGTCGCCGTAGACCTTGGGCCCGGCGAGCACGCGGGTGGCGGCCGTGCAGTCCTGGCCGGCGTTGAAGAACCCAGCGATCGCGATCCCCTCGACGGCGGCCGCGAGGTCGACGTCGTCAAACACAATCACGGGGGCCTTGCCACCCAGTTCCAGGTGGACCCGCTTGAGCGTCGAAGAGGCGCTCGAGGCGACCTCCATACCTGCCCGAACCGAACCGGTGACCGAGACCATCGCCGGCACCGGGTGCTCGACCAGCGCGCGGCCGGTGTCGCGGTTGCCGCACACGACGTTGAACACGCCGGCGGGTAGGACCTCGGCCATCAACTGAGCCATGTACAACGTCGAAGCCGGTGTGGAGTCACCGGGCTTGAGCACCATGGTGTTGCCGGCCGCGATTGCGGGCGCCCACTTCCAGATGGCCATCATCATCGGATAGTTCCACGGGGTCACCGCGCCGCAGACACCGATGGGCTCTCGGCGGACGTAACTGGTCATCCCCTCCATGTACTCAGACGCGCCGCGACCCTCGAGTAGCCGAGCCGCTCCCGCGAAGAATCGAATCTGATCGAGCATCGGGGGGACTTCCTCACTCATCGTGACCGCGATGATCTTCCCGCAGTTCTCGGCTTCGATCGCCACCAACTCTTCGGCGTGCGCTTCGATGACGTCGGCGATCTGCAGCAACGCTCGACTGCGCTGGGAAGGAGTGGTGCGCCTCCACGATTGAAAGGCCTTGGCTGCGACCGCGACGGCGGCGTCGACGTCGGTCGCATCCGAAAGCGGCATCTCGGCGAACGGGAGTCCCGTCGCCGGATTGATCAGCTCCACGTACTTCCCGTCCTTCGGAGCGACTGACTCGCCCCCGATGAAGTTGGCCAAACGACGCATGATTCCCCTCCAAGTCCAGTGCACCAAACGGTGCGCCATGAGCCACTCTGCCAGAGATTGCCAGGGCTGCGCAACACGGAAACGAAGGAATAAGTATGTTTCTGCAAAATTAACTACGCATCTCGTCAGAATTTGCCTCTATACTGTCTCTATCCGCAGCCACGGGGCCTCTGGCCACCGAGCCGGGAGCAACCAATGTCAACCACAAAACCACAACGACAGACGCAGAAGAACGCAGAACGTTCCGGCTTCGAGTTGGTATCGTCCGCTCCGAACGCCCTCGATGCGATTGATCGTCAGATCATCGGTCAGTTGCAGGTCGATGGACGTCGCGCCTACGGAGCCATCGCCGAGGAAGTCGGACTCTCCGAGGCGGGGGTGCGCCGTCGCGTCCAGCGACTCAAGGACTCCGGTGTGATGCAGATCGTCGCCATCACCGATCCCCTCCAACTGGGTTACGGCCGTGAAGCCCTCGTAGGGATCCGCGTCCACGGCGACGTGCGACTGGTCGCCGACAAGATCGCCGCCATCGAAGAGGCGAACTACGTGGTCATGACCGCGGGTAGTTTCGACATAATCGCAGAGCTCATCGCCGTAGACGACGACGCTCTGGTACACCTTCTCAACGACTCCATCCGCAGCATTCCGGGTGTGACCGAAGTTGAAACCTTTCTGTATTTGAAACTTTCAAAGCAGACCTACGCCTGGGGGGCAAAGTGACAATCCACGAAATCATTAGTGATGGAATCAACTTCACTGACGAGAAACACGCCAGTCATAGCTATTCCGAGCGCGCTCGGAGAAACCTGTGGCTGCAGATGTCGCGAATGGGATCGTACGACGAACACAAGGAGATACCGATCATGGTCCGCGGCGAGGGCGTCTACGTCTACGACGCCAACGGGACCAAGTACTTCGACGGACTGGCTGGCCTCTTCACCAACATGCTCGGACACGGTCGCGCCGACATCGCCGCCGAGGCCGCGAAGCAGATGACCGAACTGGCCTTCTTCCCCCTCTGGACGTACGCCCACCCCAAGGCCATCGACCTCGCAGAGAAGTTGGCCAGTCTGGCTCCGGGTGACCTCAATCGCGTCTTCTTCACGACCGGTGGAGGCGAGGCCAACGAGAGCGCCTGGAAACTCGCTCGTCAGTACCACAAGATGCGCGGTGACACCGACCGTTACAAGGTGATAAGTCGAGACGTCGCCTACCACGGCACGACGATGGGTGCCCTCACCATCACCTCGCTGGAGGGATACCGCAAGCCCTTCGAACCCCTGGTGCCAGGAGCCGTCAAGGTTCCGGCGACCAACTTCTACCGCGCCGAGAAGTTCGGCGACGACCCGGTGGCCTTCGGCCTCTGGCAGGCCCACCAGATCGAAGAAGCCATTCTGCGTGAGGGCCCCGAAACCGTCGCAGCCGTATTCCTCGAGCCAGTCCAGAACGCCGGCGGATGCTTCACCCCTCCCCCGGGCTACTGGCGGGAAGTCCGTGAGATCTGCGACCGCTACGGTGTGATCCTCGTGTCGGACGAGGTCATCTGCGCGTTCGGGCGACTCGGCACGTGGTTCGGTGGCCAGAAGTACGACTACGTCCCCGACATCATCACCGCCGCCAAGGGAATCACCGCCGGATACGCCCCGTTGGGCGCGATGATCGTCTCGGACCGTCTGGCCGAGCCCTTCATGACCGAGGACAACTCCTTCATCCACGGATTCACCTGGTCGGGTCACCCGGTCTCGTGCGCCGTCGCCCTGAAGAGCATCGAGATCATGGAAGACGAGAAGATCCTGGAGAACGTATTGGCGAACGAGGAGTACTTCCACCAGAGCCTGCTGGATCTTCGCGATATCCCAATCGTCGGTGACGTCCGCGGAGCGGGGTATTTCTGGGGTGTGGAACTCGTCAAGAACCAAGAGACCAAGGAAACCTGGGCCGGTGAGTCAGCCGAGCGACTGCTTCGCGGTTACGTCTCGCCCGAGATGTTCCGTCGCGGACTGATCTGTCGGTCCGACGACCGCGGCGACCCCGTCGTTCAGTTGGCCCCTCCGCTCATCTCGACGCGCAAGGACATCGACTTCATGGTCGGCACGATGCGTGAGGTCTTCACCGGAGCGGCGAAGCTCTTCTCATAGTGGAGCCGCCGCAGTCGCTGTGGTGGTCGAGTCTTTCTGGGCCAATTGCGCCCAGACCGGCACTCCAGCGCCACCTCGACGTCGACGTCGCCATCGTGGGCGGGGGTTTCACCGGACTGTGGACGGCTCGCGAACTAAAGCGGCGCGATCCCAGTTTGAGGATCGCCGTACTCGAGAAGTCCGTCTGTGGTTTCGGAGCGTCCGGGCGAAACGGCGGATGGGCGTCGGGACTGTTTCCGGTCGGGGACGAACACGTAATCGCCCGCTACGGCGCTGATGCCCTCGCCCATCTTCGAAGGGTCCTCTGGGACGCGGTCGGCGGCCTGGGTCAATCGATGTCCGAGGACGGGATCGACGCCGGCTTCGTTCACGGCGGAACGCTGACGTTCGCGCGAAGCCAGACACAGCGACACCGCCTGATGTCCGCGGTCGAGGCGTCGCGCGCGCGCGGAGTCGGACCGGCTGATCTCGAGTGGATCGAAGGTGACGCCGTGCGCGAGCGCGGTTTCGTCGATGGCGCGTTAGGGGCCAAGTACTCGCCCCACTGTGCGCGCATCAATCCAGCTCGCCTGGTCCGGGGCCTCTCCGACGTCGTCGAGGGACTGGGCGTGGAAGTCTTCGAGAACACCACGGTCACGAAGATCGTGCCCCGACGCGCTCGACGCCAGCCCGAGGTGGTGACCGTGGGGGCCAGTGTGCACGCCGACATCGTCGTGCGCGCCACCGAGGGATTCACGCCGACGCTCGCCGGACAGCGTCGAGCCGTCGCCCCCGTCTACTCGTTGATGATCGCCACCGAACCGCAGACTCCAGCGTTCTGGTCCGAGGCCGGCTTCGCGCACCACGAGACCTTCGCCGACGATCGACACCTGATCATCTACGGACAACGCACCAGCGACGATCGCATCGCCTTCGGCGGTCGAGGCTCGCCGTACCATTTCGGATCCACCGTCGAACAACGATTCGACGAGAACCCCAAGGTCTTCGACATGCTCGAGGCCACGCTGCGCGAACTGTTCCCTCATCTGCAGGGTCGGCCGACGCACCGGTGGGGCGGTCCGCTCGCCTTGCCGCGCGACGCGTGGCCGTCGGTCCACGTGGACCGGCGCAGCGGACTCGCCTCGGCGGGCGGCTACACGGGTGACGGGGTCGTGCTCAGCCACGTCGCGGCGACCGCGCTGGCCGACCTGATCGCCCGGCCGGATGACGAGACCGAGCACACGAATCTGGCCTTCGTGGAGCACCGCAGTCCCAAGTGGGAGTTCGAGCCACTGCGGTGGATCGGCATCAACGTCGGATTGGGCCTAGCCAACTGGGCCGATCACTCCGAAGCCGTTCGCGGTCGTGAGAGCCGCGCCGGTCGCCTGCTCGAGCGACTGCTCCACTGACCAGTTATCTGAGGATGTTGACCGCTCGGGCGGCTACGACGGCGATCGTCACCAATGAGACGAGCGACTCTCCGGCGAATAGCGCCTTGGCCTGGTGCGAGAGCGGCATGGCGTCGGCCGGCGCGAAGCTCGTCCCGTTGGCGAACGACGTATAGAGGTAATCGAAGAACTTGGGCCGCCAATTGGGTGCCGCGAGCGCTGGATTCTCCATCTGGGGGAACTGGATATCGGCGAGGCGGCCCATGCCGGCGGCTCGCAGGTGCGGGCCGCCGCGGTCGAGCTCCCAGAACCACAGACCGTAGACGATGACGTTGGTCAGCCAGACCGAGACGGCCGAGTAGATCAGGTTGCGGCCCTGGGAGACGTTCGCACTCAACAGCAGGTGCAGGAGCAGCGCCACCGAGACGATGTTCGCCACGGTGATCAGCGCGATGAGCCCGATCGTGAGTCGGCGCACCCACGGAGCCTCATCGGGATGACGGTGACGCTTGGCCAACAGGGGGATGAGAGGCAGCGCGATCAACACCGGGACGATCCAACGCGGTCCGACCACCAGCCGGCTCGGCAGCACGATGTACAGAACCACGCACGACATCAGGGCCAAGGCTGCGGGCCAGTGGGGTTCCGACTCTACGTTCTCCATCGAGCCGAGGCTAGTTGAGGTGTAGTTGCCCCAGCGACGTCAGGTTCTGTGGCATGAGCAGCGTGCTCAGGGGCACCGAAGCAAGAAGTTGGCGCAGCAGCGCCGGGCTGGCCGGAACCACCTGGCTGGCCGAAGGAGCGTGGACGTCGATCTTCTTGTTGTACGAAAGTACTGAGACGGAGATGGTCGTCGTGCTGTGACCGCCCTTCACGGCGAGGGTGCTTTGGGTGACTTCCCCCTGTCGGCCGACGGTGATGCTCCAGTCGAGCGACCCGATTGACGCCTGGTTCGAGGATCCTCCGAGAATGTTCGAGATCGCCACGCCGGACCGTCGGAAGTCGTACGTCGTGAATTCCCCGTTCTTGACCACCGTCTGGTTGAACCCGGTGATGAGCGCGATGTCGGGCTTGGTCATCTCGAGGGACAGACCGAACAACGACGGTTGCTTCAGCGCCAGCGAGAGGTATGGTCCGGAGGTCAATTCGGCCGAACCCGCGTAGAGATGGTTGTCGACCAGACGAAGGTCCACCGACGCGACTGAGAAGACCATCGGAAAGTGAACCACCGCCTCAACGTTGTTGCTGTTGAAATCGACGTTCACGTCGGCGCTGAGCGAGTACGCCTGGCCAGTCGAGACCGTGACGTAGAGCTGCGCCGAGCTGGGCGGATAGCCGTTCAACACGAGATGGTCCTTGGCCGTTCCCCCAGGATTGGCGTCGGTCGCGGCCAGTACGACTCCGGTCACCGTGAGTGCGAAGGCCACGATTGCCAGCAGGATTGAGGGGAGTCGATTGGTTGACGCCATGGCACCACCCTACCGCCCGGTCTCGTTTGAGCAGCCTGCGCAGTTAGGCCAGCGGCTCCTGAAGCAGCTTCACCAGCAGGTCGTGAGCGATGTTGCGCCCACTCACCACGAACCCGACCCGCGAGTCACGGTCGCCGATGAAATCGTTCGTGATGGCCGCGAAAGAGGCGGCCGCCGATCCCTCAATCACGAGTCCGTTGTACTCTGCGGCCTCTCGAACGCCCCGGCGAATATCGACCTCGGGCACCAGGACCAGGGGTACGGCACTGGCGGCGATGAGGTCGTTGGTCACCGCGCCCTCGTCACCTCCGCCGGCGAGACCGTCGGCGATCGTCGGATGATGGACCACCTCGCCCATCTTCGATCCGCGAAGCACATGGAACAGCGCCGCGCTCTCTTCGGGTTGGACACCCGTGATGCGCAACTGGCTGAGGTTATCTCGTTGACGCATCAAGATGGCCCCCGAGATCAGACCACCTCCGCCCACCGAGACCACCAGGTGCTCGAGGTCGGGCGATTGGCGGAACATCTCATCGAAGACCGTCGCTTGTCCCGCGATGACGTTCGAGTCGTTGAAGGGGGAGACGAAACGTATCGAGCGCTTTTCGGCCAGCTCCAAGGCGTGTACCTGGGCCTCGTCGAAGGACGAACCGAACTGGATCAGCTCGATGTCGAACTGCAGCAGCTTCTTCACCTTGACCGCCGACGCGTTGGACGGCACGACCACCGTCGCGCGCACTCCCAGGGTGGTTGAGGCGTACGCGATGCCCAGCCCGTGGTTGCCGGCCGAAGCGGTGACGACCGCGCCGCCGGGATCGAGCCGGTGGGCGGCGTCGATCGCGGCCAGGGCTCCACGGACCTTGAAAGAACCGGTGACCTGGAGGCTCTCGAGCTTGGCTCGCACGGCTCGGCCGCGCATCATCAGAGTGACGGTAGGGGTCTCCTCGAGGTGATCGGCGATTACCCGACGCGCAGCCTCGTGTTGTTCTTCAGTGGGGAGCAGGACCTCGCGAATCATCGGAGTCAGCCTATCTCTCCCACTTTTGGCCCTTCCCTACTCTCAGGTAAGGTCAGCGCGTGCATTCGCTTCTCGGAGTCGTCGTCGTAGCGTCTATCGGTTATCTCGGCACCATGTTTGACAACCTCTTCGCCTTCGCTGCACAACTTCTCGTCACGGACCGCAAGCGATTCCGCCGTATCGGTTGGGCTCAGGCGAGTGCGATAGCGGTCCTGGTCGTACTGGCCGCTGGCGTTGGATCGCTGCTGGCCCCGATCCCCATCCGATGGGTCGGAGTACTCTGTCTCGCACCGTGGGCGCTGGCGGCTCACGCCTGGCGTCATCTCAATGACGAGGAGGACCGACAGTTCCGTCGGGGCGCCTTGACGACGTTCACACTGACGCTGGTACTGGGTGGCGACAACCTCGCCGTGTGGATACCGCTCCTTCGCGCGAATGGTGTTGGCCGCGCGATCCTCACCGTCGCGGTATTCGCCGTCTGGGAGGTCGTGTTCATCGTGAGCGCCCAGTACCTGACCAGTCGGCCGAGGATCGTCCAATGGGGCACCCGGCACGCCTCGAGACTGATTCCCTGGGTCTACCTACTGCTCGGCGTCATGATCCTCGTGGAGTGCGGCACCATTTGAGTCGACCCGTGGTCGCTCGGACTGGGCCGGTAACGTGGTCGCGATGCCGCTCACGAATCCCAACAAGACTCTGCGGCGCCTCACGATCATCGTGGCGATCCAGTGGATGGGGGCAACCCTCGGACTCCCGTTGCTCCCCCTGTTCCTCGAACATCGAGGCGGGACGCCGACGATCATCGGGTTCATCATGTCGGCCTTCTTCATTGCCGGAGTCGCCACGCAGTTCGGCCTCGGTCACCTCGCCGACAAGTTCGGTCGCCGACAGGTCCTGATCGCGAGTCTCGTCGCGTACGGCCTAGCCAGCATGACCTACCTCATGCCCCTCTCGGCTCCGTGGTTCGCCGCCACTCGGGCCGTACAGGGTGCATCCGCCGGTGCCATCGAGGTCGCCTCGATGGCCGCCGTCGCGGCCCTCTTCAGTGAAGGTGAGCGCGGCCGGGCCTTCTCTCAGATCATCGCGGCCCAACTGTTCGGCATCGCGATCGGCCCAGTGGCCGGCGTCGTTGCGTCAGTCAACCAGTTGGGATGGGCGTTCTTCGTCGCCGGAGTCATCAGCCTCGTCGCCGCGGTCGTGACGTTCAATACCGACCTCGGCGACAAGGAGTACGACCCGACCCCGCTGCCGCCGCTGCAGTGGAGTCCACAACTCGTCGGCGCGCTCTTCGCTGCCAGCGCCAGTGGCCTCGCCATCGGGGTGTACGAAGCTTGCTGGAGCCTGCTGATGCACGCGCACCACGCGTCCACATTGCAGATCCGTCTCAGTTGGACCCTCTTCAGCCTTCCCTGGGTCGCGCTCAGCCGGGTGGGCGGGTGGCTCGCCGACCACGCCAACCGTCGATTCGTGGCCCTGGGCGGACTGCTCAACGGGGCCGTCTTCCTGTCCATCTACCCACACATCCACAACAACAACCTGATGCTGTTCATCGGTTCGTTGGAGTCGATCGGCGCCGCCATGTCGGTGCCGTCGATCTCATCGTTGATGAGTCAGGGCGCGGTCAATCGTGAGTTCGGCCGCCGTCAGGGCCTGTACACCATGTCGAACACCGCCTCGCTGGCGTTGGCGGCTGGGGTCTCGGGATTCCTCTTCACCATCGACTCGGCACTCCCCTTCACGCTGATCGCCACGGTCTCGGCTTGCCTGGCGGCGACGACACTCTTCTGGTGGCGAAACGTCGGCGGCCGCGTGACCGATTGAGTCCGATCCACCGCGTTCCAGCAACCAGAACGGGGGCGGCGCCTTCGCGCCGCCCCCGTTTTGGTTATTCAGCTTGAACGTTGAGTTACTTCTTCCAGATCTGGTCCCAGCGGGCCGAGCCGCCGTTGGGGCTCAGGCAGCGCGTAGTGCCGTCACCGGCAGTTCCCGAAACCCAGTTCTGAACGTTGGAACGGGCAGCCCAGGCGGTCACCGTCGTGTCGAGGAACAGATAGGGGATGTCCACCGAGAACTGCGAGTTGACCTTCTGCCACGCGGTCTTCTGCGCGGCCGATCCGGGCTTGGCGGCCAGTGCGCTCAGCATCGCAGACTCGATGACCGGGTCGCCCAGGTGGGTGAAGTTCACTGCACCGGCGATGAACGTTCCGGCCGGCAGCGCGGGCATCCCTAAACCACCCGACTGAAGAGGTGTCGTCGCGGGAATCGAGTTGAACCAGACGTAGTTGATCCCCGGGTCCGTCGCACCGAACTGGTTCCAGGTCGCGCAGTCGTACGTACCGTAGATCACGTTGTTGATCAGGGTGCTCTGCACGACCGGACGTGGGGTCACGTTGACTCCGATCGCGGCGAACTGCTGCTGGAAGAACGCGAACTCCTTCTGCGCCGAAGAGTTACCCGACACGATGTCGATCACGAAGCTGACCGAGGAGACGTTGTTCTTCGCCTTGTAGGCATCGACCAGGGCCTTGGCCTTGGACGGGTTGTACGCCGGGTAGCCAGGGTTCTTGTAGTACGGCGACGTCTTGCGGTAGATGCCGTCCGCCACCGCACCGACGCCGCCGTCGACCACCTTGAAATAGGTGTTGCGGTTGAGCGCCATCGCCAGGGCCTGACG
>Ga0075029_100001876_pt1 | contig 11943 bp, 9 predicted proteins | sample LitLauG_LLR_2013_FD_71391 | JGI IMG/M metagenome (GOLD analysis project Ga0075029, IMG submission 71391) | Freshwater sediment microbial communities from North America - Little Laurel Run_MetaG_LLR_2013 | ecosystem: Environmental > Aquatic > Freshwater > Creek > Sediment | place: USA...
GGGGAATCCGGTGCCGATCATGCAATCGCGCGTTACGAGCTCGGCGAGCTGTGCCTCGCTCCAGCCCTCGGTGCCCTCGGGGCGCATCGGCAGCACCAGAAAACGCGTCTCGGCCGTGGAGTCCCAGACCCTGATCTCGGTGTCCCTGGGCAGCGTGACGCCAAAATCGGCCAGCACCCCGCGCGGGTCTTTCACCGCGCGGGAGCGATAGGGAGCGGCCTTGTACCAGACCGGGGGGAGCCCCAGCATTTCCCAGGGATAACAGGAGCACAATGTGCACACGACCATGTTGTGACGTTGCGGCGTGTTTTCGACGGCTACGAGATGATCGCCGACCCGGCTTACATGGCCAAGGGTGCCGACGGCCCTGGTGGCGTCTTCAAGCAGCGATTGCCTGAAGGCGGGATCGGTCCAGGCTTTGGCGACCACCCGTGCCCCGTTGTGCGGGCCAATCCTGGTCTCGTAGGCCTGGATGATGGCGTCGAGCGCGGCAGGCTCGACATAGCCCTTCTCGGTCAGGATGGTTTCGAGTGCACGCACGCGCAATTCGGTCTCGGATAGTTCCGAATGGTCGTGATGATGATGATCATGTTCGGTCATGGGTCCAACCGGAAGCCTGGTGTCGTTCTTGCCATTCTCGGACTCCCGCTTCGGTCGGTCAAGGTTACCCTGGAGCCAATGCAAGCGTTGCTTTCGGCGCTGACGGTGCTGCTACCTGCGAATTCGCGGGCATGCCGTTGACAAGTCGACGGGCCGTCTGTCTGATCCCTGCAAAGCAAAAATCAGGATGGATGGAGGTCTCGTCGATGCAGGGAAAGGTGGCTCTTGAAGAGCATTTCGCAATCGATGAAACCCTGCAGGACAGCGCCGGATTTGCGCCAGAGGCCGACTGGCCGGAGCTGAAGGCACGCCTGCTCGATATCCAGGACCGCCGATTGCGGGAAATGGATTCACACGGCATCGAAGTGATGCTGCTTTCGCTGAACGCTCCCGCCGTGCAGGCGATCCCTGACCGAGGCAAGGCCAACGAAATCTCCCGCCGGTCGAACGACTTCTTGGCCGAGCAAATTCAACGCCGCCCCTCGCGCTTCAGGGGATTGGCCGCGCTTGCAATGCAAACGCCGGACCTTGCCGCGCGCGAGTTGGAGCGCTGTGTGCGCGATCTCAAGTTCAGCGGGGCCCTTGTCAACGGTTTCAGCCAGGTCAGCGACAGCGATTGCGGTGTCTACTACGACCTGAAGGCCTATTGGCCGTTTTGGGCTGAGGTCGAACGGCTGGATGTGCCATTCTACCTTCACCCTCGAAATCCGCTTCCAAAAGATGCGGTCATCTACGAAGGTCACCGTTGGCTGCTGGGGCCTTCCTGGGCCTTCGGCCAGGAAACAGCGGTTCACGCACTCAGGCTCATGGGCTCGGGATTGTTCGACGCTTATCCGCGGTTGAACATCATCATCGGTCACATGGGCGAGGGACTGCCATATTCGATGTGGCGTATCGACAACCACAACAAGTGGATGCGCGAACAAAACCGCTATCCGGCCAAACGCAAGATCGCCGACTATTTCCGCGAAAATTTCTATATTACGACCTCCGGAAACTTCCGCACGCAAACGCTGATCGACGCCATGCTGGAAATCGGGGCCGATCGAATTCTGTTTTCGACCGATTGGCCGTTCGAGAATATCGACCACGCCGCGGACTGGTTCGATGCGGCGCCGATCGCGGAGGCAGACCGGCAAAAAATCGGCCGCGACAATGCAAGAGCCTTGTTCAAGCTCGATCGAGCCGGCGGATAAGTTTGTCCAACGGCAGACGTTCAAAGTCCAGGGGGAGGGAGTGTTGAGTTCACAAACCGAAATCGATGTTCATGAGGAATTGGCAGGTGCTGCCATAACTCCCCTCCACAAAACGCTCGGCGTCCTGATCACGCTGATCACTTTGTTCGACGGCTACGATACGTTCAATCCAGCCTATGTCATTCACTATGTGATGAAGCCCTGGGGACTTCTTCCGAGCCAGGCCGGCCTTCTGGTCAGTTCGGGTCTGGTCGGCTTTCTGTTCGGTGCGATGGGTCACGGAATGGCGGCAGACCGGCTGGGACGGAGGATCACGCTCCTGGCCGGGCTCTGGATCGTCAACGTCCTGACGCTGTTGACGGCATTGTTTGCCACCGACTTCGTGAGCTTCTGCATTCTCAGATTCATCACCGGCCTTGGCCTCGGCATCCTGCTGCCGCTCGGCACCACCTACATCAACGAACTCGCGCCGCAACGCGTGAGCAACCGCTTTTCGCTGTGGGGCGTGACGCTGGGCTGGTCGCTCGGCGGCGTGGTAGCGAGCCTCGTGGGCGTCTTCCTCACCCCGCAATTTGGCTGGCAGGTTCTCTACTATGTGGGAGCGCTGTCGATACCGCTGACCCTGGTCGTACACGCCGTATTGCCGGAGAGCCCCAAATTCCTGGCGGCGCGCGGGCGCCTTGAGGAGCTGCGTGAATTGCTTTCGCGGTTGCGACCGGAGCGGCGTTCGATCTACGAGACGGCCTCGCTTCGCTTTACCGAGCGGAAAGAAGGGCGAAATACCATCGCGGCGCTGCTCGTTCCACGCTATCGCCGCGTCTCGCTGACGATCTGGCTCACGGCCTTTCTGAGCCTGTTTGCTATCTTCGGGCTGACCGGCTGGATCCCGACCGTCATGATCAAGCGCGGCGAGACGTTTGCCGCATCATTCGGTTTTGGCGCCCTGATGCAGGCGACCTCGTTCTTCGGCGGGCTTGCGCTTGCCATGCTTGCCGACCGAAGATTTGCCGGCACGCCGCGTTTGCTCGGCATTTGGTGGGCGATTGGCGGCGTCGCGGTCGGCGCGCTGGTGTTTGTCAACGGGCATGGTTTCAATCTGGCAATCGTGGCGATCGCGGGCTTTTGCATTATCGGAGCCCAGCATGTGCTCAATAACTTCACCGCCAATTCCTATGAGACGGGTTTCCGCGCCAGTGGCGTCGGGATGGAATTGGGGGTGGGGCGCGTCGGGGCCATTCTCGGCCCTTACGTCATTGGTCTGCTGCAACAGGTAACGGGAGGGCCGGACGCGGTCTTTTGGGCGATCGGCGGGGCAGCGATCGTCGCCGCGCTGGTGATCAGCTCGCTCGCAATGCAACCAGGTGTCGCGGAAGTCGGCATAGCGGCCGCGGAGTAGGTATCAGACGGCCGGCAATTGCTGCCCGGTTCAATCAGTGGGGGAAACATCGAAATGACGACTGCAAGGGGATTGGATGCGGAAACCGAGGGATTGCAGAGCAAGGCCTTGCTTGCTGCGCGCCTGTTGCTGACGCCTCTGTTCATTTACAGCGGCATCGGAAAAATCATGGCGTTCGGCCTTACGGCTTCGCGCTTGCCGGGCGGTGAAGGCGGGTTTGGCAGCTTGCTGGCGGCAGGGGCTATCGTGGTCGAACTGGGCTGCTCGGCGGCGCTGATCCTTGGAATCTGGACACGCTGGGCGGCGCTGATCCTGATTGCGTTTACGATTGCGGCTACGCTGATGTTTCATAATTTTTGGGCCGCTCCGGCGCCACAGGTTCTGGCCCAGACCATTCAGTTCCTCAAAAATCTTGGTCTGATCGGAGCCTTTGCCATGATCGCGGTTTTTGGCGCCGGCTCATATTCGCTGGAGGCGAGGCGGCACGGCAAGCAATAGGCTTGCCGGGAGAAAAAAATTTGACCAGCATCAATTGCGACATGGGAGAGGCGTTCGGCCTCTATCGGATGGGCGACGACGAGGCGTTGATGCCGCTGATCACGCTGGCAAATGTGGCGTGCGGCTTTCACGCGTCCGATTTCAATCATATGCGAAAGACCGTTCGGCTGGCCAAGGAGCACAATGTCGGGGTGGGCGCGCATCCCTCACTTCCCGACCTTCAGGGGTTTGGCCGGCGCGAGATGAAGATGTCCCGCGATGAACTGGCCAACTGCATCATCTACCAGGTTGGTGCGCTCAGCGGATTCCTCAAAGCCGAAGACATGTCGCTCAGCCACATCAAACCCCACGGTTCGCTCTACGGCATGGCGGCGCGAGACGAAACCGTGGCCCACGCCGTCTGCGACGCGGCGGATGTGTTCCGGGCTCCGATCATGGGCATGATCGGGACGCAACACGAGGTCGTATACAAGGCCCGCGGCCATGTTTTCATCGCTGAATACTATGCCGATCTCGAATACGCCGATAATGGCAGCCTCATTATCACCAGGGAGCACGGGGCTGTCGATGCCGCCAATGCTGCCGCTGGCTGCTTGCGTGCCATTGCCGAGGGCAAGGCCAGGAGCGTCAACGGCCGCGATGTCGCCGTGCGCGCGGATTCGATTTGTGTCCATTCGGACACGCCAAATGCCGTCGAGGTCGCCCGCGCCGTGCGCGACGCCCTAAAATCACTCCCCGCCTGAAACCGGGCCTGGAAGTGAAAGTCTGACCTCGCAGCAAGTTGCGTTCGTGTTTTTGGGCTATTGTCGATGGCAGTGATTGGCAGGAGGCACGTCGATGGCCGATTTCGTAACGATCGAAAAGGGTCTCGGCGCCGAGGGCCGAATAGCCGTGGTGCGCTTTGACCGCGGCGACGGCATCAACGCGCTGTCGCCGGAAGCCATTCGTCAATTGACGCAAGCTGCACGAAGTTTCGAAGACGATGGTGACACTACCGTCGTCGTGCTCACCGGCGGCGCCAAGGCGTTCAGCGCGGGTTTCGATTTGAAGGACCCCGAAGGGCGTTCGCGCAAGTCGATGGATCTTGGTTCGCTGCGCCGGCACGTGAAGCTAGGACCGCGGCTGAGCCGCGCCTGGCAGGACATGGAACAAATCACCATCGCGGCCATCGAGGGATTTTGCATTGGCGGCGGCGTTGCGCTGGCGGTAGCGCTGGATTTTCGCGTGATGGCCCGCAATGCCCATATCCGCGTGCCCGAGATCGGTCTCGGCATGAATATGAGCTGGCAAAGCATCCCGCGCATGTTGCACCTGATAGGCCCGGCCCGCACCAAACAAGCCGTGATCCTCGCGGACCAGCGCATCGGTGCGGATGAGGCGCACGATTGGGGCCTGGTCGAACAAGTCGTCGATCCCGGCAAGGCCTTCGACGCCGCGATGGCGCTTGCGGCAAAGGTGGCCGCACAGCCGCCGATATCGGTCGCCATGACCAAATTGACCGTCAATCGTCTGGCGCACGCGCTGGACGATCTGGCCAGCCACATGGATATCGACCAGTTTGCGCTGGCTAGTCTGACCGAAGACCACAGGGAAGGGGTCGCGGCATTTCTGGAGCGGCGCAAACCTGGCTTCAGGGGCCGCTAAAGCGCGATGAGATCTGGTTGAATCGTCATTTGCGCTTTAGCTGCTTGATCGAGCGTGATCTTTTCGCAAAAACCGCTGCACATTTTTCCGGATCATGCTTTGGCCGCGACGCCGGCGGCCCGCAGCCCGACCGGGTCCGCCGGTTTTTATCGGGGAGGACGCTCGATTTATCTTCATGTGCGTGAATTAAATCACACAAAAAAAGCCCGAATCGACTTATCCTTGCGGCGTTTCCTCCCTAACTTGGGCGCCCGTCGCGAATGGCGGGCCCATTTTTCAATCCGGCGCGTCATCGGTGGGTGCATTTAATCCGTAAAGTTGCGAGCTGCGAGTTCGCGCACCGCTTTGACCGCGCGCATAAATCGACCTCAGAGTGACTGTTGGGCTCATCCGGCTTTCGGCCGGCCATCAACGCTGCGGCGCGAGGCTCCGCCGGATTGGGACCCACGTCGCTGTACTTTGGAAGGCGGGTCCGTTGGCCGACACCCTGGATCAGGATGTACAAGCGTTGAAGGATTGGCTCAGGAGCGCATGGCGTTCTCTCGCCTCGCCGTCAATTACTCCGTTCGAGCGACGGGAAATCCGCAACTACATGAAAGAAGCCGACGCAGCCCTTCGGTCGGGACTGCAAAAGGTTGCCGCCAGAGAGCGGGCTCGAAAAGACGCCTTCGACAAATATCCGTGGACGCAGTCGCCTGACTTCCGGATCCTGAAAATCGAAACGTGAAATGTTGCCCCCACGCTTCAACCCGGACTTTGGGTGCAACTTTGAGGCGGCCGTCAATCCCAGCATTCGGCCCGCTCGTCGCTGGCCATGGTCAATCGCCAATTTCGATCAGCTTCGGTTGCTTCAGCGGATCTTTCGGTTCCTTTTTTTGCCTCCTGGCTGCGGCGACAAGATGATCCGGGCTCGCCTCGAGCTGTTTGAGAACCTTCTTGATGATCGCGGAGCGAACCTTCTTGCTCGGTGAATAGCCGCGAATCGTGATTTTCATCTTGTCCTTGCCGGCCTGATATTTGTGATCGACCTTCGGCTTTTTGGACATGCTGGCTTTTCTCGCTGGACGGTGGATGAAGCCCGTCCCACCTTCCGCATCATGCGCTAATGGTACAGATGCGCCGGCCAACGAGTTGCTGGCGAGCCAAAAACGTGGCGCCGGCCCGTTGGTTCCCGAGGGCCGATGGCGGTTCGCCGGAAAAAGTTCGTCCGACAGGGAACGAACCGTCCTGGTGCTCATTGTCTTGGCGTATCGTCCCCAAGATACACCCCCGCAAATGGCCCCAGCGTCTCCCCCCGGCGCTGGGGTCTTTCTTTCCTGCCTGCCTTGGCCGCGGTGTGCGCCAATCCAGGCCTCGAGTGGAACGGCGATGCGGCGGCGCGCGTTCAGTGGAACCGGACTACGATTTGGCCGACGGAACTTTCGCCGTTCTCCAGCGTCGTCCCGCTTTAGGAGGAGGATAGCTATGGATTTTGGAAAAGGTGCTTTGCTTTGGTTGCTTGGCGTGCCGTTGCCGATCATTCTGCTGCTGGCACTGTTTTGGCACCATTAGAGCCTTTTTCGGTTCTGATTGAATCAGAACCGGGCTCTAATCTTTTGTCTTGACGCGTCTTCTTCACGCGAACCGTTATACACCCCCGGATCAAGTCCGAGGGCATGCTTCGCGCGAAAACGATATGGTACATGATGAGCCGTGCTCGTCGACGCGAATGAGGGTGGTCTCCCTCCCCGCACGCGGCGGAGGGAGACCAAATTCAGGTAACCGGCGCCGGGTTGAACAATGTGAGGTCGTTGTGAATTCCCCAGTGGTCGGACCACACCTTGGTGCGGCCGCTGGCGACCTCGAGGATCAGACGGAACAATTCCCATCCCGTTTCCTCGATCGTCTTTTCGCCAGTGGCGATGCGACCAGCGTCGAAATCGATCAGGTCTTTCCAGCGTCGCGCCAGTTCGCTGCGCGTGGCTACCTTGATGACGGGCGCGGCGGCTAGTCCATACGGGGTGCCGCGGCCGGTGGTGAACACTTGCAGGGTCATGCCGGAGGCAAGCTGCAGCGTTCCGCAGATGAAATCGGAAGCAGGCGTCGCCGCGAACAGCATTCCTTTCTGCCTTGCCTTCTCGCCAGGTGCGAGCACACCCGCGATCGGGCTCGATCCGGATTTGACGATCGAGCCGAGCGATTTTTCGACAATGTTGGCGAGGCCGCCCTTCTTGTTGCCGGGCGTCGTGTTGGCGCTGCGGTCGGCGCCGCCACGGGACAGGTAGGCGTCATACCAGGCCATCTCGCGCACCAGCGCGCGGCCGACTTCCGCATTCGCGGCCCGTCGTGTCAGGAGCTGGATGGCATCGCGTACTTCGGTGACTTCCGAGAACATGACGGTCGCGCCTGCGCGCACCAGGAGATCGGCGGCGAAGCCGACGGCCGGATTGGCGGTGACGCCGGAGAAAGCGTCGCTGCCGCCGCATTGCAGGCCGATAACAAGGTCGGAGGCCGGGCAGCTTTCGCGGCGGCGCTTGTTCAGAACGGCAAGCCGTGCATCGGCCATGGCCATGATGCGTCCGACGATTGCGCCGAAACCGTCGAATGCTTCGTCCTGCATGCGCACGATCGCATCATTGATACCTTCGGGCACGAGCCGTTCCGGCGAGAGCTTTTCGCAGCCAAGGCCGACGACCATGACTTGGCCACCGAAATTCGGGTTGAGCGCGATGTTCTGCAGGGTCCGGATCGGTACCACCGCGTCGGGCGCCGAGATCGCCACGCCGCAGCCATAGGCGTGGGTTACCGGCACGACATCATCGACATTGGGATATTTCGGCAAGAGTTCGGTGCGGATGCGTTTAACCGCATGTTCCAGCGTGCCCTTGACGCACTGAACCGATGTGCTGATGCCAAGAATGTTCTTGGTGCCGACCGAGCCGTCCGGATTGCGATAGCCTTCGAAAGTATAGCCCTCGAGCGGAGGAAGCGGCTCGGGCACCGCGGTCGCGATTTCGAGCGCATCCAGCGAGGGCGCGTCCGGCATCCGGATGCGCGCTTCGTCGACCCATTCGCCCGCGCGGATCGGAGAGACGGCGTAGCCGATCACCTCGCCATACCGGAGGATCTCCGCTCCCTCGGCGATGTCGACCAGCGCAGCCTTGTGTCCTTGCGGCACGAAGGCACGCAGCTCCAGGCCACATGGGAAACGCGAGGCCGCCGGCAGGCCGAAGTCATTGACGACGATCGCCACATTGTCGCGGTCGTTGAGCTTGATGTAGCGAGGCTGTTCGGTAACGGTTTCCCTATTACCCATCGTCGCAACTCCTTCGCAGGCTGGCGTCTATCCCGGATTGGTATAGGCGGTTTTGACCGTGGTGTAGAATTCGCGGGCGTAGGCGCCTTGCTCGCGTGCGCCGTAGCTCGAACCTTTGCGCCCGCCAAAAGGCACATGATAGTCGACGCCCGCGGTGGGCAGGTTGACCATCACCATACCGGCTTCGCTGTTGCGCTTGAAGTGCGAGGCATATTTCAGGCTGGTGGTGCAGATGCCGGCCGCGAGGCCAAAATCGGTGTCGTTGGCGATCGCGAGCGCTTCCTCGTAGTTCTTCGCACGTATGACGCAGGCGACGGGTCCAAAAATTTCCTCGCGTGCGATGCGCATGGAATTGGCGGCCTCCGTAAACAGCGCGGGCTGCAGGTAAAAGCCGGGTGTCTCGCGGTTCAACAGTTCGCCGCCCCAATAGAGCCTTGCGCCTTCCTCCTTGCCGATCCTGAGATAGCGAAGATCCTGGTCGAGCTGGCTTTGATCGACCACCGGGCCGATCTGCACGCCGGGTTTCAAGGCGTCGTCGACCTGCAGGCCTTTGAGCCGCTCGGCCATCGCCGCCACGAAGCGGTCATGAATGCCCTCGGTGACGATCAGCCGCGAGGAGGCTGTGCAGCGCTGCCCGGTCGAGAAATAAGCGCCGTTGGTGGCGGCTTCGACCGCGACTTTCAGATCGGCATCGTCGAGCACGACCAGCGGATTCTTGCCGCCCATCTCCAACTGGAACTTCTTCATCGGTTCGGAGAGGACGCAGGCTTGCGCGATTTTGCGTCCTGTTGAGACCGAGCCGGTGAAAGAAATCGCCGCGACGTCGGGGTGTTCGAGCAGCGTCTGCCCGACGACGGAGCCCGAGCCGACCACAAGGTTGAACACGCCGCCCTGCAATCCCGAACGCGTGATGATTTCGGAGAGCGCATGCGCCGAACCGGGCACGAGTTCGGCGGGCTTGAAGACCACCGTGTTGCCATGGCAAAGCGCCGGCGCGATCTTCCAGGCCGGAATCGCGATCGGAAAATTCCATGGCGTGATCAGGCCGACCACCCCCAGCGCTTCGCGGGTGATCTCGACCTCAAGACCGGGACGCACCGACGGTCCTTTCTCGCCGGTCAGCCGTAACGCTTCGCCGGCAAAGAACGCAAAGATTTGTCCGGCGCGAGCGACCTCGCCGACGCCTTCAGGCAAGGTCTTGCCTTCCTCGCGGGCGAGCAATCGGCCGAGTTCCTCCTTCCGAGCGAGGATCTCCGTCGAGATCTTGTTCAGCGCGTCGTAGCGTTCCTGGGGCGTGGAGCGCGACCAGGCTGGAAACGCCGCCTTCGCGGCCGCCACGGCCCTTTGCGTCTGAGCCTTGTCGGCCTTGGCATATTCGCCGACGACGTCGTTTGTGTTGGATGGATTGATGTTGCGCGCGACGCCTGTGCCGTCGACCCATTCACCGCCGATAAAGTTCTTCAGGACCGCTGTCATTGGTTTTCTCCCAAACAGGTTTTTAGCGCACGAGGCAGGGGCGTTTATCGTCGAAAGTCCAACCCGGAATCAAGAATTGCATGGCAAGCGCATCGTCGCGCGCCCCCAGCCGTAGTCCGCCTTATTCTGCGGCTTGCCGCGCCCTTGCCGCAACCGGCAGCCTTTCAACCAGCGTCCTGATCTCGGCCAATTCCTGTTCCGTCAGGTCGGTGAGCGGCGGGCGTACCGGGCCGGAGTCGCGGCCGATTACCTTCATTCCGGCCTTGATCATCGAGACGGCGTAACCCCTCTTGCGATTGCGGATCGCGATCAGCGGCAGGATGAAATCCTTCAGGCCCGCGTTAATCGCCTTGTGATCCCTGCCGCGGACGGCCGCATAAAATTGCGTGGCAAAACCCGGCACAAAATTGAACACGGCGGACGAATAGGTGGTCACGCCCATGTCGAGATAGGGCAGGGCGAAGGTCTCGGCGGTCGGCAGGCCGCCAATATAGGTCAGGCGGTCGCCGATCTCTGAGAAGACGCGCGTCATCAGTTCGATGTCGCCGATGCCGTCCTTGTAACCCACGAGATTGGGGCAGCGGTCGCACAGACGCGCCAATGTATCGGGCTTGAGGATCGCATTGTCGCGGTTGTAGACGATCACACCGAGCCTGGTGGAGGCGCACACGGCCTCGACGTGCGCGGCGAGGCCGTCCTGCTCCGAATGGGTAAGGTACGGCGGCAGAAGCAGCAGGCCATCGGCGCCCGCTTTTTCTGCACCGATTGCGATTTCCCGCGCGATTGCCGTCCCATATCCGCTCCCCGCAAGCACCGGCACGCGGCCCCTGGTCTCGTCGACGGCGACCGCGACCACTTGGATGACTTCGGCCGGTGTCAGCGAAAAAAACTCGCCGGTGCCGCCGGCGGCAAACAGTCCTGCGACCTCATAGCCGCAAAGCCAGTCCATGTTCGCGCGGTAGGTCGCCTCGTCGAACGAATAGTCCGGCTTGAACGGGGTTACGGGAAACGACAGGAGGCCGCCGCCAATCCGCCTGGCCATTTCCTGTGGGGTCATTTTGTTCATCGCGCTCCTCCTGGAAATTTCGGATCGACGGCACGCAAGGGCGGCATCGATGTGATGTCTTTCTAGGAGACGGTTTGATACACGTCCAAGCCAATCGCTGTATTGATTGATACGTTATCAGCATCGATCCGGAAGTGATCCAAACTCATTGGTCTGGAGTCGAAGATGTCAGTTCGCTGGCGATCTCGATGAGCGAGGGCAGCAACGGATTTTCGCAATCGCGGCGCCAGACCAGGAACAACTCGACCGGAGTTGGCGAACGCAGCTTCAATGGCCGCAGCTTGACGTCGGCGATCCTGAGGCTTGCCGCCGCGGCAGGGACGATGGCTGCTCCAAGCCCAGCGCGCACCATCGCAAGGATGGAATGGATCTGCCCGAGGTGCTGGACGTAGCGTGGCAGGATGTCTGCCTGCGTAAACAACGCCACCAGGAGGTCGTGGAAATAGCGGGACTCATACGGCGAATACATCACAAAGTGCTGGCCGTCGAGGTCCTTGATCGACAGCGTCGCAGCCGACGCCAGCGGATGTTTTCTGGGGATCGCGGCAAGCAGCGGTTCGGCCAGCACGCGCCTTGTCGCAAGCTCAGGGCGACCGATCGGCGGCCGCAGCAGGCCGGCATCGATCTGACCCGACGTGAGCGCCTCGAGCTGGTCACCCGACACCATCTCTTTCAGCGAGAAATCGACTTCCGGCAGGCGCGCGCGGCAGGCCGCGATCAGTTCCGGCAAATAGCCATAGGCGGCAGCCGCGGTGTATCCGAGCTTGAGCGA
>Ga0075029_100001877_pt1 | contig 11943 bp, 10 predicted proteins | sample LitLauG_LLR_2013_FD_71391 | JGI IMG/M metagenome (GOLD analysis project Ga0075029, IMG submission 71391) | Freshwater sediment microbial communities from North America - Little Laurel Run_MetaG_LLR_2013 | ecosystem: Environmental > Aquatic > Freshwater > Creek > Sediment | place: USA...
GGGGATTTTAGCGGTCAGGTAAGGGTTCACGAAGACCATGTGGCGGAAGTCCAGACCGGCGGCTTTGAGCGTAGCCTGCATGCGGTCCAACGAGAGTTCGACCTGCGCCGCCGGGTCGTCGGGGACCTGGCCGGTATTGATGTCGCGGCCGAGGAAGCCGGAGAGATAGACGCGGTCGCCGGCGCGGACCGCTGGCGAGAGCGGCGAACTGGCTGGGTAGCCTGGCGGCGCGATTGGCTGCTTGGTCGTAAGGTCGCGGACGGCTACCACGCTCATCTCTACGGGCGTGCCCGGGAGTTTCGCAACTCCGATCGTGGAGCGGGCCGGCGGTTGTTTGGGGAAGTACTCTTTCCAGACTGTGTTGAGCGGGCCTTCGTCGGTGGGGTCGGTCAGGTAGACCTGCGTGTAGACTACGTGCTGCATGGTCAGGCCGGCTGCCTCGACTATGGTCTTCACGTTTTCGAAACATTGGCGGAGCTGGGATTCCTGCGTCGCCGGGATTTCGCCTTTGGCATCTTTTGCGCCTTGGCCGGAGACGTAGAGGAAGTCTCTGGTGAGGATGCCCTGGCTGTATGGCCCGGTGGGCTTGATGGCCGGCGTGGAGACGGCCTGGCGATCGGCTGCCGGAGACGAGAGGCAGAGGAGGAGTGGGGTCAGGAGTAGTGCTTTCATGCGGGGAATTTCCAGATTCTCAGGGCGTTTTGGCCCAGGATTTTCTCGCGGTCTTTCTTCGTGTAGAAGTCGAGCGCGTGGTTTACGAATTCCAGTTCCTTGTCCATCGGCAGCTCCCATCTTGGCTTTGGGTAGCCCGTACCCCAGATCAATTGGCCGCCGCCGAACTCTTCGTAGACGGCTTTGAAGAATGGAAACGTGTCGCGATAGGGGAAGTCCTTGCCCAGCGACAGCTCGTAGGGCTCCGAGGCGCTGATCCAGACCTGCGGGAAGCGTTTCAGGCGGAACATCTTCTTGAACTCGGGCCAGGGATCGGCGGCGCGCAGGTCGGGTTTGCCCAGATGATCGACCACGATTTTCACGCCGGGGAATCGGCCGGCCATATCCTCCAGCATAGGCATCTGGTGGGGCAGAATATAAAAATTGAAGACGGCGCCCAGACGTTCGGCTTCGCGCCAGAGCGGGTAGTGTTCCTTCGAGTTCAACCAGGTGGACTGGGGATGGTAGAGCGGGCTGAAGCGCATTCCCTGGAAGCCGTGTTTTTTCACCCAGTAGCGCAGGCGGCCGGCCGGGTCGGGCTGCAAGGGATCGAGCAGGCCATGGGCTACGAAGAGGTCCGGGTACTTGTGGAGCGAGTAGCTGATGTATGAGTTGTCCCAGCCGAAGTAGCGCGGGTTGATCAGGACCGCGTATCGCAGGCCGAATTCCTTCATCTCCGCGACTTCGTTTTCGATCGGGGCTTCCACGGCTACGCGGTGCAGGTCCGGGCGTTCGGGATGGTGAAAAGGGAACTTGGGGTCGAAGGTCCAGACTTCGAGGTGGGTGTCGATAATCGGGGCCGCCGGTTGGGCGCCGGCGGTAATCGCCATCTGCGCCAGGAATTGGCGGCGGGTGCTATTTGCCGGCATGGTCCCAATCCTCGCTGTTCATGCCGTTCAGGTCCCAGACTACTTTGCCGTCGCGCAGCGTCAATTCGCCGACCAGTTTCTGTTTGCCGCGGAAGCGCCGGTTGGCCGAGTCGATGAAGCCGAAATCGCCGTCTACCAGGCGCAGCACCGCTACGTCGGCGCCCGAGCCAATCGAGAGGTGGCCCAGCTCTTCATGATGAATCTCGCGAGCCGGGTGCCAGGTGGCGCAGCCAATGACGGCGTCGAGAGACATCCCCATGGCCAGGAATTTCGAGAGCAGGTTGAGCATGTCCTTCATGCCTGCGTTCATGCTGTCCACGTGGAGGTCGGTCGAGATGGAGTCGGGAATGAAGCCCTGCTTCACGGCCGGGATGGCCTGACGCCAGGAGAAACTGCCGCCGCCGTGACCGACATCGAAGACGATGCCGCGCTTGCGCGCTTCGAAGAGATAGGGCAGCAGCTTGCCGTTTTCATCCAGCATGGGGACGGCGGAAAGATATTGGTGCGTGTAGATATCGCCGGGACGAAGGTGCTGGAGCACCAGTTCCTGAAACGGGCGCTCGGGGCGGAAGGTCGCGAAATCGACCATGACCGGGATGTTGGCGAGCTTGCCGGCTTCCACGCCGCGGTCCACCGCGATCCATTCGGGGCCGGCGTAGTGGGCCACCTTGATGCCGACTACGACGTCCTTATGGCGGAGCGCGACCTCGGCGGTGCGCTGCGCCTCCATGTCCTTGGTGTTCTGCTCGACATCGGGGCGGCCCCCCATGCCGCTGCCGACGATGTTGAGCATGGCCAGGACGCGGGTCTTGGAGCGGGTGATGATCTCGTCGCGGAATTCGCCAAAGTTGCGCCAGCCGGAACTGCCGGCGTCGACCACACTGGTCACGCCGCTGCGAAAGGTGAAGCCATCGGGGCGGACGCAATTTTCGCCGATATATTCGCGGCCCATGCTGCCGGCGAACACATGCACGTGCATATCGACCAGGCCCGGAGTGACATAGAGGCCGGAGACGTCGATGGTTTTGCGGGCTTGGGCGGCGGGAATGTTGGCTGCGACCGCCGCGATTTTGCCTTGCGCGATGGCTACGTCCCGGACGCCGGACAGATTGTTCCTGGCGTCGATGACGTGACCGCCCTTGAGGAGCAGATCGTAGGGCGTCTGGGCGGCGGCGGTCGCGATCAGAACCAGGAAGAGAAGCCAGCGCATGACTAGACCCGCGCGTTCTTTCTGGCTGCGCTCAGAATCTCGCGCAGACGCTTGCCCACGATCAACTCCTCGCCCGGCTGCATGGTCATGGAAATGATCTGCAGGCGGTTGTGGCGCTGGCTTTTCGGATCGTGGCCGGTGACTGCGGGCACAAGGCTCGGGTTGGAGGCGGTGAGCACTTCGATCCGCGGCTCGCCTTCCCGCAACTGGCGGTCGCAATCGGCGACGCTGAAGTTCCAGGCGGCTTCATCCCACTGGACGGTGAGCGTCGGGTAGCGATTTCCTCCCTCGGGGATGGTGATCTTGGTGGTGACGCCGGGCACGGTTTCCACCAGCGTGGCGATGCGCTTGACGCGCTGCTCCCAGAGCCGGTTAAGCGCGCCGAGGTCCATTTTGGTCCAGGCTTCGACGGCGGCCAGACAGCCCATCACCTCTTCTTTGCCGACCTTCATGGCGCGGCAGACAGCGCCCTCCCAAGGGCTGGTGTTGGCAAGGGCGGCTTCGATCAGATCCTTGCGCCCGAGCAGCAGGCCGGAGCATTGCGGCCCGGCCAGTCCCTTGCCGCCGCTGAAGCAGTAGAGGTCGACTCCCATGGTGGCGTAGAGGCGCAAATTCTCGATGGGCGGGATGCCGGCGGCATCGTCGAGCAGCAGCGGCACCTTCGCTTTTTTGGCGATGGCGACGGTGTTCCGCAGCTTGTCGCCGAGGTCAGTGGTGTAGATCATGGCGGTGGAGGGACGCATCGCCGCTTCCACCTCCTCCAGCGTGTGAGCCACGACCAGCGTCGCACCGGTGAGCCGCACGGCGCTATCGAAAGCACTGCGCCCGCCCGACATGACGACTTCGTTCTTGAGACCGGTGGTGTCGGGCAACTGCCAGATTTTGGCAGGATCCGTGCCGGCCATGCAGCCCGCGGTGGCGGAAGCCATGGCTCCGGCGGCGCCCGAGGTCACCATGCCGGATTCGGCGCCGGAAAGTTCGGCGAGGCGTTTGCCCGCCGCGCGCTGCAGCTCGAAGATATCGACAAAATGGCGGGCCGCCGCTTCCTTGGCCGCGCGGACCTCCGTCAGTTCGAGCGAACCGCTGAGGTAGGTCCAGGTGCCGCGCCCATTGATGAAAGGCCGCACGCCGATGGTCGCATAGATGTTCGGCCCAGCCTTGCCCACCGCCGCACTGGCCTTTTGCCAGAACGCCTCGGCTGCGATCGTGCCGAACAACGGCAGAGCGCCGACCCACTTCAGAAACGCACGTCTGTCAGGCATAAATAGGCTCCAGGCGGTCGACGATGTACCGGCCGCAATGTTCGTAGCTTGCCCGCGGGCCATTCCGTGTGTAATCCAGGTCCACGCAGATCCATCCTTTGAAGGCAATCTCCTTGAGGATGCGATGGCAGGCGGGGAAGTCGATATCGCCATCGCCCAAATCGTAAATGCTCTCGAAGAATTTGGCTTCGGACGAATCGCGTTTGTGGACCTTGCCGTTGGGCAATGTGAGGTCGGCCTTGGGCGTGGTCCAGCGCGCGTCTTTGTAATCCATGAAGACCAGGCGGTCTTTGTACTTCTCGTACATCTTGACCACGTCACTGCCGCCCAGGTGGAGGTGGGCGGTGTCAGGCGCGAAGTGGAAGAGCTTGGGATCGGTGAGCGCCATGCAACGATCCACCTCTTCGGGACCTTGCACCATTTCATCCAGGTGATTGTGGAGGCCGGCCTGAAACCCCATTTCGCCGGCGGCTTCGCCGATGCGGTTGAAGCCGGTGCACATGGCGCGGAACGCGGCATCGACGTCCTGGCCCGCCTTCACCCGCGCTGGCGGAAACACGACGAGGTGCTTCGCGCCGAATCCCTGCAGGAAGCGCATGGCTTCCTTCGCATTCTCGACAACCTTGTTATGTTGCGCGGGATCGTTCAGCGGCCCGCCGAACGAGATGGTGCAGACGTTGAGATTGCGCTTGGAAACCTCGCGCTCAAGCTGCGCGGCGCTGAGATTGTAGGTTTTGAGGATGCCCGGATAGCCCGTCAGGCGGACGCCGATGAACCCGGTGTCGCGCATCACGTCGAGAATATCGGTGAACGGCGCAGAGGGGTAATGTGACCAGAGGCCGGCGCTAACCGCCCACTTGAGATTCCGGTTCGCCGGCAAGCGGCCGGCGGCGGAGGCCAGCGTGGCGGCTATGGAAGCGAGAAAAGCGCGTCGTTGCATAGAGAATCACCCCGAAGAGGTCCGCGGTTCGGTGGTGCACATCCGAACTTTCACGTCTTCGATACTATATCCCAGCGCAGGGAGCGTGTGAAGGGCTATCAGGGCGCGAACGCGGATCCGCGCATTCAGGTCGGTGCGATGTCTTGCGAAGCGACTACGCCGAGGTCAACTCTCTTCGCCAAATCGCAGAGAAGCACTGCACTGCACCGCTCTACTTTGCGTCGCTCACTCGCGGAAAGCGGCCAGCGACGCCGTTGATAAGCATCTTGAAGTGACTCTTGGACGGGTGAGTATGAATCAAGACTGCTGCACCCGCGATTCGATCTTGGACACAGTGTACACAGCTATGGAGGAGGATGATGGACCATACTCCAGTACTGAGAGGCTTCTACCGTCGACCGAAAACTCGAACAAGCCGAAGGAGCGGCCTTCACTGCTTGACCAGCTGTAGTCGCTTTCCTTCCTTGATGTCATCTGGATCCTCCATAAACCGCTGCGGTTGACAGCATCGAGGCTATGCAGGATCTTGCCGCCCGCGTTACTGCTTTCGCCTGCTCCGATGATCTTGCCGTTTTCTAATGTGAACCTCAAATTGACCAATGGGAAAGCCCATTCCCCATCAACGTGGGATTGCACGCCGGAAACCAAAGGGCTCGCAAAGCTTGCGAGTGCACTTCGGTGCTGACGCTCGTTTGCTAGTATCTCGGCTATCTTTACATTCTCGGCTGCTCGGAGGGAGTGGGCCGTTGCTAACGCCTGGGCAACATCGCCATCTGGATCTGATTTGGCCTCGTGAGTCTCTGCCCAGGCTTTCGCTTCAACGAAGCCCGCGTTCAGATATTGTCGAACGACATTGGCAGTGGCCAGCGCGTTTCCTTTTTCTGAATCAGCCTTAAACTCCTCAGTGGCGTGTATTGGCATCTGGAAACTATTGTACGTGGCACCCAGGTTATTCTGGGCGTACTCGACCCCAGCATCCCGTCGGACCAGCAGTTGGTAGTGAAACAGTGCCAAGTCACGGTAGTTGTGCTCAGCGTAGCCACCAGTGGCTTGGCTGTATGCATACGCAAGTTGGAATCGAAAATCAAAATCGTTAGGTTGAACTTGCAAGGCAGCTTCGCCGAAACAGAAAGCCGCTACTTCGCCTTCGAGATACTTGGACAGCCAAAACCACTGTTGTAATGTTTGCCCTTTGTTCGCCTCTGTCAGGCCAGTGCACTTAGAACCAGTTCCAATTGCCTCCGCGCTAGGTTAATTTCTCTCGCCTGCCGGAACTCCTTTGCCGCGCTTATTCGATGGTGGATCTTCGTGGGTTGCACTTCAGCAGCCCTTACGTACCAATCGCCGGCAATCTTGTGCTCTCCAAAAAACGCCTGCAACCTGCGCCAGCGCTGCGTAGGGCGCATCGTGTGTTGGATGCTCGGTCGAAAGCTTTTTGTAACTGCTCAAGGGACGCAGGACGGCCAATCCGGGCCCTTGAAGCCAAGCACCAACTCCGCCAAGCAACCTCATCAATGGGTGCTGAGCCCGCCCGGATGAGTTCTAGACCTGCCGCTTCGGCTCGGTCGATTCCGGATGCGTCTCTGTCATACTGCGAGCCCAGAAGATCATCAAGGCAGCGCATGAACGGTGATGCTTCTGGAGCGCCTGACACCGCCAGAGACTTAGCCGCCTCGGCCTCACCGCCGCCAGTCGTAGGGGCCTCCGGGACACTCACTACCGTTCCGACCTCGAACCCGGCATTTTGAGCGGTCAATTGGCCAGCATTTCGATCGCCCTCGCCCAGGCTGAATCAGGCGATGCGAGGTCGTAAGAAATATACTCAAGGTCTCCTTGAAGGCCCGGAAGTTCGACGCCGGTCTCGCGAAAGAGCATGAGTTTCTTCCCGGCCTTCAGTGCATATCCTGATTCCTGAAACAACCAAGGTGGCCCCGTCCATGCAACGGGCTCGCCGGGAGACTGGGAATTGCGTTCCGTCCCAAAGTCTTCGGAGAATATCGGGTGTCTACGCGTGAAAATCCCGACGAAAACATCACATTCATCGATCCGTTGCCTCACTTTCTGCGAGACGGATTCTATTTCGGCAGGATCGGCGGTCCCCCACGTCAGACCGAGGGGGCGGAAGCTATCAAGCAGATTCTCCACTTTCCGCGTCTTCGAGTCGTCAATCGACGCGAAACTCTTCGCGACAAAAGCCTTAAGCGGGCGCATGCATACAGAGTACTCCTGTTGCGAATTTCGCACCTTGGTAGTTCACGACTTCCGTGGACCGGAGCGTCCCAAGCACAAGTCGAGCACAACCCACCTGGGGCTACTATGAGACCGAAACACGACAATGGCGTAACTCTTTGATTTCCTTGGTGCGGATGATAGGACTTGAACCTACACTCCCTCGCGGGAACTGGAACCTAAATCCAGCGCGTCTGCCAATTTCGCCACATCCGCATTTCTATGTAAAGCAATGAAAATAAAGAGGTTTGCGTGAAACTTCGCTCTTGAAGCGTGTCGCGTATCATGTCGTGTATTTCCCTACTTCACTCGTTTCAGTTTAGCCGGCTTCTGCGCCTTGAGGAAACTATCCATCTTCGTGGCTGCGTCCTTCAGGTCCGCGTCATCCAGGATGTTGTATCGCGCTTCCATGCTGGTGGTCTTGTGCCCGGAGATCTTCATCCGCACACTTTGGTCGATCCCGGCGAGGCGCATGTTGCGTACTGCCGTTCTGCGGAGGTCGTGAAAGAGAAGAGCCGGGACGCCAGCGGCTTCGCAGGCTTCACGCCATCCACGCAATTGCGCGCCCACGGGTCGGGAGTTGTGGAAGAATACCCACTGGCAACCCTCCGGGCATCGTTCGCGCTGCCTCCGGAGCCAGTGCTCCATCTCTCCGTAGAACGGCAATTCGCGCGCCTTTTTGCCTTTGGTCTGGGACGCCTGCAACCGAATGCACTGCGCATCAAAATCCACCTGGGACCATTTGATCTTGCGGAGTTCTCCCTTGCGTGTTCCGACATGATACGCGACAGCGAATAGGGCTTTGAGGCGCTCGGGCAAGGAAGCGAGCAGGGTTTCATATTGCGCTGGTGTGAGAAAGCCCTGCCTGGCGTTATCCTCGTCGAGTTTCAGGATGTGCGGCACTCGGCGCACCATTGGTGGGTCTTCTTCGAAGCCCAAGCGAAAGCCGCGCCGGATGATGCTCAGTTCGCGGTTGATTGTCGGATCGCTTGCGCCGGCCTCCCGCCTTGCCGACACGAACGCCCGAACCTGGGACGCGCCGAACCGCGCCGCCAGTAAGTTGCCGATCGCGGGCTTGATGTTGGCCTCATAGCGCCACTTGACGATCGCCGCGTCCCGCAGCTTCCGTACGGTGTAGTCGGTTATCACCGGGGCACACAGGTCGTTGATCGTTGCGCGGTCCGGTGACACGTCACGGCCCGCCGCTACCGCACCGATTCGCTGCTTGAGGAGGTTCTCTGCCTTGGCCTTATCGGTCGATCCGCTCGATTCGGGAATGGGCCTGCCGCCGACGTAATAGGTGATCCACCAGACGCGCCCGCGCAAGCGCAGCGAGCCTGCCCCTTTGGTCCGTCGTCGCATGGAGACTATCTTACCCCCGGCGACTGCCGTAGTTCAATCCAGCGGTCCAGTTCGTGGCGGTCGAGGTGGACAGATCGTCCCTCTCGAACCACCGGGAGGAAGCCCTCGGCGATCAGGTGCCGAACCGCGCGCGCGCTGCGACCTCGCTTGGTCCGAAAACTCAGATTCTCGCCGTCTTTTGGCGATTTCCGGAATTGGTCGGAGTCCGCGTCCGGTGACTTTGGTCTTGGCAAGCCTTACGCAGGTGGTCGATTCAATCCGAATAGTGCCCGACTAGATTGCGTATACCGGACTTTTGCACTGCGCCGCCATAGCTCTGCACGGCCTGACAAAACTCGTGCACAGCCGGCTTGCGCCTAGAATTCGACAGCTCAGGCGGCGCGGTAGTAATAGTTCAACATGCCGCCCAGACGCTGACGTCGCTGCAGCTTGCCGGCTTTCGCCAGGTGCCCTGCCTCCGGGCTGATGAGTCGGTTGGCCAAGCCCTGGTGATTGCGTTCGTGATGATAGTGTTCGACAAACTCGTGAACCGCTCGGCGCAACGAACCCTCGCCAAACAGGATCAACCGCTCTAAGCAGGACTCCTTAATGCTGCGCACAAACCGCTCGGCATGGGCATTCAAATTCGGCGATCGCGGGGGCAGCTTCACCGACTCTACACCAACATCCCCGAGCATGTTCAGGAACTGCGAGGTGAATAGCGGGTCGCGATCGTGAATCAGGTAGCGCTTGCCCTGCAGGATGCCGTCGACGGCGTCGGTCAGATTACTGCCGATCTGGCTCATCCACAGGCCGTTGGCCTTGGCCGCGATGCCCGCTATCTCCACCTTGCGGGTCGACAACTCCATGAAGAACAGCACCAGGAACCGTTGCAGTCCTCGGCCGGTCCACACTTCCACGGTGAAGAAATCGGCAGCCACAATCAGCTCCCAATGCCGGCTCAGAAACTCCTTCCACGTCGCCTTCCGTTTCCGCTCCGGCGCCGGCTCGAGGCCGTGCCGTTCCAGAATCTGAGCAATCGTGCTGCGAGCCAGTTCGTGCCCCAGATTGGACAGGGCACCCTGGATACGCCGATAACCCCAATCCCGGTTCTCTTAGGCCATCCGAACCACCAGGGATTCGACATCCGCGGCTGTACGCGGTCGTCCTGGACCGCGTCGGCCGCTGCCGTCATACTTCTGCGCGACCAGTCTCCGATGCCAGGCCAACAGGGTCTCCGGCGTGACAATGGGAGCGAGCTCGGCCAGAAGCTTCCGTCCTAATCCTTTGGCCCTGACCGCCAATCTACGGCGCTGGTCGTCAGTGAGCCGCAATCGGCGCGCGCCCAGTTGCTCGCGAAGAACCCGGTTCTCTTCGCGAAGGTAGTCAATCATCTGCAGTTGGCGTTGGTTCATCCACCCGGCGACGGCGATCAACACGAGCCGGAACGGATCGAGGACTCTGGGCATCTCTACAGTCATTATCGCGACCTGACCCTGCAGTCACGAACCCGTGCCAATTCAAGCGGATCCACTTTTCGGACCATACGCGATTCGGAGTAGCGAGTTAGGCGGCGATGCCGAAGAGTTCGGCGACGAACGCCGCTTGTGCGATGGAATCCCCCTTGGGTACCCATTTGGCGTCGGACGCTTTTCGCGCCGGGGTATCCGGCTACCTGCTCAAAGTCTCGCCGGGCGAAGAACTAAGTTCGGTTACAAAAAGAACTCTTTCAAGCAGTCGAATACCTAGCCCGGCATCGTGGTTCGCCTCTTTGATCAGGTTTTCGGCGCCGCCACGCTGGCCGTAAAACCAGACCACGAAATCAATGGGCTGCCTGAGGCCGATGACGAACAGCCAGTACTTGCACTGGCTGGTTTCGATCAGGTTGTAGAGGGGACTTTCACCCCCGAGCTGTAGCCGTCTCGAAATTATCGTCCCAACGTTCGGCGAACCTTCTTAATTCGTTTGCGGAGAAGTGATCCCGTTAGACCGATTAAGCCGGTTGCCACTAGAACCAACGACCGTGGCTCAGGGTACTCAAACCTACCCTGTCCAAAGGCCCCAAACGCGGAGCCGACCTGCAAGGTACCTCCGTAGCTAAATGGTAAAATACCAATCCCCAACTCAAAAGCATCAGGGTTACCAGGCGGGCCGGGAGCGTAAAAGAAATTCAGACCAGGATTGAACAGACCGGTGAAGGGGGAACAGTCGAAGCAAAAGAACGCGTTCGTCGCATCTGCCAGAGATGCTCCCGCCCATGGGGGAAAATCCGTATCGAAGCTCAATAGCGGGGCGAAAATACCCACCGCCTCCGCGTCATACGTGAATGTACCAGTAAAGGTATCGCCGGCATAGGGACCACCGACAATATCAAAGATCGTAAAGCTGTCCGTCACAATGACGTCAGCCCAAGCGCCGCTGATCGAAAACGGCGCCAACAAACAGGCAAACAGAATTCGTTTCACAGGCTTTGAGTCTCCATCGAGTCAATCATACAGCGGCGCTGGCAGGTAGGCGCTGAGTGTCCTGCCGTTTCGGATCAGCAGCGGATGGATAAGGCGACCAAGCGGACAGCTTTGCGTACGTCCGGGCCGCTGTTCTGTCGGGAGAGCAACAACGGAGCGAAGAGTCCGACTCGTGGAACTGCCCGCCCGCCGCAAGATCCCGAGACACGGCGTTGGGGAAGGTGAGGATTAGGAACGATAAGTGTGCGTCCAGCGAAGGCTGGCATGAACAGTGGGGGATAGTCCCACCGGGGTAAAAGTTCAAAGCCCCGTAGCTTGAATAACAGGAAGGAAGGAAACTGAAAATCCTGAAGCTTATTGACAAAGCCATCGAAAAGGATGGTGAGCGAGCCACCGGGCCGTTACGCAAGTGAACCCATAATGGCCTCGAAAGTACTGAACCCCGAAGGCCGAGCCCTCAACTTGTCGGGCGAAGGCAGCATGGAGCGTCGCAAGGACTGAAGCGGCGAAACACTTCGGCGGGGTTGGTAGGGACAGCACGGTGACAAGGTCATGATAAGCAACTGGAGAAACCCTCCTCGTCCCGTCGCGAAATCGGCGGAGCTGGGAAGCCGTATAACCGGTAGCACCGGGAAGTCGGTGGACGGCGAGAGGGATTCGGCTGGGTCTGTATTACCGAGGAAGCAGGTAACGTCCGTGGAGCGAAGAGGCCCTGCTGTTTGTAAGGGCTCTAACAAAACGGGAGGCAAGGGTGAAATGACAAAATCGCCCATCAGTTTGCAGGACCTGAGGAGGAGTCTATATGTCAAGGCGAAGGCAGAACCGCCTTGGCGTTTCTGGGGACTATACGTCCACGTCTGCAAGATGGAGACTTTGCGGGAAGCCTACCGGATGGCGAGAAGTAACGGCGGGGCAC
>Ga0075029_100001878_pt1 | contig 11941 bp, 11 predicted proteins | sample LitLauG_LLR_2013_FD_71391 | JGI IMG/M metagenome (GOLD analysis project Ga0075029, IMG submission 71391) | Freshwater sediment microbial communities from North America - Little Laurel Run_MetaG_LLR_2013 | ecosystem: Environmental > Aquatic > Freshwater > Creek > Sediment | place: USA...
CTCAAAAGTAGATCAGATGTCGGCTTTACTTCGCGAGTCTGTTTTTGGTATGGGATCCCTTAGGGCCCATCGAGTGATCCACGGTGGGTGAATAGTGGGTGTGGGAGAGCTGTCATGTACGGTGGCGTTACCGAAGAAGGCCGTACCATCCTTCAGTTCTTGCTGATGCCGGTCGTAGCGGCCTTGTGGTGGCTTTTGTTCGGGGAAGACCAGGCCGAGTACGAGGCCGAGCGACAGATGACCCGCGACCTGGATCCATGGGCATTGTTTTGGGGCCTGGCCCTCCTGTATGCGCTCCTGCTACTGGTGATCACACACGGATGCCGCGTGAATCCGTTGCATGCCTGAACGCATTAAGATTTCCGAGCAGTGCAATGCGCGCTTGACTTTGACTGTATTTCTAGTATTATCGAAATATGGCTGCCACGGTCAGCAAAGCTCAAGCCAATAGTGACCGCGTTGCCCGTTACGCCGACATGTTCTCGGCCATGGGCACGGAGCCGCGCCTTCGCATCATGCAGTTGCTGCTCTCGGCGCATCCGGAAGGTCTCGTAGTCAACGAGATTCAGGACGAACTCGAGATTCCCGGCTCCACGCTCTCTCACCACCTCGACAAGCTCAAGAATGAAGAGCTAGTACAGGTTGAGCGCAAGGGAACATTTCTGCGCTATACCGCGAACACCGAGGCCCTGCGCGAAATTCTGCAATTCCTCTACGCCGAGTGCTGCACCCGAAACAAGGCACTCAAACCCCAAGATCTTATTCAATTGTGCAAATAGGAGATGCCATCATGCCAGACACCGATACCAATATCAAAGAAGTCGTAAAGGAGAAATACGGACAAGCGGCCCTGCGAGTTACCAGCGGCGGCAGCGGGTGCTGCGGAGCGACACCGGCGCGCGAGTATTGCGATCCCATCACCTCGAATCTCTACGACGAATTGCAGGCTGGCCAGATACCCGAAGAAGCGATGCTGGCTTCGCTTGGATGCGGCAATCCTACTGCGCTTGCGCAGTTGAATCCTGGCGAAACCGTGCTTGACCTGGGCTCCGGCGGCGGTATCGACGTCCTGCTCTCGGCGCGACGCGTGGGACCAACCGGCAAGGCTTACGGCCTCGATATGACCGACGAAATGCTTGCGCTGGCCAACGAAAACAAGCGCAAGGCAGGCGCGGAGAACGTCGAATTCCTGAAAGGCGAGATCGAGAGTATTCCGCTGCCCGACAACTCGGTTGACGTCATCATCTCCAACTGCGTGATCAATCTCTCCGCCGACAAAGATCGCGTGCTGCGCGAGGCGTTTCGCGTGTTAAAGCCGGGAGGCAGGCTCGCGGTCTCCGATGTGGTCACCCGTGGAGAAATCAACGCCGAGGTTCGCAAGAGCGTGCTCTTGTGGGTCGGCTGCATCGCCGGCGCTCTGGAGGAAAATGAGTACCGCGGCAAGTTGCAGGCGGTCGGTTTTGAACAGATCGGAATTGAGCCGACTCGCATCTACCGCGTCGATGACGCGAGGGAGTTCCTGTCTTCTGCCGGCATTGACGTGGATGCCATTGCTCCTCAGGTTGACGAGAAATTCATGAGCGCATTTGTGCGCGCGGTGAAGCCGGCGCCGAAGGCCTGCTGCGGTCCGACCTGCTGCAACTAGCTGGAGATTCGATATGCAACCTCATTACAACGCTCTGTTCCTCTGCACTGGAAATTCGGCGCGTTCCATAATCGCAGAAGCCATCCTCAATCACAAAGGAAAACCGACCTTCACCGCTTACAGCGCTGGTAGCCATCCTTCGGGCAAGATTCGACCCGAGGCGCTCAAGCAGATTGAACTGGCTCGCATATCCGCCTCGGGCCTGCGCAGTAAGAGTTGGGATGAATTTGCGCGGCCCGGTGCTCCAGACCTCCATTTCGTCTTCACAGTCTGTGATAACGCCGCGAAAGAGACGTGCCCGATCTGGCCGGGGCAGCCGATAACCGCGCACTGGGGCGTTCCCGATCCGGCGGCGGTTCAAGGAACTCCCGATGAAATCGAACGCGCCTTCCGCGAGACGTTCTTCATTCTTGATCGGCGCATCAGTCTTTTTCTCGCGCTGCCTCTGGCGTCCCTCGACCGTCTCGCACTGAAGAAAGAAGTGGATCGCATCGGGAAACAGTGAGGCCACAAACAGCCACGATGACAACAGCGAAACCATCCAAACGTCTCAGCTTCCTCGACCGCTATCTAACGGCATGGATCATCGCCGCCATGGCACTGGGAGTGCTCCTGGGATGGCGTTTGCCAGGAATCGTGCCCTTCCTCAACCGCTTCAGTGTGGGTACAACGTCGATTCCAATTGCTGTGGGATTGATTGTCATGATGTATCCGCCATTCACCAAGGTGCGGTATGAGGAACTGCACGAAGTCCTCCGCAACAAGCGCATCCTCGGTCTGTCGCTCATTCAGAACTGGGTGGTGGGGCCGATCCTGATGTTCGTTCTGGCCGTCGGCCTTCTGCGCGGCTATCCGGAATACATGGCCGGCCTCATCATGATCGGCCTCGCCCGCTGTATCGCGATGGTCATCGTCTGGAATGAACTGGCCAGCGGAGACACCGAATACGCGGCCGGCCTGGTAGCCTTCAATTCCCTGTTTCAGGTTTTCTTTTATTCGCCGTATGCGTGGCTGTTCATCACGGTGCTGCCGGCGAAACTCGGTTTGCACAGCGCCACCGTCCAGGTTTCGATCGCAGAAATCGCAAAGAGCGTCTTCATCTATCTGGGCATTCCGTTTCTTGCCGGATTCGTAACTCGCACGGTGCTGTTGCGGCTGAAAAGCCGCGAGTGGTACGACCATACTTTCATTCCACGAGTCAGCCCGCTCACACTGATCGCGTTGCTGTTCACGATTGTGGTGATGTTCTCACTCAAGGGCGGGTACATTGTTCGCCTTCCGCTCGACGTAGTACGGATCGCGGTGCCGCTGCTGATCTACTTCGTCGTGATGTTCCTGGTTTCGTTCTACATGGGCAAGAAACTCGGCGCCGACTACTCGAAGACGGCCACGCTTTCGTTCACCGCCGCCTCCAACAACTTCGAACTCGCGATTGCGGTTGCGGTTTCCGTTTTCGGCATCAACTCCGGAGCTGCGTTTGCCGCCGTCATCGGCCCTCTGGTCGAAGTCCCGGTCATGATCGCGCTGGTCAACGTGGCACTTTACTTCCAGCGCCGATATTTTTCTAACCCCGCTCGTTTGACAACCTTCCCCGCCTCCACGTAACGTCGAATTTTTGGCAATTTCGTTGTGGAGGCAGGATGAAGTCGCGCATTTTCTCGTTACAAATCGTCACCGCTTGTCTTGTTGTGAGTTCGCTCGCCCTGGCGCAGGACCTGGGATCCTTCGAAAAGCGCACCACCGTAAAGAAGCTCGCCAACGGGCTCACGATCGTCATTTGTGAGCGGCCGCAAGCGCCGGTCTTCTCCTTCTTCACCCACGTAGACGCGGGTTCCGTGCAGGATCCCATGGGCAAAACCGGCCTGGCTCACATGTTCGAGCACATGGCCTTCAAAGGAACAGACACCATCGGCACGCGCGACTATGCCGGAGAGAAAGTCGCGCTCGCAAAAATCGAAGACGCTTATGCCGCCTACATTGCCGAGCGTGACAAGCCGGTGGACCGCGACGAAGCCAAGCTGAAACAGCTCGAGCTGAATTGGAAGGACGCAATCGCCGCGGCCGACAAGTTCTCTGCCCCGTACAGCAACGAATTCGGAAAGATCGTTGAGGGCGAAGGCGGCGAAGGGATGAACGCCTTCACCGATCTCGACGAGACCGGCTACCACTACTCGTTCCCCATCAATCGGCTGGAGCTGTGGGCTTATCTGGAATCAGAGCGCTTTCTGCATCCCGTGATGCGTCAATTCTACAAAGAGCGCAACGTGGTGATTGAAGAACGCCGAATGCGCACCGACAGCAACCCGGTCGGACGCCTGCTCGAGCAATTCACCGAAGAGGCGTTTGCGGCGCATCCCTATCACCGGCCAACCATCGGATGGATTTCTGACTTGAATTCGTTTTCCGCCACCGACGCCCAGACTTTTTTCGACAAGTACTACGTCCCCTCGAACATGGTGGTCACCGTGGTTGGCGATTTCAAAGCGTCAGAAGCAATGCCCGTCATCGAGAAGTATTTTGCACGCATTCCGGCGCGCCCCAAGCCTGACACGGCGACTACCAACGAACCACCGCAGAACGCTGAAAGAACGGTCGTGCTGCGCGAGCAGTCGCAGCCGCTGTATCTTGAGGGCTATCATCGTCCGGACTACCGCAGTCCCGACGATCAGGTCTACGACGCGATCGCCGACCTGATGTCGAGCGGACGAACGTCGCGCCTCTACCGCGCGCTGGTGCGCGATAAGCAGATCGCCGCCGACTCAGCCGGATTTACGGGGCTGCCCGGCAGCAAGTATCCGCATCTATTCGCCTTCTATGCCTTCCCGATTCCGGGCCACAAACCGCAGGAAATGGCCGACGCAATCCACGCAGAAATCGACCGCCTGAAGAAGGAAGATATTTCCGACGACGAACTGAAGATGATCAAGACGCGCGCCAAAGCCAATCTGATTCGTTCCCTTGGATCGAATGAAGGCCTGGCATTTGCGCTTGGACTGAATCAAGCCCGCTACGACGATTGGCGGGAACTGTTCCGTTCCGTCGAGAGGATCGACAAGGTCTCGAAGGCGGACATTCGCCGCGTCGCCAACAAGACGTTCACTCCCGATAACCGGACCGTTGGGATTATCGAGTTTGCCGGAGGGCCTCCGCCCGGAAATGGCGCAGCCCCGCAAGGAGGTGGACAGTGAAGCGATCACAACGGTTCTCTCTCGCATTCGTCCTTCTAGCTGCAATCGCTTTTCTGAACTGCAACGAGTCACTTTGGGCCCAGACGCAAACCTGGCAGCAAATCCCGGTTCCAAAGCTTCCAGCGTTTCATCCGAAGCAGCCGAAGCGCATTGAGCTGCCTAATGGCATGGTCATTTTTCTACAAGAAGATCACGAACTGCCGACGATTGACGGCACCGCCCGCATTCGCGGCGGCGCACGATCCGTTCCTGCCAATAAATCGGGATTAACCGACATTTACGGTGAAGTATGGCGAACAGGCGGTACCAAAACACAGACCGGCGATCAACTGGACGACTACCTCGAACAGCGCGCTGCTAAGGTCGAAACTGGCGGCGGCGGTGACTCGACAACCGCCAGTTGGTCATGTTTGAAAGAGGATTTCGACGACGTCTTCCGCGTTTTCCTCGACGTGCTGAAGAATCCAGAATTTCGCGCCGACAAAATCGACATCGCACAGAAAGGGATGTACGACGGCATCTCACGCCGCAATGACGACCCGGGACAAATTGCCGGGCGCGAAGCGGCAAAGCTGGTTTACGGCGCGAACAACCCATACGCCCGTGTCGATGAGTACGCCACGGTTGCGGCCGTCACCCGTCAGGATCTGATCGATTGGCACGGCAGGTACGTTCACCCCAACAACATCATTCTTGGCGTGGTCGGCGACTTCGACTCCGCGAAAATGGAAGCTCGCCTACGGGAAACTTTCGGCTCGTGGCCGAAAGGACCAGCTGCGAAAGATCCGGACATCAAACCCGAACCCGCCAAGCCCGGCTACTACCAGGTCGAAAAGACCGACGTAAATCAAAGCAATATTCAGATGGTCAGCGTGGGCATCACCCGCAAGAACCCTGACTACTTCGCACTGTCTGTCTTTAACGAGGCGTTTGGCGGAGGCTTTTCATCGCGGCTGTTTGGCGACATCCGCACCACCAAAGGCCTCGCCTACGGCGTGGGTGGTGGAGTCGGCTCGGGCTGGGATCATCCCGGCATGTTGCGCATCATGATGAGCACCAAGAGCCAGAGCACGATCGAATCGATTCAGGCGCTCGACGAGGAGATTGCCGATCTCGCGAAGCGTCCCATCGACGATAAAGAGATCAAGCTGGCCAAAGACTCCATTCTGAATTCTTTCGTTTTCCGCTTCGATTCTCCGGCGAAGGTATTGCAGGAAAAGATGGCATATGAGTTTTACGGCTATCCGTCGGATTTTCTGGAAAATTTCCAGAGAGAGATCGAAAAGGTCACGAAGGAGGATGTGGCACGAGTCGCAGCGAAATACGTCCACCGCGATCAGATGGCGGTTCTGGTTGTAGGCAACGTGGCTGAATTCGACAAGCCGGTTTCCACGCTTGGGCCGGTCAATAAGCTGGACATCACGATTCCCGCCCCTCCGAAAGGATTATTGCCGGAACAGGGCGATCACCCGTAAGGCAGTTCGTTCGCGCGATCGTGCCGACTATTTCGACGGCGGTTGCTGATTGACCGCTGGATGCCCGGCGGGCAGCGCCCCTTTCGTGCCGTGGGGACTTCCGCCTCCCATCCCCATCATCGGCGGAATCGCTGGCGCCATATTCGTGTGGGAACCGGCTCCCGCGCTCATCGGGAATGTGCCTGGCGCATAGCAGGTGACTCGTCCGCTGGGAGCGACGCGCAGCTCGGAGGGACAATCGCCGCTCACGATCCCGGCGCCGCCTTCCTGCGATTGCACCGAGTACAACTTGCCCTGAGCATTGCCAGCCAGTGCAACGTTCATGCCCGGCATCTGGTACTCCACGTAAAACGCCGATTTGGCTTTGGCCGCATCCATCACGCATGTGCTGGCAGCGTTCATCTCGGGCGTACCCTGCGTTTTCAGAACACCACAATTCTTCGCAGTGGCGCCGGCAATTTCCTGCAATTTGGTTTGCACCGGATCACTGCTGGAAGCTGCGATGCTCGTAGGAGCGGCACCCGAGGAAGTAGCCGCCGTATCGGCGGACTTGGACTTGTTGCAGCCGGTGAGCGAGAAAACAGTAATAAGGAGCAGGGGGATGAGTCTTCGCATGATGCCCCCATTCTATTCGAGCAGAGGCAAGCATGTTCACCTTCGCAAGGGCGAGGGTTTACTCGAAGGTTCCGCCCCGGAAACTCGGATTGGATCTGCATTGACTTAAGCGGGGAATCGTCCTATCTTAGTGGGCGAACAAATGGCGAACATGCAATGCCCTCACTTTCCCTGTTTCAAGAACCCGCATCCTCTCCAAAGCTGGTTGGCATAGCGCGGATCGCCGCCGAGGGCACTTCCCTGCGCGAAGGCTACAACGTCGAATACTTCACGCTCGGTTCGCGCTCACTGCTGAATCGCGTGGTCAGCGGGCGCAACCTTCCTTTCACCTGGGCCGTCAATCCGTATCGCGGATGCGAATTTGCCTGCAAGTATTGCTATGCGCGCTACACCCACGAATTCATGGAGCTGCGCGATGGGCTGGAATTCGAACGCAAGATTTTCGTGAAGCAGGAGGCGGCGGGCCTTCTGCGTTCTGAATTGAAACGGGTAAAACGCGGCGAGGAGATCGCCATCGGCACCGCGACCGATCCCTATCAACCGGCGGAGCGGCGATTCGAGATCACCAAAGCGATCCTTGAGGAACTGGCGCGACATTCAGGACTGTCGATCGGCATCGTGACCAAGTCCAACATGATCACGCGGGATGCCGAGATTCTGAGGCGCGTTGGCGAGAGTAATCGGCTCTACGTGAACATGACGGTCACCACCGTCAACACGGAACTCGCTCGCAAACTGGAGCCAAGGGCGCCGCGTCCCGACCTCAGGTTGGAGGCAGTCCGCCAATTGAACTTAGCGGGAGTCGATGCAGGGGTTATCTGCGCGCCGGTGCTGCCGGAGATCACCGACAACCCACGCGACCTTGAAGCGCTGGTCAAAGCTGCCAAAGAAGCCGGAGCGAAATATGTTTTTGCGAATCCGCTGTTCCTCAAGCCCTGTTCGGCGGCGGTGTTTCTGCCGTTTCTCGAAGAGAACTTCCCTGCCCTGGTGGAACGCTACAAAAAGCGCTATGCGGACCGCGCGTTCCTGCCGAAGGGCTATGCACAGCGACTATCCCAATTGATGGGGGCTCTGCGGCGCAAGTACGGAATCAGCAACGACCACGCCCGCCATAGCCGAACGGCACACGACAAGATGGAGCAAATGGATTTGTTTTGAGAGTGGGAGCAACCGCCCGGGTCACGGACGCCGCCTCGGGCCTGCCATATAATGATGGTTCTCCAATGACGTCTCCCCCGCCAGCGGCTCCATCCTCCACCAAAGCAAACCTACGGACTTTCTGGCATCGAGTCTCCGAGGGAATGGCTGTCGGCCAGCTCTGGTCGCAGTTTGAAAAAGACGCGCGCTCAAGCTACCGTCTCTATTCTGCCGGCTTAGACAATCTTGAGCAGGAGCCGGGTCGCCGCCGAGGCTGGCAGATCACCAAAGCTCTCTTTTGGGCGGTCATTGAAAAGCTGACGCCCGCGCGACGGGTATTGGTTCTAGTGGCGCTCGTCCTGCTGTTTTTTCCCTCCGGCGGATTCTCTTACACCAATCGCGCGGGACACGTGGAGAGCTTCGAGTTAGACCTACACGTCTGGGGCGGCCTGCTCTTGCTGGTCGTGCTGCTGCTCGAACTGGCGGACCGCGTCGTGATGAAGCGCGATCTGGAGATTGCGAAGGACATCCAGGCATGGTTGCTGCCCGGCGCGCCGTTGCAGCTTCCGGGCTACCAGATCGCCTATGCGACTCGTCCTGCAAATACGGTGGCCGGAGATTACTACGATGTGATCCTCCGACCGGGTGCTACGCCGAGCCAGGATCGTATTTTGTTCGTCGTCGCCGACGTAGCCGGAAAAAGCATTCCGGCGGCTATGCTGATGGCAACTTTCCAGGCCAGCTTACGCACGCTTTCTTCAAGCGGATTACCACTCGCCGAACTCGTGTCGGGCGTCAACCATTATTCCTGCTCCAACAGCATGGGCGGAGTGCGCTTCACGACTGCTTTCTTTGCCGAACTCGATCCGCAGACCGGAGACATCGTTTACATCAACGCCGGCCACAACGTTCCTATCTTGCGGAAGAAAGCGGGCTCGATCGAGCGGTTGGAGGCGGGCGGCTTGCCAGTAGGTATCTTCGCCGAAACTTCCTACCAGACCGCCGCAACCCGGCTGGACGGCGGCGATTACCTCGTCATTTTCACCGACGGGATCGTCGAAGCGGTCAACTCGCGCAACGAGGAGTACGACGAATCGAGATTGCTCGCGCTGGTGAATCGTTATTCAGCTTTGGCTCCGGCGGACCTGCAGCGTTCGTTGCTTGCAGAACTCGACCAATTCGTCGGAAACACTCCGCAGCATGACGACATGACCTGCCTGTTGCTGAAGAGAGGTTAGCGGTGCGGCGGCACTATTTCGTTGCTGCAACTCCGGATAACGTCGCCGTGCCGCTCCCGGCGATTGAAAGAAGCTGCCTCGCGGCTTCCTGAGCTTCCCGTAGATCCGGCGCCAGACTTCGAGCTTGCGCCATCGTGACATCCGCCTCTGCACCGCGGCCCGCCCGGCGCATCACTTCCGCCAGCAACAGGTAGTTCATCGGGTTTGGGTCGATTCTGGCGGCGTGGGTTAGCTGGGCTACGACATGGTCGTATTCTCCGTGACGCAAGGCCAGAACGCCGGAGCCAACCAGAGCTTCCGCATTATCCGGGTTCAGGTGCAGAGCATTTTGATAGCTGTCGTCAGCCTGATCGAGTCGGCGCAACTGCAGGTGAGCTTTGCCAAGCGCTGTCCAGCTTGCAGATTGAAGGGCAGGATCGCTGGATGCACGCAATGCTGACTCGCATTCCTCGATTGCCTCCTGCGAATGTCCAACCCGCTCCTCGTAGAGCGCAAGAGCCAGCACCTGCGCCGGCGGATACTTGTGTAGCGAATTAGCTGCCCGGAAGTGCATCACGGCTTCGTCCGACCGTCCTTGCTTCGCAAGAGCGAGCGCAAGATTGTCATGGGCCATGTAGTTGCGGTCGGTCACGCTGAGCGTGTAGCGCCACAGGGTCTCGTCATCATGCCAGTAGCCGAGTTGGTGATAAGTAAGAGATCCGAGAATTGCGACCGTGATCACGGCTATCGCAGCCAGCGCCTTACCCGAGATGCGATACTTAGAGGCCAATTCCGCCGCGCCCCAAGCAATCGCGACCAACAACCCGACGAACGGGATGTATGCATAGCGGTCCGCCATTGCCTGCTCACCAACTGCAACCAGCCCGATCATCGGAACCAGTGTGCCCAGAAACCACAGCCAGCCAAACAACAAATACCGGCGCGAGCGCCAGCGCAACGCGAATGCTGACACGACCAGCAGCACCAGCACCGCACCCGCCACCTGCCAACCAGCCAGCGAATTCCCCGGATGTGGATACATGGGAGCCAGCCGTACGGGCCAGAACAACTTCCCCACATACCGTACATACGAGACCAGCGCGTTTTCCACACGCGCGGACACCGAAAATTCCTCTGTCGTGCGAACCGCCCCGCCCGTATGCTGCGCGATGACCGTAATCACGGAATCCGCAGCCGCGAGAACCAGTAGAGGAACCTTTTCCAGCGCCAGAAAACCGAACGACCTCGGAGCCGGCGCCGTTTGCACTTCTTCAGAGCCATGTGCAGTGCCCATGCGCTGCAGCGGCCAATAATCCCAAAGGAGCAGCACAAAGGGCAGCGTGACGCTTTGCGGTTTCGCCATCAGGGCGAGGGCAAAGGCAGCTGCGACCAACCCGTACAGATACTTCTTTTCCGTGCGCGCATACCGATCATAGGCAAACAGCGCAAAGAGAAAGAACAACATGCTGAGAACATTCTTGCGTTCGGCCACCCAAGCCACCGACTCGACGTTAACCGGATGCAGAGCGAACAGAGCGCCCACCACCAGACTGGGCCATATGAGTCCAGTGCCGCGCCGCAGCAACAGAAACAGGAGAACCGCACAGGCCGTGTGCAGCAGAAGATTGATGTAGTGGTGGCCTGCTGGATTTAGACGGAAAATCTGGCAGTCCAAGGCATGCGACAGCCAGGTCAACGGATGCCAGTTTCCGGCCTGGAAGGTGGTGAACGACCATTTCACCGTGTCCCAAGTCAGCCCACTCTGAACCTTGGAGTTCTTGAGGATGTATACCGAGTCATCAAAGTCAGTGAAACCATTCCGGACCACGGGATTGTAGAACGCCAGCGTCGCCGCCGCCAGTAACAGGCAGTAGATGGTGGTGCGCTTGTCTCCGGATGCCGGCATGTGGATAGGCGCAGAGTTGATCTTGCTCGTTGCGAAAGTTCCTTGAGCAAAACTGACCCTGCTGCCGACAATTCTAGCGAGGTTCAGTTGCCAGAGGCCGGCAAGCAGAAGGTGCCGGCAATCGGAAGTAACAATAGTGAGGCTGGGGGATTTGTGATCGGCCTCTGAGGGCCTCCGGGCCGCTCTGTGTACTCAGTGGTCTGCGATTTTCGCCGGAACGGGATGAGAGTTTCCCTATCCCGGCATCAGCTCCCGATACATCTGGTGAAAAGCGTGGACACCTTTCTCATGTTTCACACTGTAGCGCCCCGAGTAGTAGCTGCGCGAGCGCAGATTTTTCTGCACGATCTCGCAGATCGCAAGGTCTTCGGCTTGGATCTCGTCACTGAAGGCCACCGCTTTGCGTACGGATTCCCCGCCGAGATCCTTCTCCGGCAGGTACCATTCAAAGATCGCCAGCGTGCGCTCGGGGCCGAGAGGCAGGATGATGTTCAGCGACACGTTGTCGGGATAACAATTGAGCATCCAGTTGGGAAAAATCCAGAAGTAATCCGCCGTCAGTTCGTTGCCGGTCTGATAGCGGCGGGGCGTCGCGTCTCCGGGTTGCGCGCCGCGGATCGGCGTCCATTGCCGCACGTACTGCGGATGAGGTTCGACGGTATAGGCGCTGTAATCGATTTCCCGATTGAGTGACGGATGCACGCTGGGAACGTGATAACCCTCGAGATAGTTATCGACGTACGTCTTCCAGTTGCACT
>Ga0075029_100001879_pt1 | contig 11941 bp, 13 predicted proteins | sample LitLauG_LLR_2013_FD_71391 | JGI IMG/M metagenome (GOLD analysis project Ga0075029, IMG submission 71391) | Freshwater sediment microbial communities from North America - Little Laurel Run_MetaG_LLR_2013 | ecosystem: Environmental > Aquatic > Freshwater > Creek > Sediment | place: USA...
CAGCGAGGGTTCGCCCCCGTCCCGCCGCTGGTCGCCCGAGCGGAACCAGTTCCAGCACTTCGCAGGGTTGGCTGCGCTCGGCTGCTCGGGATAGACCACGAAGAAATTCTGCTCTTCCGCCAGGAAGTTCATCCGGGTGCCGGCGGCGAAATCGTCCGGCGACTGGGTGCATCCGTGAAGCATGACGACGAGAGGAAGCTGTTGTCCCCGAGAGCGGCTCGGAATGAACAGCTTGTAGGTCCGGCTTCCTGCCGCGTTGCTGAAGGTACTCTCGATGAATTTTGTGCCATCGGGCACGATATCCGAGGTGGACGGAGGAGCGCGTCCGATCGGATTTCGCAGGCCGGGCGCGGAAAACTTCTTCACGCCGTCGAGCGGCGCGCGGCGTTTGGCTCGTTGAACGGAAGCCGCCTGCGCGATCGGCATTCCTTCGCTCTGCTCGATGACGCGGGCCTTTGTGTCGATGGTCGGCGGCTCAAGCCTCGCGAGCGGAGCCGGGGCAGTGCTGCGGAACGCCGGCCCACACTCGCCGCGGAGCATGCGCTGCAGCAGCGCGGTGGCCTCGACCAGTTGGCCGGCACGCGTGAGGCGGGTTGCTTCACGAACCATGCGTTGATTCAGCATCGTTTCACCTCATTCTATCGGCGAGAGCGGCCTTGACCGCGGGAGTTGCATGCAGGGCGCCCAGCACCGAGATCGAAGCGATGGTGGCGCGGGCCAACTCGGGGGTGACGTCCTGGGCGATGGTGGCAAGGCCCAGAACATTGATCTGCAGCATCTCGCCGGCGCGCTGCGCCGCTTCGAGATCCTCGCGGCTGAAATTTCGCAGCCCGAGGTCCAGGCTCTTTCGGGCCGTGCATTGCCTGACGACATCTGCATGGCGCTCGAGTTGGTTCCGGATCGCCGTCCGGATGAAATCGGCCCGGTTCGAATAGAAACCTTCCTGCACCATGAGATCGACGTGACCGAGATCGACATAGCCAAGGTTGACCGTGATCTTCTCGGTATCGGTAGTCCTGGGTCGCAGTTCGCGTACATTATCGGCCAAAGAAAACACCCCTTTTAGCCATCCAACGGGATGGTCTGTGGATGTTATATGGATGTTCTCCGGCAACTTTCAAGGGACGGCGGGAATGGATGCGCTTCCAGTCCGCCCAGAGCGACCTCGGTTTCCGGGCTCACAGTCGAAGGGAGGTATCCGGCAACTTCACGGCAATAGGAGGTTTCACACTCTTGCTGACTGCCTATGCCGTCCTGGTCTGGGAACGCTCGTGCGAGGAATTTGAGCATGCCATCGGGGAACCGGATCAAGCGTCAGGAGCAAATCCAAATGATCAGCACAGCCATCGGGATGCCGACACACACCGCAGCGCCAAGCGCCATCATGATATCGTTGAGCAGACTGTGAGCTGACATACTCTTACTCCATCAGCTGAATGAAGCCAGTCTACCCTTCCAGCCCGCTGCATAGGTTAACGCCGCCGCCTTGTCCTCCTTATCCACCGCAAGGAGTTTCCAAATGTCGCCACGTAATGGAAGATTATTGCCGCGTTCGTGATCGCGTGCGCGCTAGTGACCGCGCTGGTTCTGGCGCTGTGATGTCGGCGGTTTCAACCGGGCTTTTCGATCGACGCCGTCCAGACCTGATCATGATGCGATCAAGTGGAATCGCATCATGATCTCATCCCTCTGTTTGAGCTTGATCTCCGCGCAAACGCGTTTCGCGTTTGTCGCGAGGGAAAACATGAAACTACCATCCGATCCATCACGCAGAGATCATCACTGGGAGCGGCGGAAGTTGGCGCGGGATCGGTGATCGTTCACCGGTTCCGCTCAACGCAAACCCTTTGATTTTGATTCGAATTGTTGCCATAACGGCGCATGGCCAAAGCGAAAGTAAGTTTCAAACCCATGCGAATTGCCGAGGACGACTGGAATATCCTGGCCGAGTGTCCGGGTGTTCCGGGTGTCGAGCCGGTTCACATTCGGGGTTTCAAAAGCAAAAGCGAGATCGACGAGTGGATGAACGGCGAACGCCGCATCGCCTGGCTGCGCTCTCAGGGTTACGCGAAATAGTCGTGCCGTCAGCGCGGCCATTCAGTTGGCGCGAATCTTAGTGGCGAGTCTGTTCCCGCCAATTTCGTTTCTCGTGAGCCGCCCCTTGCCCGAGCATTCCTTGCACGGCGCCGGATAGATTCTGCGACCCGGTTCGACCGGTTGCTTCACTTTGAGAAATCCGGTGCCGTTGCAAGCGGCGCATCTGATTTCGGGAACTTTTTCTTTTAGCCATTCACGCTTCATGAAATCGCGCTCCAAAAAGGTAATGCTATCCCTCTCGCAGTCGGACCCCAACGCCTTTCCCCGGTGGCGCTGTCTTTTCAGCGAACGCGGTGGTGAGTAGTCCGGATTGGTCGCCGGTCACCAAGAGCATGATCCGGAAAAGTGGAAACCGGTTTTCCCTCGCGACAAACGCGAACGGCGTTTGCGCGGAGATCATGCCCAAACAAGAGGATGAGATCATGATGCGATTCCACTTGATCGCATCATGATCCAGACTCTAATCAATCGCCCGCAAACGACGCACGGTGAATTCGATGCGGCCGTCCGGCAGTTGCCGCCATTGCTCAACAACCGTCATGTAATCGCCCTGACGACACTGATTGATAATCTGACGAGCCGTGGTCCGAGCCGCGTCAACCGGCAGCCGGAGCGTCTGACGTACCATGCCGCTCGGCTCCGCCCGGCTGCTCATACGTTGTGCAAGATCGCTGGGTCGATTGGCCATGTCGTAACTCCGCCGCGCAATATAGCCGCAGGTCAATTGCTGTTTGTGGCAACAATGGAACCATCCCCGCTATCCACCGCATGGGAGGCGGTCGACTTAGGCCGTCTGCTCATAACCCGGGTCGCATGAGGTCGCTTTCGGTCGATCAAGTTTTGCGTAACGCATCGGCTCCGCTTGAGGCCAGCGGCACACCCGATGTTTTCATTACTTTCGGAGGTGCAATATCCTGGATAAAATCTCTTAGCGCCTCGGCGTCGAACGGCTTGGGCAGTATTCTCAAATTAGACGGCGCTGCGATTGCTGCATCGCTGTAACCGGTCGTAAGTGCTACCGGTAAATTGGGATACCGCGATCCGATTTCTCTCGCAAGCCCGACGCCGTCGATGGTCCCTGGCATGACGATATCGCTGAAAACGAGATCGATCTTCGTACCAGCTTCGAGCAATTTCAATGCCGCTTCGGCCGAATCGCGGTAGATGGTCTCATAGCCCAGATGTTCGAAAAGCGAGGAGGTTACTTCGGCTACATCAACGTTGTCGTCGACAACGAGGACTCTCCGCCGTTGGAAATCTCGTGCTTCTGTCTTGGCTACGGGCCCGGTGATTTCCTCGTCCGCACAGTACGGCAAATAGATCGTAATCGTCGTTCCTTGTCCGACCTTGCTGTCAGCCGTCACCGTTCCACCCGCTTGATGCGCAAAGCCGTAAACCTGCGACAGACCGAGCCCAGTTCCCTTGCCGACCTCCTTCGTTGTGAAGAAGGGATCAAACATTTTGGACATGAGATTCGGCGGAATACCGGTGCCTGTGTCGCCAAGCGCTATCGCAAAAAAGACTCCCCTGAGGCGATTATCGCCGATTGCCTGGTCTATCGTCACATCGTTGACGGATAGCGTGAACGCGCCGCCGTTCGGCATTGCGTCGCGAGCATTAACCGCGATATTGACAATCGAAAGTTCTAATTCGGCGAGATCCACTTTAACCGGCCAAACACCCTCGCCAAGATTTTCATTGTACACTATATTCCCGCGCAGCGAGCTCTCGATCATCGTGCGCATGTTCTTTATGGAAGCATTCAGATCGATGACCGTCGGGCTAAGATGCTGGTGACGAGAGAATGTCAGCAGTTGGCGCGTCAGGGTTTCGCCTCGTTTTGCCGCGGTCTGTATGGCTTCGATTGCTTTAGGCAGCTTCGGATCGAGCAAGCGTGCAAAGATTTGAGCGCTACCTCCAATGATCATCAATAGATTGTTGAAGTCGTGCGCTATCCCGCCGGTCAATTTGCCGATCGCCTCCATTTTCTGTGACGTTGCCAGCTGTTCGCGCGCTTCGACCAGTTTCTCCTCGGCATCGCGCCGCTCGGTTGCATCCCGGAGTATATTGATAAAGCCGATCAGATTTCCAGATTCATCGCGGTACGAGGAAACCGAACCGGTAACGAAAAACGGGGTGCCATTTTTTCTGGTGCGCCAGCCCTCGACCTCGTGCTTGCCTTCTTGGATCGCCGACTCCAACGTGCGGGCTGGCGAGCCCGCGCGGCGCTCATCAGGTCGATAAAATATCCCGAAATGCTTGCCGACAATTTCTTCCGTACTGTACCCCATGATTTTTTGGGCAGTACTATTCCAGCTTGTAACGTGGCCTTCTTTGTCGAGCGCAAAGATTGCGTAATCGACAACGCCGTTGATGAGAAATTGGAAGTGGCGTTTGGCGCTGTCGAGAGCCAGATTTTTCCGTTCAATCTGGCGGTTCAATTGGTCCTGCACGGAAAGCAGATGGGCTTCGGTTTTTTGGCGTGTCGCAATTGCTGCAGCTAGTGCCAGGGGCGGCACTGACACGCTGATCGAAAGCACGAACAATGATAGTAGGGCCCCATTCAGATCCGTTCTCGAAAAGGGGTCGCCACCCATCGAGAAGCCCCACGCGGCCAATCCAACGAAAATAACTGCGGCCGTGGCGACGCTGCGTCGATTGCCCCGCAAGCCAGCCCACATCAAGGGCAGTAGAATCATGAAGCCAAGAAGGCCGCGATGTGGCGGCAGGACATTGAGATCTTCGCTGACAAGATTACTGCCGACAAGCGGACTGTAAGCAATGATCCCGATGATGGCCACGAGAATAGAGACCGCGACCGATTCCAAGAGACTCCGTCTGGACGAACCACGTAAAGGCATCATCGCCCAGAGCACGAGGACCGGAACAATCACCACAGATCCAGCCGCGTCTGCAAGCCACCAGGTTGACCAGGTAGCGATTGCGTCCGAGGAACCTGGTTGGTTGGTGATAAGAAATCCTGCCAGGACGATGGCTGAACTAATCATCGCGGTCGGAGCAAAGGAAATTACGGCAAACTTTGCGATACCGGAGGGGGTATCGAACGTCTGGCGACCATTCGAGCAGCGAACAATCAGCCATGTCCCTGCAAACGCGCCGAGGAGAGTACCGATCGCGATGGAGCCACACTCGATGAGCGGTTGGCTGGCCAGGAGGTGAGATAAAAAGGGCCCCGCTAAAATCGCCGGCCAAGTCCGGTAGCCGCCCAGCAGAATCAGCGCGAGCGCGAACCCGGTTGGTGGCCACAATGGAGTCGCGGCCGGGTTAATTGCGGGCACCAAGAGCGCGGACCAGGTAAGGCCAATGTAACTCGCGGCGATCGTTGAGAGTCCGGCCAAGTAGGTGGCCGCGCTCCGAACGCTGTCATAGGCGGAAGTCTTCGCTTTGCCAAACCCAGCCGTTTCCATCACAGGCCTTTGCGGTGAACACCTCAAAAGTTCACTGGAGGTCCGTCCCCGGCCGTCCAACGGCGTCCGGACGAGAGCCGTCTGATTTCTGCCACGAGAACACTCAATGCAGGCAACAGGTTTGACCAAACCATGATCGCACGATGGAGAGTATGGGGCAAACAAGAATATTCCTTCTGAGCGCTGGCAATGTGGATAAACAAATCGCCGATACGCCCCAATTAAGCCCGGTCGGAAACGAGCACAACCGCAGTGTGTCTTCGACCACACGCTGCCCGCCGAGACGAAAAAAGCCCGGCGGGGAGGCATCCAACCGCCGGGCAATCGCAAGTATGTCTTGGCAATGAAAGCTCACTAAGAAGCACCTTCATGCCACCATGTCTGTCCAAAATGTAACAAATCTCGGTCCAGGAACCTTGGCCTCGATCCGGCGTGGCCGCTTTCCATTGCTGTCCCGGTGCAAATTCTTGTCAGCGAACAAGACGCAATCGTTCTGAATATTTGAAGAGAGCTCCTGTGTCGTTCCCGGAACGTCGCCCTGCCCGATCCGTTTTGTCGTCTTGACGAACTAGGCGAGCCGCCGGCGAGCGATTTCACGATATAGATCGGCGTAGCGCATCGCGCGATCCCGCCAAGAGACGTCCCTCGACATCCCGGTTTGCTGAAGTCGGTACCACGCCGCTTTGTCCCGGAATGTCGCATGGGCCCTTCGTAGCGCACCAGCGAGATTTTGGATCGTGACCGGTGAAAATTTGAAGCCAGTTTCGCTCTCGCCGCCAATGACATTCGTATCGACAACGGTGTCCTCGAGACCGCCGACTCCCGAGACAACAGGAACCGCTCCGTACCTCAACGCGCAAAGTTGGGTCAGGCCGCAAGGTTCGAACCGAGACGGAACGATGATCGCGTCGGCACCAGCCTGGATCAGGTGCGCCAGACTTTCATCATAGCCAATGAATGCGGCAATTTTTCCTGAATTGGCATGTGCGGCCGCGCGACAGGCATCTTGAAGATCGGCGTCGCCGGTCCCTAACACGACCAATTGCATTCCTTCGCTTGCAATGACCGGGACGTTATCGAGAAGGAGATCGAGTCCCTTCTGCCAAGACATACGACTGATTACGCCAAGCAGAAACGCATCCGGCTTGGGTTCGAGACCTGATCGTCGCTGTAAGGCCGCTTTATTGGCTATCCGATTCTGAAGGTGGTCCACATCGTAACGCTCGGCAATGTGAGGGTCCGAGCCTGGATTCCAAACCGACGTATCGATGCCATTTAGAATTCCTCGAAGGTCGGCCACTCGTTCGCGCAGAAGGCCACCCAATCCCATGCCACCCTCATCGGTCTGAATCTCCCTGGCATAAGTCGGAGAAACTGTCGTTATGCGGTCTGCGAGCCGAAGACCGCCCTTCAGGAAGCTTATCCCACCATAGTATTCCACACCGTCTATCGTGAACGCCTCCGCCGGCAGGTCGAATTCGCTCAACATTTCCCGCGGAAATCTCCCCTGATAGGCCAGGTTGTGCACGGTCATGACCGTGCCCGGGTTCTGCTCACGACTGTACCTTAGGTGTACTGGCGCAAGTCCAGCCTGCCAGTCATGGGCATGCACAACGTCCGGCACAAACGCGGGAACGGCACCGAGGCCAATGTTGGCAGCCATGCGCGCCAGCGCTGCAAATCGTGTACCGTTATCGGGCCAATCCAAACCCTCAGGTGACAAATAGGGATTGCCGGGCCGCGCGAATAAATGAGGCGCATCAAGCACAAACAGATCAAGCCCGTTGTGCGAGCCTCTTAGAAGACGTGCGGTTCCTCCGAAAAAAGGTTTCCGCTCAAGGACGGGCGCCGCCACCCGAAGTGCGTTCAATACGGAGGGGTAACCAGGCACGAGTGTGCAGGTGTCAATGTCTTCGGCCTTCAACGCAATCGGAAGTGCGCCGACAACGTCGGCGAGTCCGCCGGTCTTTATCAAGGGGAATATTTCGGAAGCGACCGACAGGACGCGAATGGATTTCATGCCTTCAGCCCGTCGATCATCGATTGCGTAATCAGACAGACCCCTCCCGGCGTCGTTCGAAATCTCTTTGAATCGAGTTCCGGATCGTCGCCGACGACCAGTCCTTCCGGAATGCGGACGCCTCGATCAATGACGACATTCCGCAAGCGTGCGCGCTCACCAACATCAACATAGGGAAGAATTACAGCATTCTCGACTTTGACATATGAATGAAGATGAACGCCTGTGAAAAGCAGCGATCGCCGCAACGCGGCGCCAGATACGATGCAGCCACCGGACACCAGGGAGGTAACGGCCTCTCCGCGCCGTCCTTCTTCGTCATGAACAAATTTCGCCGGTGGCGTGATTTCGGCGTATGTCCAGATCGGCCACGATCTATCGTAGAGATCGAGTTCGGGCACGACGTCTGTGAGATCGATATTGGCCGACCAGTAAGCGTCCACTGTCCCGACATCCCTCCAATAACTGCGCTGGTCGTTGCCCCGTACACATGATCGGCTGAATTGGTGAGCAACCGCACGGCCGTGTCTTACGATGTAAGGTATGACGTCCTTGCCGAAATCGTGACTCGAATTGGAGTCACTTGCGTCGCGTCTCAACTGGTCGAAAAGAAACTTCGTATCGAAGACATAGATTCCCATGCTCGCAAGCGACTTATCCGGTTTTCCCGGCATTGCAGGAGGATCAGCGGGCTTCTCAAGGAAGGACCGGATGACATCATTCTCGTCAGCGTCGATAATCCCGAAAGCGCTTGACTCAACCCGAGGCATTTCGAGACAGCCAACCGTGACGTCTGCCTTCTGGCTCACGTGCTGCTGGAGCATCATCTCGTAATCCATCTTGTAGACGTGATCGCCGGCAAGCAGCACGATATATCGGCACGCGTGGCTCTCAATGATATCGATATTTTGGTAGACGGCGTCCGCCGTGCCGAGGTACCACATCGTTTCAGAGACGCGCTGGCTGGCCGGAAGAATGTCGAAACTCTCGTTGCGCTCGGGGCGAAAAAAGTTCCAGCCCATTTGAAGGTGGCGAATGAGGCTATGAGCCTTATATTGGGTCGCGACAGCGATACGGCGAATCCCGGAGTTCAAAGCGTTCGAAAGCGCGAAATCGACAATACGCGACTTTCCCCCGAAGTAGACGGCCGGTTTGGCACGCTTATCCGTCAGCTCCAGCAGCCGGCTTCCTCGTCCGCCTGCCAAGACAAAGGCAAGAGCATACCTCGCCAGCGGTTCGTCTGCGGCCGCTCGCATAGTCTCCTCCCGAAAGACACAACCTCAAGCCCATCTCCCTTGTTCCGGGGAAGACAGACACTTGATTCGTACACAGGATCGCACTAATGGGCCGTCGCGATTTCGCCCGATAGCTGCTCACGCTTCACGTCAATACGAAGCATCACGGCAACAACCGCGCCCAGCAACGCACACCCCGACAGAAAAAGCAGGCCAGCGGTAAAATCGCCGGTCAAATCCTTCAAATAGCCCATCGCATAAGGACCGGCGAAGCCAGACAGATTGCCGAGCGAGTTGATCGCCGCTATCCCGGCGGCGGCCGATGCTCCAGTCAAGAGGCTTGCCGGTAGTGGCCAAAACATCGGCGGTACTGAGGAGACGCCGATCTGCGCGAAACAAAGCAAGGCCATGACGATGACGGGATTGGAAACCATGCCCGACAACCCGATTCCCACCGCGGCCATCAGAAGCGCCACAGCGACGTGACCTTTTCGCTCCATGGTCCTGTCGGAATGACGGCCAAGCAGAACCATGCCGACGGCCCCAAAAACAAAAGGCAGCGCGGCAAGCAATCCGGTTTGAGTATCGCTGACGCCAAAGCCCTTGATGATGGTCGGCAGAAAGAAGGCTACGCCGTAACTGGCCGCATTCAGGCAGAAATAAACCAGGGCGCATTGAAAAATGCGGGCATCCGTAAGTGCCTGCCACAACGAGAGGTGTTCGACCCTTTCCTTGTTTTTCTTTTCGGTGGTTTGCACGTCTTCCAACCAGGCGATTTCATCTCCTTGCAGCCAGCGGGCCTGGTGAGGAAAATCGGTCAAGTAGATCAAGACGCCCACACCGACCAGAACCGATGGTACCGCCTCGAGTATGAACAGCCACTGCCAACCCTCCAGTCCCCAACCAGTCAGGCCGAGCAGCATCCCGGAGATAGGTGACCCGATGATCGATGAAATCGGAATTGCCAGCATGAACAGGCTGATGACCCTAGCGCGGTACACCGCTGGAAACCACAGGGTCAAATAGAAGATGATGCCCGGAAAGAAGCCGGCCTCGCAGGCGCCGAGAAGCAAACGAAGAGAATAGAAAACCCCCTCCTTTGGAACACCCGTCGCTACTGATATCGAGGGAATAAAGGCGAAGGCGGCCGATACGATTCCCCAGGTGATCATGATGCGGGCGATCCAGACGCGCGCGCCGACCTTTTCCAAAAAGATGTTTGAAGGCACCTCAAACAGGAAATACCCGATGAAGAACAGTCCGGCGCCCAACCCGAAGGCTGCCTCACTAAAACCAAGAGCCTGGTTCATGTGCAGCTTGGCGAAACCGACGTTGACGCGATCGAGATAGGCAACGAAATAGCACAGGATCAGGAACGGTATCAGTCGCCGCATCACCTTGCCGATCGCACGCTTTTCTACATCCTGCATGGCAAGGCCTCCCGCTCCGTTGTTTCGCGGCCCATTGAGACTTCCCGGCCGTTTATTGTGCAACTATGACGGTCGCTGACAACGGATACAATTGGCATTTTTTTGATGCCCAGGGCAAACTGGTGCGCCGCCTCGCTCGCTCCTTGTCTTGATAACAGGGTTCCCCGGCTAGAGAGCCTGTCGCGTCAGCCTTGCCGCCTCCCGGTCAGGTTGTTGTGCGATGATATCACAATTTTACCGTCAATTTAATCAGGGGCGCCGTACGCGAGCCCGGCAAAATTGGAGCAGGCAATTCCACGACTCGGCCCGAAATATTGTTGGACGATGAGCTCGATGAAATCGCTTCTCCAGGCATAACGACGCGACGGGCAAAAGCGCGGCAACAAGATGCCCCGCGCTCGGTCAGCGGCGCGGGTGCCTTGGCCTGTCGAGGGATATGGGGATGTCTTGGCACCGCAAGACTTTTGCGATCGGATCGGCACGGGCTCAGCCTCGCGCCGTCGGCGGCTGCATGTGCGGGGCGCGCGCCGACTTCCCCGCGGGAACGACTGCCTTCGGACCGAGTTGGCTTCGCATCGCAATCTCGTTCCCGGGGAAAATCAGCCGTGCGCCTGAGACCCAAATGGACTGTTAGGCTATGGCTGACCTCGATTGGAGTCACGATGGTCGCTTGGTTGGCCGGATTAGCCTGGGCCGCGATTTGGTTGATCGGGCTCGCCTTGTCCTAAAAGGCTTCACCGCGCGGATTGGCAACCCTCCCTGCGGCGCACTGCGCGGGGGTGAATGCGAACGTAAATGGAAACCTCGATTAGCGTCCATAAGTGACGCGCTTTCGAAACCAATTTCCCGATGCGCGAAGTCGTCCTGAAACAGATCGACGCTAGCCTTCGCCAGGACCAACAGGGGGATTCGGGCATGTGGGCACTAGTGGAAAACCTTTACCGTGATTACTGCTTTGCTCGTCTCCAGGAATTTCGAAAACGCGCGCTGTCGAGTTAAGTGTCTCAATCCGGCGGGCATGCGGGAGATGCTTCCATGGATCTGGTAACCGGCCTTATGGCGATTGTCGCAACCATTATGATCGCGCACGCCGTCTATGACCAATTTTCCTGATCAATTCGCAGGACCGAAGCCTTCGAATGGCTTTCACGCGACGCGCTGCACCACAAGCTTGGAATCTAGCTCGCTCAAAACCTGATCCAGGATTTGTTTGCGTTCCTGATCGTCGAAAAACTTGATCGTGTCCGTTACGTAGCCGGCCGTCTCTTTGCTTGCTCTCACCCTCGCGATCGCGGCGTTCTTTGGTTTGTTCGGGTCGACTTCGAACCAACCATATGTCCGCGATGCGACGGGTACATTGCTGCATGGCGGTCGATGTCGGCTCAGGGTCGGAAATAACTTCTTCACTCGATCACCTCGTCTGCGCGACCCAACAGGGGCAGCGGAACTGTGATGCCAAGCGCCTTCGCCGATCTTGCGTTAATGAATAGTTCGAGCTTGGTGCCTTGCTGGACCGGCAGATCGGCTGGCTTTTCTCCCTTGAGGATGCGAGCGACGTATATACCCGTTAGCTGGTAAGAATCGATGAGATTGCCGCCATAGCTCGCCAGTCCACCGGCTGCGGCAAAGGAACGGTTTTCAAAAACCGCGGGCATAGCGTGACGCGCCGCGATCTCCCCGAGCCGTGCGCTTCGGCTGGTGAACAGGGGGTCGGCGCCGATGACGAGCCCA
>Ga0075029_100001880_pt1 | contig 11939 bp, 21 predicted proteins | sample LitLauG_LLR_2013_FD_71391 | JGI IMG/M metagenome (GOLD analysis project Ga0075029, IMG submission 71391) | Freshwater sediment microbial communities from North America - Little Laurel Run_MetaG_LLR_2013 | ecosystem: Environmental > Aquatic > Freshwater > Creek > Sediment | place: USA...
ACCTTATCCCTAAAATACAAATCTTTCTTATTTCTATCTTTATACTCAGTTTTAACTAATGTCTCCACAGGTTTAATATTAGTTGATAGTGGTATACCTTTTTTTTCTAGTTGTTTGATGCTTGTTTGAAAGTCTGATTTTAGGTAATTATGAATCCCTGCATTGGAACTTGTTTTACCCATGTTGTTATTTGTTGTATCTGTTAAATGAATTTTCAGTGATGACATTAAACTTAACTCGCCCAATAAAATCACTAAGTGTTTTTGAGTTCGAATAACTCATTGCACTTCTTAAATAATGTTCAATATTTTCAATTAGTTGTGGTAAGGTATATTCGACTATCTGTTTCTTAACTACGCCCTCCGAAGTACGTATTGTTTTGTTACCCAATAAACGTTGTGATTTTTTCGTGCTCATACCACGAAATTCTTTATGAATATTATAACCATGTTCAAATAAATATTTTGCTAATGATTTTGAAAGTGGTATCTTATACCAGTAACTTTTTGCTGCGCTCTCAAGTGCTTTATTAAACATGCTGCCAATCATTACATAATCAGCACCGAGTGCTAATGCTTTAATAATGTCTGATGGTTTTTTCATTCCACCATCAGCAATCATCTTTGTTGGATTTTCAAACTCTTTTTTTATTTCATTGCATTCAGCAATAAGACTTGCAATAGGATAACCAACACCAGTTTGTTGTGTCGTTAAACATCCATTACCATTACCAATTCCAAGCCGAGCATAATCAATTGCACCCGACTCACAATATTTTAAATATGTATCAGGGTTAGCAATATTACCTGCCATGATAACCATATTTGGATTTCTCTGTTTAGCTAATTTTGCATAACGAATAACTTTACTCATATGCCCATTAGCTACATCAATTAATATTTTCCATGCACCATCATCTGGTGACATTTTCGTAATTTCTTTTTCGAATTCATCTAAGCTAAGTGAATTGAAACAGAATGAATATCTTTTATTATTAACTGTTCGTGGGAGAATTGCATTAATTTTATTTTGAGTAAAATCCTGCATATTATGTTGATTGATGACAGTATCCATAGGTGCACTAAATATCGGTAACTTATCAGCATAGTATGGATTAACATCTTCATATCTACTTTCAACAAAAGATTGTGATGCTGGCATTATCAGAACATCATCAAAATCAAATTTCATATCAATAACACCTTGATCAGTGTATGGATTATGAATGTATGGACTTATTTTTGGAATTGGTGGTTTAACTTCTGGTGTTTCTGGTTCATCCATTAGGTTTGTTCTTTGACCTAATACTGATGCAGGTAATGGTTTTGGTGTTGGCTTAACTCTATCGGGTTGTAATCCCTTTACTGATCTTGTGCTTGCCATATTTATGCTCTTCTATAGTTAGGTAAAAATGATCTTAAAAAAATGTTTTTATTACCGCCAATCTCTTCATGAAAATTCTCATATGATCTTGTTGGTACGAGCGTACCCATTGTATTTGATGGCATAAAATATGTTGATGGGTCAGGCCATTTTTTCTTATCCCACACTCTTTCATCAACAAGAAAACAAACTGCAGTAGGCTTATCATATAAATCTTCTTCTTTAAAGATTGCATACGTAATGTCATTAGCTACAAGCTGTTCAATTGCATCGATTAATTCGATTGAACCACCAGCACTTAATATTATTGTTGTCTTATCTTTATTTGCCCATTGTTTATACTCTAAATTCTCAGGATGAGCTTGACCATATTCAGTGATTGCATGTTGGGTTTGAATCCCTTTATGTATTCCATCAAGTTGGTATAAAACCAACGAATACATTTTTAATTCATAATAATTATTATCCATGTTGTTGTTTAGAATAATTGTAAAATAAAATGAGCGTAGCCTGAATTCTGTTTTATTATGTCATTTATCTATTTGCTGCAACCCGAAAAATAGGCTTGGTCAACCCTAATCTGTTAGCATTGCATCTTCGTGGTAATAACGGCTCACGCCTCCCACAAGCCAAAGTGATGTTCAAACTTCCTCTCCGTAGAGCGACACATCCTCTGTTTTATTTTACAATTATATATACAAATATAATCATTAAATAGAATTCAAACAAGGCAATTCTTTAAGAGATTTTATTCTCTTTGCCCCCACATTATATCTCTGATTATGTGCAGCATCGAAAAGATAACAGCAAATCCCATTCTCATTGAACTCTCTGAAGTTCTCATATCTGTCATCAACAAAGATTTCAACACCCGCATTTTTTGCAACTTCAATTTTAGATTCACCCATTCCAACAGTATGTACAGGTCTTGCAGGAAATCCGTGCATCTCAAGCCATTGAATTGTGATTTCGGTAGATACTGGTCTTGAGGTGATGTAGCATATTGGTTCAAACGGAACTTCACTGCCTTTAATTTTTGGTTCGAGAGATAGATAAAAATCATCCAACACTTTCTTTTTTTTCATCTCTTCAAATCTCTTGAGAATCTGTCTATCAAAATACCATGATGTCGGCTTCTTCAGTCTATAATATTTTACCCAAGGTGTAACCCAATCAGCGAGAACTTCATCAATATCGAGACCAATTCGTGGTATGCGTAAATATTTATGTCTACGATCATTACCTATTGGATGAACGTGATAATACTCTGTCAATATTGATGAAAGATATTGTAGATGAACACTATGATATTTTCCATCTTTATCAAAATCCTCACCATTTTTTATTGCAAGTAAATGATGATCCATCATTGAAAAAAGAGTTGTCCAGTTAAGTTTATTTTCAATTAAACTTTCTCTCGTTTTTAAATAATCATAGAGTGCTTTCTCCGCAATCGGGAGTGCCAAATCAATATTCATAAATGAATGTTATAGTGTTGTGAGAAAATTTTGGATTTCGGATTGAAGTTCTAATTCTGTTCCTGTGTTATTGATTATGTAATCAAACTCGGTGTAATCGTCAAGACCTATTTCAGAAGGATGGTTTAGTTTATTATATAAATCCTGATTATCGATACTTAACCATTTAATAAAATTTTTTTCGTTTGGTTCATAGCCTCTCTCTTTTAGAGTTGGTAAGTATCCTACAATTTTTGTTTCATCAAATAATTTCATAAACTCATTCCATTCATTTGGATAAAGCAACGAAAAGGGACGATTGATACGTAAAATTTTTCCACCTCTTTCCTTAATTGCATTTGCTTCATTAGGAAAGCGAGTATCTGATATAATCCAATTTGGAAACGGACATCCGCATTGAGGATTATCTTTGTAATCGGCAAACAATGCTTTAATCCAAACATCATGGTGAAAATGATCTCTCAATGATTCTGTACCAAGTTGTTGAAGCATCTTTCTTCGAGTCATTCCCCAATCTTCAAGAAAGCCTTCTTTTCCTTCTTGAGTTTCAAACAATGTTTGATCCTGACCAGTCAGATATGCTGCAATAAATTTTAGTTTGTATGCAAAATATCTTTCTTCAAAACTTGGATCAAACTTTCTGATTAACGCAGCAGCCGTAGACTTACCGCTTTTAATGTGACCCGATAATCCGATTAGCATATTGTAAATTTAATTAAAAACTTTTACTCCATATGTTTGCTCTATTTTGTAGAGCGGCCCTGTCACTGATTCAGGTTGCCATAATTCAATATGTTCATCAATTGAATAAATTTCTAATTCTTCTTGAGACATATCATGTTTAACAATCGTATCCTCAATTTCTTGTTGTGTTTTAGGTCTACGTTTTGTTACAATACTACAGTGTGCACGAACATGCCCCGGTGGTAAATCGGGATGTGCAACAATTCTTAAACTACCTTGAGGTCTCGGATCGTTGTCTGCATACAAAACCCATCTTGCATCAATTTTAAATTCCGAAACAAATCCAATTTTTCTAACCCACTTTTTTTGTATTACTTGTTCTGCCATTCATGTTACGGGCCCGGGTGCTTTGGTTTATTTTTGCTCATCATTGTTGCAAAAAAATATGCCAATGCAAATAAAATTATTCCAACAAATATTGTCATAAAATTAACGATTTGCTTTTCTCGAAACTTTAGCCATTCTTCTTTTTAACTTCACTTTCTTTTTTTGACCTACGGTATAGTCTGATCCTGTATATCCGTGATGCTTCAATCTTAATGTTGCCCAAGCAATTCTCGTTTTATCAGCATCAGTTAATTCTTCTTCTTTAATACTTAAAAGAATATCATGTTGTTTTTTGCTCAAAACCTTTTGAGGATGTAAACCTCTTAGGATTTCAATATTTTTCAGACGTGCTTCTTCTAATTTAATCTTAACGTCCTCTAATAATTTTTCTTGTTCTGGTGTTAATTGTTGTTTTTGATTTTCATCAGATGCACTGTTTTGTTCATTCATGTCTTGTATAGGGTATACAATAAAATTATTTCAACAGTAAATGTATCACATAGAAACAAAATAAACAAATTTATTTGTCTTTAATACCAAAAATATATTCTCGAACAATAGCGAAATTTTCAAAGGAACTGCACATTATTTTAAACGTACCTTCCTCTAAACCAACTTGATAGATATATTTCTCTTTTGGAAGAATTGTTGATTTCAATTTATCTAACGGTATTCCCCACCCTAATCGTTGTTCTTCAGTGGTATGATCGATAAGATATTTATAAGCATCACAATTTCTTTCGATTTGTGATGTAGGATAAGTTCTTTTGAGATGTATAAAATCTTTCACTACTATAAATACAAGTAGTGTAAAAATAGAGGCGGGAGAAGTGCTTGCAACTTCCTAATAGGTCTTGCGAACCTATGCCTATCTATCTCAGCCATCCCGCCATATTGCCCTACAAATGTAGGACAATTTTTTTAACTAACTAAACAAGTACGTTCCTTAACTGGTGGAATCTTTTCCATCACTTGTCTACCTCTTTTATCAATCTGTTTCCATTTGATCTTAAATGAGGTTGATTCAATACCACCGAACATTGAAGCGTTTGCATGTATTTCACATAAACCAGTTATTATTAAACTCACTGCCTCTTTCTTTTTTGAAAAGTCTTCAATTTGTTCGCTCTTCAAACAATGAATATCCATATCACCCTTAATTAAGGATGCTACAATCGTATCATCAGAAAATAATTTATTCCAAACTTCATATGAAACATTTGCATGATCATTGAAATGATGTTTACCTTCTTCGTCAACCGAACGACAATAAGGTTTACCACAATCATGGTGTACTTGATAGCGTTCCATAATTTGTTGATCATACAATTTCATTAAGATTGTATATTTATACTTATAAATCCAATCGGGTATTCTCCATTCATACTTTAATGTTGAACCATTCATTAAGTGATTCGAGAAATCTTTATAATACTCATTAACTATTTGTCCGTGTTGTAAAACAGACATTCCTTTGGTTTGTTCACATGCAGTCATATCCTTGATAAGCTGCTGATAGTTTAAATTCATCTATAACATGGTTTCAATATTTAAATACTCCTACTACTTCTCGGTTTTCCAAATCCAAGTTAACTTCTTTCTTGTCAGTTTTACCTGAATAAAATAAATCCATTAAATCTTTTCCTTTCAAGTTGTGATGTCTGCGACCATACTCATCATAATCAGTATGTGTACCAACAAATTCTTGAAATATAGAATGATTGTGTATTATGCTTTTCATTACTGCTCTTGGCATACGGTACACATTATAGATGCGATAGGATTCATAATCTACCATATCATGTTCGTGCCATGCGTACCCGTTCTTTTCACAATATTCGATATAATCTTGTCTATCCTTTTCATTCATTGGTGTTTCAATATTTACTTCTTCGATCTGATCGAACCAGCAATACTCACCATTCCAGAGGATAACACCAGAGATCGGGCCGTCCCAATAGTTGTGATGCCACAACATTCTGGTGTTACCATTGGATTCTTCTCTCAATTCTTTTAGTGTCTTCATTATTGTGCAGCTTTAGGTGCAGCTTTAATTTTATAAAAGTCACCCTTTTCAGTTTTGTACTCTGCATATGCAGCCTTAACTTTCGCTAATGCTTCTTTATATGCTTTTCTCTTTTCCTGAATTGCAATCTCCTTAGCTGATGGGATCACACAAATACGTGCGTTAGACTTTAACACATTCTTCATTAAGAAATGAAAGAACTTATTAATTCCAGCTAATGTAGGGTGGTTATTAACTGCCCAAACATATGAAGCTAATTTCTTTCTTTTCTTTTTACTCATATCCGATAAAGAAGTTTGAAATTTCTTTTCGGTTAATTCATCAAAACCTTTTTCGTCTTTGAACTGATAATTGTTCTCTTTAACGAATTGTTTGATCTTCTCGATAGTTGCACTGATCGATTGAAAATTTACATCAGATGCATGTACATGATTTACTACTGTTGATTTTTCCATAATTGATAATTGTTTTTATTGTTATATTTTATATCTGTTTAGATACTTCCCAAGTCCCTTACGGGATATGAAAAGTATTTTTGTACGATAAGTACCACTTTGTGATGCTTTGCGCAAACATTTACTTCAATTATGGTGGTCGGGGATCAATCTATAAGTGTTTCATATTGATACAGTTTGTTTTTGAGATAATTTCTTTAATGCTAAAGGTAAATGACAAAGCATCTTTCTTATTTCGGGAGTACCGAACACACCGATGGCTGTCATCTGATTGTCAATATCAGGTTCTCGGAATTCAAGAATGTAAGGTGTATGCTCTCTGAGCTTTTGATAAAGCGCAGTTAAAGATGGTTCATCTTTTGTGGCAAGGGAAATAATGGAATTTGATTCTTTTTTCCAACTCTTAATCAAATCAGGATGATTGAAAGCTAACTCATAGGTTAAGTCGGAAATCGCGTGGTTACTCTGAACGAGTTGATAACCCGCAGTGAGGTCTTCTCTGGTGATTGAAACTAATTTAGTCTCATCGAAATTGTTTATCTATTTTTTCATGGCTTTAAATTTTGGTTTTCTGTTCGTTAAAACTATAAATACACTGCAATATACGTATGGTAACTAAAAAAGGTTTCATAAATATGAAATATATTTATGAAACCCCTTAATTTACTTAAAATCAATGATTTTTAGGCGTTGTCGTCCGCATCATCAACCTTACTTATACTCTTTTTCTTCGGCTTCAGATCATCAGTGGTAGTAATGCTACTCACCAAATTTGCTGATTTAATACTGAAATCCTTTTCTTTCGTACTCATGCCTCTATATGAAGAAGCTGCAAATGCCATCGTATCGAACATCACTGCATTTCCAACTGTATCGTTGGTGTATTTGAATACGTTTCCTTGTGAAACACCGAGAGCTTCGCCCGTTAATGCTGCATCTTCAGTTGAGCATAAGAACATAAACTGCCAATTTTCTGATTTACGTTTAGTAATCAAAGCTTTCACTTCATCGATTTTCCATTTTGGATATTCTCTACTGTCATTTTCTTCACCATCAGTTACGATAATAACCAAAACTTTATCTGGTCTTTGTGATGGCTTCATTTGATTTTCTTTCAATTTGAAAGATGTTAATGATAGTACGATTGCATCATTGAGTGCGGTACAACCATTTGGTTGATAAGTCTGATTGTTTAATTCTTGTACTTCATGTACATCAAGAATTCTGTCATCATAAAGCGGAGTAATTCTGTTATGGCTACTGAATAAAACAACATTCATTGTTGCTTTGTCTTTCAATTTTTTCTGTTTGTCAAGGAATGCATTGAAACCTTCGATTGCTTGACTTGCAACTCTTGCCATAGATGTAGATTGGTCGATAATTGCAATAATGTGGGTTTTTTCTGCTTTCTTCTTTCTGGTAATTTTAGCTTTTGATTTTACTCTTGTGGCTTTAACTTTTGTTTTAGGTGATGGCTTTTTCTTGGCCGTTGCCTTTACTGTTTTTTTCTTCATGTTGTTTTGTTGTTTGTTGAGTTTATTGATAGGTAAATCTAAATTAAGAATTGATCAATGTCAATACATTTCGCCTATATTTTGGTAAATACTCTCTCGCCAATTTTATGATGAATTTGAGTATTTATGATATATCATGATCAAAATACTTAAAAGACCATCACTACAAGTTCCTGACGAATATCTTGATTATATGCTGGATTTCGGTGAATATATCACCACAAAACTCCCATTTAAGTCGGAAGTTCAGATATTCTTAATTAAGCGTAATGAGCGTGAAGGATGCTCTACAGGGCAATTTGATCCAATTGAGAACAAAGTATATGTTGTAACTGATGATCGCGCCTTGGTCGATATATTAAGAACTGAGGCACATGAAATGGTTCACATGAAACAACACGGAATGAATCAAATTGATCCAGCAAAGTATACTGACATAGGTGGATTTGCAGAAGACGAAGCCAATGTGAAAGCTGGAAATTTTATAAAAATGTACGTAAAAGAAAGAAATAAAGATGAAATCTATGACCTTTAACGAAGTACAAAATATTGTCAATGACGAAGTAATGTTATTCAAATCAGGATATGAGTATATCCCGTTTATGTGTGACGTTGATGGAAAAAATGACAAAATATTTGAAAGTATCTTTAAAAAACTTCCTATGAAAAGAAGTACCGTTGGAGATAGAGATGTTTCCATTGGTCAAAAAAAGATGTATAAGATACATGTTGATGATCTTCCGCTATTTCTTGAATGTTTACATAGACTTCATAAAAAATCTAATGATCCAGAAATTGGTGATTGGATTAATGATATTCAATATCACTTAAAGCATTTTAAGAGACAAGAGCCTCTTTAATAAATAAATTCAAATCTTAGGAAACGTATTATTTTCTTCATTATCCTTCGAGATGGGGAGCGTGGATTTGAATTTATTTGAGCTATAGATCGGATTCGAACCGATGACTGTACCGTTTTGCAGACGGTTGGCTTTGACCACTCACCCACTATAGCGTATTTATTTTTTTGCTACATCTGAATTTAATTTTTTCATGAACTGTAGCAACTCACTGAATTGTTCATAGCTTATATTCAATTGACCATTGTGAGCCATTGTTTCAGTGTCATCAGAATAAAATGTCAACGTTACTCTTTTATTTGTTGTATCATTACAAAAATCCCATGATGCTCCTTTTGATTCAGTTGTTGCAATCTTTTTCCAAAATTTCATATTCTAATTTTTTGTACCCTGTGAGAGATTCGAACTCTCATGCTATTAAGCGGTAGGTTCTAAGCCTACTGTGTCTGCCGTTCCACCAACAGGGCGTGTTTTTCTTAAATCCATTAATTCATTTATGATTTCTCTATCAATTTCTATTGCTAATTCTTTACTTAAATATCCTACAAGTCTATCTTCCGTTGAGATGTTGTTAAAAAATTCAGTTTTCTCGATTAGAATCTCTCTCTGGATCATCGTGTCGATGTATCCATCAATAAAGTCATTAAAGCTCAGATATTCTAATAACTCCATAAAGACTACTGTTCATTATTTTTTTAGCATATCTACTTGCTATCCCTTGAGATGGTGTAAATGCTACTTGTTCTAAATTTAGAGGTATATATGGAGCATAAATATAACCAGCATCCATAAATTGTTGACTTTTAAAACCAATTTTAATTGAATTAAAAATCTTTTTTTCTTCTTCAATCTCACGTTCAATCATTAGGCCGATATAGAAATCAGCAAATGAATCTATGCCACTTTTCTTCAAGCTTGTAATTCTAATATTACTCTTCGAATCCATGACCTACTCTTAAATCTTCTTCTGTCCAATATTCATATGGATCATATTCTTGATCCCAATCAACATGATAATCATCATATTCTTCTAATGGTCTTTCAATTTCATAAAGACATACATGTCTTAAATGATCTTTCTCACGTTCTATTTGTATGTCAACGTAATAATCAAAGAAAGATTCCAATGAATAATCTTTAATTACTGTACCTAACAATTGAAGGCTATTTAGTCTCGTTTTCTTCAACATCGTCAAGTAAATAATTTACCATCAATACAACAATTAGTGTACTAAAAGGTATGCATAGAATAAGAAAGTCAAAAAGAATTAATACAGGATTAGCAATACCAGTCTTCAACTTATAATAAGTTGATAATGGCATGACAATTCTCATCCAATTAAATTCTTTAAGTTTCTTTAACATAAGTACCTTCGGTCGGACTCGAACCGACACGCCTTTTACGGCACTGGCTTCTTAGACCAGCGTGGCTACCAATTACACCACGAAGGCATTTCTACAAATTAGTGTTGTGTAGAATCTGTTTTGGCTTCAACAGGTTTGCTTTCAACTACATTATTGTCAATTATTTTTGATATTGAGGTCAGGGCAGATGAGATTCTAATTTTATTATTATCAGCACTGTGTTTTCTGATTTTAATTTTCATCTTCTCATCTTCCTGTACTAAATTAATAATTGCATTAGTATCATTCAAATTAAATGTTAGAAGATTATCCTGAGTTGCAGCCTTATGATTCGAAATTAAAACTTCAATTCCACTATAATCAGTTCTACTATTTTTATCTTCACTAACCACAACATCCTGACCAGCAATTTTTTTACCACCATAGAATTTTTTCAAATTCTTTGCAAGGTTTGAATTGTTCAATACAAGAATATCAAAACTTCCATCAACTTTTTCCCACTGTACATACTTATTAACGTTAGTTATAAGCATTGAATATGCTTCATCTACAGTGTTAAACGCTTGGGAATAACCAACCAAAGATACAAATAGTCCAACAATAATTAAAAACAATCTTTTCATAATATTTTATTAAAGAAGTTATGTGATGCTATAGGTCTTTCACAGATTTAATCTCGCCAAGTGCGATTACTGCTTCTGCATCATGCCCACTTTAGGATTAAGAATGGATTTGACCACCATCCGCATTTCTGCCCTATCTAACCTTACGGTCATAACTTCGATAATAAATACTGAGCCTCCAACGGAAATCGAATCCGTATTTTTCCCTTACCAAGGGAATGTTCTACCGTTATACTATAGAGGCAATTTTTAAGTGAGCCTTAACCGAGAATCGAACTCGAATTGCTTGTTTACGAAACAAATGTTCTGCCATTGAACTACTAAGGCGGTTTGGAATCTATATCACCTATTAATTGACACATGTAAGATTATACCGCTAATCTACTGAAAATCATGTAACTAAAATAGACCTTTGCCGTAATTATACACATAACCAAAACTAAAAATTATGAATAAATTTGAATCAGCAGTCGAGAGAGCAAAACTATTATTGTTTACACTTTCAGTTATGTCAGTAATGGGATTGTTCTCATCTTGTGCGTATGAAACCAAATGTCCAACCTATACACATGTTAATAGAAAGACATCTTACGGTGAAAAAGCTCAATCACACTATGCTAAGAAACACAAGAAGATTACTTACTTATTGTTTTGAGGGAAGTAAATATTTTTTATATTTATCGAATTTGCTATGTTCATTCCTGTGACAATTAGCGCACAGTAATACACATTTATCGAGTTCTTTTTTTACTTCTTCCCACGTAATTTTTGCTATACTGACAGATGAGAGTTCAAAATCTTTTTCGTCAGGATTTAAATGATGAAACTCATAAATTCCTAAATTATCATATTGTAATTTACAGTTATTGCACATGTTGCCTTTGTAAATTACACATCTTTGTTTTAATTTAAGTCTTCTAATTGCAGTATTGCAAGAATTACATCTATTCCGTCTATTATTTGATAGTGGTTTATTGCAACATTCACAATTTCCAATAATCTTAACCCTTAAATTTACACCATTTCTTTCGAGTATACGATATATACTTTTTCTCTCAATATTTAACAATTTGGATATTCCCGTAACTGTTCTATTGTTCTTATATTCCGCAATAACGTCAATTTCTTTTTCGTTTCTTTTCATGTAAATAAATACAGTAAGTA
>Ga0075029_100001882_pt1 | contig 11935 bp, 10 predicted proteins | sample LitLauG_LLR_2013_FD_71391 | JGI IMG/M metagenome (GOLD analysis project Ga0075029, IMG submission 71391) | Freshwater sediment microbial communities from North America - Little Laurel Run_MetaG_LLR_2013 | ecosystem: Environmental > Aquatic > Freshwater > Creek > Sediment | place: USA...
AAGGCGGATTGCGGCCGTCGTCGGATCTGCTGACACACGCCGCGCTTTATCGGGCTTTTCCCGCAATCGGGGGAATCGCGCACACACATTCGGAATTTGCAACAGCCTGGGCACAGGCGAGGGAGCCGATTCCATGCTTCGGGACGACGCATGCGGATTATTTTCACGGGGCCATTCCGGTGACGGATGAGTTGACGGACGACGAGATCAACGGCGACTACGAAGCCAACACTGGGAAAGCGATCGTTCGCACATTTCAAAAAATCGACCCGCTGGCCATTCCCGCGGTGCTGGTGGCCAACCACGCGCCGTTTGCCTGGGCCGAGAATGCGCGCAAGGCATCGGAAGCCGCGTGGATGCTTGAGTTGGTGGCGCGAATGGCGTATTACACGGTGGGCATTCGGGCAAATGCAGAGAGTATCGGCAAGACTCTGCAAGACCGGCATTTTTTGAGGAAGCATGGCAAGCAGGCCTATTACGGCCAAGTGGGGGACAAGGAATGACTCTACTACTCGCGGCAGCGGAAACTACCCGACTCGTTCATCTTTCCAGAGTGGATCTGGTCATCATTGGCTTCTACTTCTTGCTGGTGTTGGCAATCGGATTTTATTTGAAGAAATTTGCCAAGACCGGCGAGGATTTTTTCCTTGCTGGCCGGGAAATGACCGCATGGGTAGCGGGGTTGGCGTTCGTATCGGCCAACTTGGGCTCGCTGGAGTTATTGGGCTGGGCGGGGTCGGCGTATCAATACGGCATTCTGGCGGTGCACTGGTATTGGATCGGCGCGATACCGGCAATGATTTTTCTCGGCCTGGTGATGATGCCGTTTTACTACATTTCGAAGACGCATTCCGTGCCGGGCTACCTGCAATTGCGCTACGGTTCGGCGGCGAGCGGGTTGAGCGCGGTGACGTTTGCGATCATGACCATCCTGATGTCCGGCGTGAACATGTACGCGATGGCGGTGGTGATGAAGGTGGTGCTGGGGTGGGATTTGAATTTCAGCATCTGGGTATCGTCGCTGACCGTGGGAATTTATGTGGCGGCGGGTGGATTGTTCTCTGCGATTTTCAACGAAGTGCTGCAGTTTTTCCTGATCTGGTTTGGAGCGCTGCTGATCCCAATTTTGGGTTTGTATGAAACCGGCGGTTGGAAAGGGATGGTCGCGCGGATTCAGCATAATTTTCCGGGGCAGGATTACACGCATGCCTGGACGGGGCTGGGGCATTTCCAGAGTAATCCGATGGGGATTCACTGGACGGGCATCGTGTTTGGATTAGGCGCGGTGCAGGCCATGGGTTACTGGACTACGGATTTCCTGGTGGTGCAGCGCGTGCTTTCCTCGAAGGATATTCGATCGGCAAAGATGGCTCCGATCATCGGTGCGTTTTTCAAAATGGCCGTGCCGATTATCGTAATTCTGCCCGGATTGTTGGGACTTGCGGTGTTGCCGATGCACCTGGTGCCGGCAAGCGAAGTGCACGCCGGGCAGTTCAGCTACAACGAAGTCCTGCCGCTGATGCTGGCGCGGTATTGCGGGCCGGGACTTCTGGGATTGGGAATCACGGCGCTGGTGGCGGGATTCATGGCCGGGATGGCGGGAAACGTCAGCGCGTTCGCCACCGTGTGGACGTACGACATTTACCGGCCCTTTATAAAGAAAACAGCGCCGGACAGCCACTACGTTTCGATGGGCCGGTGGTGCACGATCATCGGCCTCTTCATCAGCATTGGCACGGCGTATCTGGCGATGGGCTTCGCCAGCATCATGGATTACGTGCAAGCGCTGTTCGGATTTTTCATCGCGCCGCTGTTTGGGACGGTACTGCTGGGAATGATGTGGAAGCGCGTGACCAAGGCGGCCGGATTTTTGGGGCTTCTTTGCGGGACGATTTCTTCGGTAAGTATGTTTACGTTGATGAAACTCGATCCGAAATGGGTGGCCGTGTTCGCGCTGTCTCCCGATGCGAAGGGGCTCGCGCAGGACATGTACCAGGCGCTGTGGGCGTGTGTGACCTGCGTGGTGGTGACGGTGCTGGTGACGATGGTGACCAAGCCACGGCCGGACGAAGAGCTTCGCGGGTTGGTGTACAGCTTGACAGAAGTGGCGCACGAAGGGCAAACGAGCTGGTACCAGCGGCCGTTTTTCTGGGGCATGGTAGCGCTTGGGGTTCTGGTGGTATTGCAAATTATTTTCTGGTGAAAACTGATGAGCGAAAAAAGCGAAATTATTCCCGTGTGGTTCTTTGCAGGTGTGCTGTTCCTGGTCTACGGCTTCCTGATTCTGGGGAGCGGGCTGATGGAATGGTCGCATCCGCCGGATACGGTGCTCTCAAATCTCCACGCGCCGGTGTGGTGGGGCGGGCTGATGGTCGTGCTGGGCATCGTTTACTGCTACTCCTTCCGGCCGAGCAAGTACAAATCGAAGGATTGAGAGAAGAAGCCGGGGACGCACCATGGCCAATAAACGGAAGATGACGATGGGCGTGATCGTGGGGAATCGCGGATTTTTCCCCGATCACCTGGCGAAGACCGGCCGCGAAGAGATTGTCCAAGTGCTGCGGAAGGCCAGGATAGATGTGGTGGTGCTGGGACCGGAGCAGAGCAAGCATGGTGCGGTGGAGACATATGAAGAGGCCATGCGCTGTGCGGAGTTGTTCAAATCCAAAGGCGATTTGATGGATGGCGTGGTGGTCACGCTGCCGAATTTTGGCGATGAGCGGGCGATCGCCGATGCGTTGCGGCTTTCGCGATTGCAAGTGCCCGTGCTGGTGCAGGCGACGCCGGATACACCGGCGAAAATGGGGATTACGCACCGGCGCGACAGTTTTTGCGGGAAGATGTCCGCGTGCAACAACCTGCGGCAATATGGGATTCCTTATTCGTTGACGGCACTGCACACCGTGGCGCCGGATTCGCCGGAATTTGTCAGGGACCTCGAGTGGTTCGCAGGAGTCTGCCGCGTGGTGAAGGGGATTCGCAATTTGCGCATCGGCGCGCTGGGTGCGCGGCCGACGGCGTTTAATACGGTGCGCTACAGTGAAAAATTGCTGGAATCCAGTGGAATCACCGTGGAGACGCTGGACCTGAGCGAGGTGCTTGGGCGCATCGGACGCATGAAGGACACGGACCCCGCGGCGGTGGCGAAGCTCCAGACCATTCAGAAGTATGTGACCACCACGGATATTCCGCAGGCCGCGCTGCTGAAAATGGCGAAGCTGGGCGCGGTGATTGACGATTGGATGCGCGCGACACACCTGCAGATCAGCGCGGTGCAGTGCTGGACGTCGCTGGAGGAGAATCTGGGCGTGGTGCCGTGCACGGTGATGAGCATGATGAGCGATTCGCTGCTCTCGAGCGCGTGCGAGGTGGATGTATGCGGGGTGCTCGGGATGCATGCGCTGCAACTGGCATCGGAGACGCCGAGCGCGCTGCTCGATTGGAACAACAATTACGGTGACGACCCGAACAAGGCGGTGTGCTTCCACTGCAGCAATCTGCCGAAACATTTCTTCAAGGAAGTGAAAATGGATTACCAGGCGATCATCGCGGGGACGGTGGGGAAAGACAATACGTTTGGCACGTGCGTCGGGCAGGTGAAGGCCGGAGCGATGAGCTTTGCGCGATTTTCGACGGACGACACTTCCGGCAAGATTCGTGGATATACCGGCAGCGGGCGCTTTACAGATGATCCGCTGGAAACGTTTGGCGGGGCGGGCGTGGTGGAAATTCCCGGATTGCAAAAGTTGTTGCACTACATCTGCGAAAACGGCTTCGAGCACCATGTGGCGGCGAACTTTTCGAGCGTCGCTCCGGTGGTGCACGAAGCCACGACGCGTTACCTCGGTTGGGATATGTACGCCCACAGCGCCTGATCCAGGAATCGAAGAGAGCCCTCTATGGCCATCGTGGCAGGCGTTGATTTCGGGACATTGAGTGTCCGCGTTTCCATTGTGGATAGCGGGCGCGGCCTGCTGGCATCCGCGATTGCCGAATATCAGCTGCATCGAAAAAAAGAAGACCCGGAATACGCAACACAATCCCACGAAGATCATTTGAAAGCATTGATTGCGGCCACGCGCGAAGCCGTGAAGAAGGCCGGGGCGCGTTCAGACGCGGTGGAAGCCATCGCACTGGATACCACGGGCTCCAGCGTGATTCCCGTGGATGAATACATGCAACCGCTCGGGGAGTACTACCTGTGGTGCGATCACCGCGCGAAGGGTGAAGCGGCGGAGATTACAGAGGCGGCGCGGCGGCAAGGATTGGAGGCGATTCGCTGGTGCGGCGGCGTCTATTCGTCGGAGTGGGGATTTTCGAAGCTGTTGCACTGGCTGCGGCATAACCCGGAGAAGCGGGCGCGGTTTGCCAGCGCATTTGAGCACTGCGACATGATTGCCGCAACGCTTTGCGGCGTTGTGTTGCCGCAAAAGGTGAAGCGCAGCATTTGCGCAATGGGGCACAAGTGGATGTGGAATGCCGCGCTGGGCGGATTGCCGTCGGAAGAATTTCTTGGCAGCGTGGATCCGCTGCTTGGCGGTGTGCGCGAAAAGCTATCCGGGGAATATGCCACTTCCAATCAGATCGCCGGGCATCTTTCCGCGCACTGGGCTGGGGAATTGGGGCTGCGCGCGGGAATTCCTGTGCCGGTGGGCGCGTTTGACGCGCATTGGGACGCGATCGGTGCGGGCTGCCGAACGGACGATATGGTCAACGTGGTGGGGACGTCGACTTGCATGATCGGCATCACACCTTCGCCGAATCTCGTGCCCGGCGTGTGTGGCGTTGTGCAGGGCAGCGTCCATCCGCAGCGGACGGGGATCGAGGCGGGGCTTTCCGCCGTGGGAGATATCTTTCAGGCGATTGCTGCGCGGGCAGGAACCACGGTGGCACAATTGAGCGATGGACTCGAATCGTTCCGCGCCGGGCAGACGGGATTATTGCGACTGACGTGGGATAATGGCGACCGAACCGTACTGGTGAATCCCAATTTACGGGGCGTGACCCTTGGGTGGAATTTGCAGAGCACCGCGCAGGACGAACTTTTCGCAGCGATCGAAGGGACCGCGTTTCATACACGCGTGATTCTGGACCGTATGGCCGAACAAGGCGTTCCGGTGAAACGCATCATCAATGCGGGAGGCATTCCGCAGAAGAATCGTGTGCTGAATCAGGTGTATGCGAATGTCTTGCAGCGGCCTGTGCTGGTGCCCAGCAAGAGCGTGGTGAGCTTGGGTTCCGCGATTTTTGCATTTCTGGCCGCGGGAACATTCCCGACGGTGGAAGAGGCGCAGGACCGGCTTTGTCCGCCGTATGAGACGTTTCTGCCGGATTCGCAGGCGGAGGCAGTTTACGAAAAGATTTACCCGCTGTTCAACAAGCTTTATTTTGCTTTTGGGGATCCTGACAACCGTGTCTTTGGGGATGTATTGCCGATGCTTTTGAAAACTGCATCAATCTGATGGTATTCCGCAGCTCCATATTGACGAGCCGGTGGATTGGGATTTTGGGGAATTCGTGATTTACCGGGAGAACATAGGGCATGAAGACCAAAGGCATTGCACTGGCGATTTTTATGTGCACAGCGCTCCTGCCGGGCCGATTGCTTGGCCACGCCGAGGACCGAACCGATGGCGGCGTGCGAGCGATTGAGCAGCCTGCTGGAGCCGCTCAGCATCCCACCGGAAGCGTGCCTTTGCTTGCCGCGACGCCGCCGATGGGGTGGAACAGTTGGGACGGTTACGGCACCACCATTAATGAAGGGCAGGTTCGCGCGAATGCGGACTGGTTCGCGCGGCATTTGAAGCCGTTTGGCTGGCAATACGTCGTGATTGATATGGAGTGGTTCGTCGAAAATCCCGTTCCGGAGGGAAACTCGAAAGACTCCGTCTACGCGCTGGATGCAAACGGGCGCTACATCCCCGCTGAAAATCGGTTTCCCTCATCGGCTGGCGGCAAAGGCTTTCAACCGATTGGCGAGTACATCCACTCGCTTGGGTTGAAATTCGGGATTCATATTTTGCGGGGCATTCCCAAGGAAGCGGTGGCGGCAAACGCGCCAATTGCTGGATCTTCTTACCGGGCCAGCGAGGCGGCCGACACCGGCGAATCGTGCCCCTGGAACCCAGGCAACTTTGGCGCAAATGCCAGTAAGCCCGCGGCGCAGGCTTACTACGACTCAATCGCCGCGCTTTACGCAAGCTGGGGCGTAGACCTGATCAAAGTGGATTGCATTAGCCAGCCGTATCGCGGGGAAGAAATTCGCATGTTGAGCGCAGCGCTGGCGAAGACCGGCCGCCCGATCGTGTTGAGCCTTTCGCCGGGGTCTGCGCCGCTGGAAAAGACGGAAGAGATGCGACAGTACGCGCAAATGTGGCGCATCTCCAACGATATCTGGGATCTCTGGCACAGCAGTGTGGAATACCCGCAGGGGCTGGGCGATCAATTCGCCAACATGCAGAAATGGGCGGGAATTCCGCAGCCGGGGCACTGGCCGGATGCGGACATGCTTCCGCTTGGGTATTTAGGTCCGGCGCCGGGTTGGGGTAAGCCGCGGCAAACACAATTGTTGTACGACGAACAGCGTACGCTGATGACGCTGTGGTCGATTTTTCCTTCACCACTGATGGTGGGCGGCGATTTGACGAAAGCCAATGATTGGACGATTTCGCTGCTTACCAACAAGGAAGTGCTCGCGGTGGATCAGAACTCAGTTGGGAATCATCCAGCCGTCGCCACGGACAAAACCGTTGTATGGATTGCCGAGACTCCGGTGCACGATGCGTACTACCTGGCGGTGTTCAACCGCACGGAGTCTATAGCAGACTTGAACTATTCGTGGAAGGAACTTGGCTTGGACGGAGACGCGTACTCCCAGAGAGACCTTTGGCAACACAAGAATTTACCATCCGCGAGACACTTTGCCGTTCGTCTGCGCGCACATGGATGCGTTCTTTACCGTCTGCGAGCCAAAGGCTCAACGCCAAGGCGATGAGGCCTCGGGTGTGAACTGGGCTCGGCCTTAGCCGGGTTGATCAAGCGGAGGCCGCCTTCTCGATTGGTGTGCGTTTTTCAGATTCGGCGATGAGTTCCGAAAGGGTCGAGCAGACTTCGCTGATCTGCTCGTCGCGCAAACGGTTAAAAAACGGCAAGGCCAGGCAGCGGGCGGATTCGCGTTCCGTGACGGGCAGTTCGGTTCTTATGCCAACCGCGCCCCGGTAGGCTGGCTGCAGGTGAATGGGGGCAAAATAACGGCCACAGCCAATGCCGCGGCGGTTCAATTCTTCGGCGATCCAGTCACGTTGCGTCCGGGAAAAACGCTCCGCCAGGCGCACGACGTATACGAACCAACTGAGCTTTCGGCGGGGAATTTCGAGCGCGGGAAGGACGAGGCTGGTCTCGCCGCTTAATTTCTGGTTGTAGGCTCGGGCAATCTCTCCGCGCCGGGCGAGGATAACTTCGATTCGCTGCAATTGCGTGATCCCCAGGGCACAATTGGTTTCCGAGAGGCGATAGTTGTAGCCAACTTCTGAGTGTTGGAACCAGTCGTCGGAATCGACGCGTCCCTGATTGCGCAGGGCCCGTATTTTGGCCGCCAACCGCGGATCGGAGGTGACCACGGCGCCGCCTTCCCCGGTGGTGATCTGTTTGTTGGGATAAAAGGCAAACACTCCCACATCGCCGAATGAGCCGACCATTTGACCGTCATACTCGGCGCCGATGGCTTCGCAGGCATCTTCAATCACAAAAAGGTGGTGGCGACGGGCGATGGCAAGAATTTCGGAGAGTTCCGCGGGACATCCGAACGTGTGAACCAAGAGAACAGCTTTGGTGCGAGGCGTGATTGCCGCTTCGAGCCGCGCCGGGTGCAAATTCAAAGTTTGCGGCTCGATGTCCACAAAGACGGGTAGCGCTTTTTCGTAACGCACCGCGTTGGCCACGGCAATGAAGGTGAAGGAAGGAACCAGGACTTCATCACCCTCGCTGATTCCAAGCGCGCGCATACACAGATGCAAACCCGCGGTCCCGGAACTCACGGCAATGGTGTTTCCCGCGCCAACAAAATTGGCAAGATTATTTTCGAATTCGAGGAGTTTCGGGCCGAGGCTCAGGTGCGGGCTGCGCAGAACGTCGGCTACCGCTTGGACCTCTGCTTCCAGGACGTCGGGGGAGGAGAGAGGTATTCTCATCACACCGCAGCCTTTTGAACGGCAGATTCCGGGCTGGAAATAGGCATGTGCCGTTTGATCAGCAATTCGCTGCCGAGAGGCGCAGTCGTCAGCACTTCAACAATTTTTCCGGAAGCGTGTCCGTCGCCGTATGGATTGATCATGCCGTCAAGGGATTTGCGAAATTCCGGTGAGCCGGCTTTTTCGACGGCGCCGCGGATGGCGGCGGCTTCCGCAGGTGCATCCAAGACATTTGCGGCACGTTCGCGGCCCTGTTGACGGATGCCGATGTTCACGGTAGGCAGCGCGAACGAAGCGGTTTCCATGATGCCGCTGCTGGAGTTGCCGATCAGCATTTTCGCCTGGCGCAGCAGGCTCCAGTAAGTAATCGCGTCGAGATTGGTGAATAGCTTTCCGTGGCCACGCGCTGCCAGGAATGTTTTGGTGTGCTCGATCAGGCTCCGGCTGCCGGCATCGGCGTTGGGATAGCAGAAGATCAATTGGCCTCTAGTCTCATTCAAGGCTGCGAACAACGCGTCGGATTCCCCGGTGGTGTCCTGCGCCAGGGTCACCGGGTGATACGCCACGAGAACCGGCGGATTGGTAAGATCCAACCCCAATCTGGAAGAAAGTTCTTCGCGACTTAGATGAGCGCTCCTTCGCAAGTGATCCAAAGAAGGAGCACCTGCGCGGTGCACGCGCCATGCTTCCTCGCCTATGGCGATCACGCGCTGGCGCGCAGCTTGTGTAGAGGTGAAATGAATGTGGCTCATTTTGGTGAGTGCGTTGCGCACGGCATCGTCAATCGCGCCTTCGCTGATTTCGCCGCCTTCGATGTGCGCGATGGGGATACGCAATGCCAGCGCTACGGAGGCAGGGGCGAGCATTTCATAGCGATCGGCGATCAGGAGCAATAGATCCGGGCGCATCTGGGCGAATACATCGGCCAAGCCAAGCGTGGCGACGCCGATGGTTTTCGCCATGCCCACGTCAGTGTCTGAGCTGAGAAGGCACTCGACGCGAGCGGCGATCGGGAATGCATCTTTTTCAATTTCGCGAACGGTGTGGCCGAATTCCGGGGAAAGATGAGGGCCCATGGCCACGATCTGGAGATCCACAGTGGGCGAGGCGCATAAATCGCGCAGCGGCCAGTAAAGGTGGCTGTAGTCGGCGCGCGAAGAGGTCACGACAGCAATTTTTCGCTTCATCGGGGGCGCGACTCCTGTTTGCTGCAGGACTCGAGCGCGGTTGGACTGGGGATGTACTCGGGCACCAGGCGGCAAAGAGTTTCCAGCGCGCCAGGCACGTCCCGATCTTCGACGCTCTTACGGAGCGCTGCTATGGCGGCGTCAAACTCAGAGTGCAGCGGCTCGGGCGAAGAAACGCGACGGAGCTTGGTATCAGAGGTCTGCGTCACGAATTCTTTTTCGGAGATAAACTCTTCGCTCAATTTGTCGCCGGGGCGTAAACCCGTCAGCTCAATCGGAATTTCACGGGTGCTCCCCGCTTCTCGAATGAGGCGATGCGCGAGATCCATGATCCGCACGGGGTCGCCTGGGTCTGGAACAAAAATGCCGGTTTCGCCGGCGAGGTTTGCCGCCAGCAGGACCAGTTCGACGGTTTTTTCCATGCTAAAGAAATACCGGGCCGCTTCGGGGTGCGTCACAGTGACGGGTCCACCCGCTGCAATTTGCCGCAAAAACGTGGGGACAACGCTGCCCTGCGAACCGAGTACGTTCCCGAGAGACGCAGGGACCGCATGGGAGAACTTGGGCTGCTACATCGCAATAGGGCCAGTTCCGCCACGCGTTTGGTGGCGCCCATGACGCTTTGCGGGTTGACCGCCTTGTCGGTGGAGACCATGACAAGCGCTTCGATGCCATAGGCCGCAGCCATTATCGCGAGTAGATTGGTGCCGAGAGCGTTGTTGCGCACCGCTTCGATCACATTGCTTTCCATCAGTGGTACATGTTTGCACGCGGCGGCGTGAAACACGATCTCAGGCGTTTCATTCTCGAAAATTTCCGCGAGCAGGGAACTGTCCGCAACGTCGCCGAGGATGGCGGAGCACACGTTTGCCCCGGGAAGGCCATTGAGTTCGAAGTTGAGCTGATGGAGATTGCCTTCAGAACGATCCAGCAAAACCAAGGCTCTGGGCTGATGGACGAGGATTTCCCTGGCGAGCGCGGAACCGATGGATCCGCCGGCTCCGGTCAGAAGCACACTGCGGTCGGTGAAGGGAAGAGACATAAGAATGGTTCCGGGGCCTGGACTCGAACCAGGATTCTAGGCTCCAAAGGCCCATGTGCTACCAATTGCACCACCCCGGAGGAGTGAGGACAACCTTTCTAGTTTACTTGAGAGGCCGCGCCTGACAAAATCCCGAATCTTCGTGGGAAGAGCCTGCCCACATCGTATGCCCTCTGACCGCAGCCGGAACGGGAGTTTGTACCAGGGTGCAGATCTGAAGGTGAGATCGGCGTATTCGCGGGAAACTGATAATTTAGGCCTGCTCTGATACCGGGCGATTCAGCGGCCATGCACCTCAGGAAAATTTCTGCTAAAGTTAAAAGGTTGCGTGGTACACCGGAGAGGTGGCCGAGCGGTTTAAGGCGCACGCTTGGAAAGCGTGTGTAGGTTAACCCCTACCGTGGGTTCGAATCCCACCCTCTCCGCCATACACTCGTTGATTCAATTGCCCTTGCGGATACCTGCTACTCAACCCATCGCCAATTTATTCGTGTTTTGGACCTGAAATGGACCTAACCAAACCTGTTGCCTGCACGCGGCGATTTGGCTATGGCATTGGCCCAAGGTCGCAGAACTCCGTTTCTGGATGGCTTCCTGTTTGCCGACAATTCGGAAGCTATTTCGCGTGTCAGCTTGGATTAATGCGCCAAGTGCGACCACTTATGCGCAGAGCGTGTTTTTCGTCCAAACCGTTGGCCTTGTCTCGTCTGGCCGCCGTGCAATCTGGCGTTCGATGCTGGGGACCAACGATTTGAGAGTAAGAGACTACGGTGAGATGTATGCAGGCCCTGCTTGAGATCTCGCACCGTTTCAAACTCTATCCGAGATTCGTTGCCCAACTCTGATCTTGGATGGCCGAGAAGAGCATCGCACCACACGGGAAGCTCATCGACTACTGAATCAAGAATTCCAGAATCGAAGCTCATGATCACCGAAGACGCGGGACACTTTACACCTATCGAGCAACCGCAGATCTTAGTGCAAGCACTCTAGCGCTGGCTGGCGGTCTGACCGGAACCTCATATGGACCTGCGCGTGAAAGCAAATGGCCGACCACTTAGCCGGCTATTCGCGCATTAGCTGCAACTCAAGTCTAGATCTTCACTGTTGCTTCGTTGATTCTGCCCTGCTTTTTCCCGGTCAATCCATTCGCGAATATAGGAAGGGCAATTTCGGAGTCTTGTGCCACCTGCCTCGCAACACGCCAAATAAGTGACCACTTGCTGGTCCACAAGCCTCACGTTTTGCAGATCCAAGTCTACTTTGACATTTAGGGTTTCTTCCGAGGACACTGCCATTTGAATTTCCAGCAGTTCTTCCGCCTTAATCCTTCCGCTGATGCTCAGAACCACGCGCTTCTTGTCCCTAGATTTGGTAATTTTCCACATGAAATTCCTTTTCTCTTTGTGTTGAAGCATGGAAAACGGAGTGCAGCGAGAATTCGCCGCACTCCGTTCGGGTTACTGCAAGTTGAGGGTTAGCGGGGTGCTCTTGGTCGTCGCTCCGCTCGTCGCAAT
>Ga0075029_100001883_pt1 | contig 11935 bp, 14 predicted proteins | sample LitLauG_LLR_2013_FD_71391 | JGI IMG/M metagenome (GOLD analysis project Ga0075029, IMG submission 71391) | Freshwater sediment microbial communities from North America - Little Laurel Run_MetaG_LLR_2013 | ecosystem: Environmental > Aquatic > Freshwater > Creek > Sediment | place: USA...
GCAGGTATGGTGCCGCGGAACAGCTTAACCACGGCCGGGGAGGAAATGAGCTCGCCTGAGGGGGCGTGGACGACCACGCTTATGGCAACGCCGTTGCCATGGAACTCGGTTGAGGCGGTACCGGTATCTTGCGCACGCGAGGGGAAGACGAACAGCAGGCCGAGCAGGAGCGAGAGCACGAATGCCGGGTTCGACGGTAAGCAGTTATTGGCTGTTTCTGGAGTTAGAAGCTGAGGACGGCGAGAACTGTGTGCTTGCCAACGGCGCATGACCACTCTCGACGATGGGCGGAAGACTATGCCAAGGCGGAAGCCGCGTCAAGAGATACCCTGCACAGACGCACGGAGCTATAATGCGGCATGCGCTTGCGATTAGCGCACGTCGGCTTGTGTGTGGGGCTCTTGACGAGCCAGTCGTCTACCTATGCGCAACACCGAAATTCGATCGAGAGTTCGCAACATCCGGTTTCCTGCCCGTTAGCACCTGCTCACAACGAACCTCCCTCTGGCCCGGAGTTCTCAATTAGCGATGTGACCTTCTCAGGATTCATCCAGATGCCGATCTTGGACCAAGACGAGATCGTTGCGTCGATCAAGCGGGAAACACACGGACCTGCTCTTGATGGAGTGGTTGACGAAGCGCTTGAAAGGGTCAGGGCGGGATGGCAGGATCGTGGGTACTTCAAAGTAAAGGTCAACGGTGATGCGAAGACGGTGCCAAACAGCGCAACTGATTCTCACATTGCCCTTTTTGCCCACGTGGATGAAAACATCCAATTCCGGCTAGGCGGGATCACTTTCAAGAACAATAGAGCAATCACGAACGCCGCAGCACTGCGCACTCTATTTCCAATCAAAGATGGGGACGTTTTCAGCCGCGAGAAGGTCGTCAAAGGCTTAGGGAATCTCCGAAAGGCATACGGAGAGTACGGTTATATCAACTACACGGGAGTTCCCTCGACGACCTTCGACGACGACCAAAAGCTGGCGTATCTGGAAATTGATGTGGACGAAGGCAAACAGTTCTATGTTAGCGACATAAACGTGGTGGGTCTGGGCGAGCCTGCTAGACAGAAGGTGTTGCATGATTTACTCGTTAAGCCTGGTGAGATTTACAACGGTCGGCTTTGGGAACTTTCCCTGTCGAAGGTCGCTTCGTTGTTTCCGGAGTGCGCATGCCGCGCCTCGCAGCCGCTTCAATTGGATGAACGAACGGGCACGGTCGCAGTGACGCTGGACTTCCGTCCCTGTTCAGCCAACTAACGCTGGTCTCATCGATCAGGAACGAAGTTGTTTCCCGCAGGGGCTGAAGTGTCTAAGTGAGATCTCGTTTTGCAGATTCGGTGTGGAACAAGGGCAGCGGTTTCTAGCCGCGAAGGGGCGAAAGAATAAAGCCCACGGCGTAAGCCTTGGGTACAAGTGGGAAATGATCCAGCCCCAACGGGGCGAAAGAGGAGTTCTCACGCACACTCTGAAGCCCGTGTCTTTTGTGGCTTTAGACCGTGCTTCCCAAAAGCCGCACCCTTTCAAAACTACTGGGTTTTTGGCTGCTTCACGTAGCTGCGCCATATATTGCTTATTGGTCCACTTTCCTGATCCAGCCCTCCGATCCACCGTGCCTTCCGGTAGAATCAAAACTTCCTATGAATACCTTTGACCAAATCGCTGAACTTGAGCGGCAGTATCTGCTGCACACGTATAACCGCTATCCGGTCGTGCTGGCGCGCGGCAAGGGCGTGTTTCTGTGGGACATCGAGGGCAAGAAATATCTCGATTTTGTTTCCGGGATCGGTGTGAACGCGCTGGGACACGCACATCCGCGAATCGTCAAGGCGATTCGCGATCAGGCGGCGAAGCTGATCCACGTGTCGAACCTTTACTACCACGAATACCAGGGGGCGCTGGCAGAGAAGTTGTGCAAGCTTTCGGGCAGCTCCTCAGGATTGTCCCGCGCGTTTTTCTCCAATAGCGGGACCGAGGCAATCGAGGGATCGATCAAACTGGCGCGGCTGGCGGGGCATCGCTCCGGCGGAGAAGCGAAGTGCCGACTGGTGGCGCTGGAAGGCTCGTATCACGGGCGGACGTTTGGGGCTCTGTCGCTGACTGGGCAGGACAAACATCGGAAGGGATTTGAGCCGCTGCTCGGAGACGTGACGTTCGTGAAGCAGAACGATGTCGAGGGCCTGCGCGCGGCGGTCAGCGACAATACCTGCGCGATCGTGCTGGAGCCGATTTTCGGAGAAGGCGGAATTTACGAATGTTCGGTGGAGTTTCTGCGCGAGTGCAGGGCGCTGGCGGACCGGCATCGCGCGGCGCTTATCTTCGATGAGATTCAGTGCGGGCTGGGGCGCACGGGAACGATCTTTGCGTTTCAGAGCTTTGGAGTGACGCCCGACATCGTGGCCATTGCCAAGCCCATCGCGGCGGGACTTCCTTTGGGAGCGTTTATCGCGAAAGAAGAATTTGCGACGGCGATTTCACCGGGGCAGCACGGGACTACGTTTGGTGGTGGGCCGCTGACGTGTCGCATTGCATTGGAGTTCCTGTCGATCGTGGAGGAGGAGAAGCTGCTGGAGAACGTGAACAAAGTTGGCGCCTACTTGCAGGAAAAGTTGAAAGAGCTGGTGACGAAGCGGAACGCGGCGATTGGCGTGCGGGGACGAGGATTCATTCAGGGGATTCAGCTGGAGATTCCGGCGCGTCCGATTGTGGACGGGGGATTGGCGGAGGGCGTGTTGTTCAACGCGACACAGGATACGGTCGTTAGATTTCTGCCGCCGTTCCTGCTGGAAGAGAAGCACGTGGATAAAGGGATTCGCGTGCTCAAGAAGTTGCTGGGAAGGAAGAGCAAGGCGGCGGCCTAGGCGGTGGCGTGAAAGTCAAAATCCCCACGCTGTCGCAAAAGGCGCGACAAGGGTGGGGCACCCTCAATGGGAATAAGGAAGCGAACCAAAAGCGCGATTACGGCGTCGCAAAAAACGCGACGCGCCACGCGGCTCGCCGGATCCCTTCGACTTCGCCCAGGGCAGGCCTTCGGCGGGCAGAGTGCCCCCGCCTCAGAATGACAACGCGAAAAAGACTGATGACAATCGCGGGAGAAAACTGGGGAGCCGAAGCTCCCCAAAGTGAAGCGACAGAGGCGTTGTTTTCACTTACATAGAAGGCGCCGAAGGGGGAAAGAGTTGTCCCCGGCGCGGGAAGAATTTTCATGCGGGATGTGACAGTGAGTGAATTGCGGGAGGTCCCAACCGAAGGCGCACCGGTTCTGGGAGAGGGCGTGGAAGAGTGCTGGATGGATTTCGCCGGGGCGCGGATGCGCTATCTGCGCGCGGGTTCGGGGCCGCCGATCCTCCTGCTGCATGGGTTGCTGGGATATTCCTTCTCCTGGCGCTACACCATGCCCGCACTCGCGCCCTTTCGGACCTGTTATGCGCCCGACATGCTGGGGGCGGGATTTTCCGACCGTCCGAACGTCGATCATTCGATGCGCGCGACTGCGTTGCGCGTGCTGAAGTTGGCCGAGGGCTTGAAACTCGAATCGTTCGATCTACTGGGAACCTCGCGTGGCGGTGCGGTGGCGATGTCGGCCGCGGCGGAGTGTGTGAGAAGAGGGAAGCCGCAAATTCGAAGTCTCATCCTGGTTACGCCGGTGAATCCTTATTCGGCGCACGGGCGCTGGCTGGCGCCGTTCGCAGGGACGTCAGTCGGCTCAGCGATCGTGCGCGCTGTGTTGGAACGGTTTCCCTCGCTTTATCCCTATTGGCACGCGCGCATGTTCGGGGACCGCAAGAGGATTCCCCCGGATAGTCTGGAAGGGTACAAAGCTCCGCTGGCAAAACCGGGCTTGTTCGAGCACGCACTGAGCATCGTCAGGACGTGGAGCGCGGATTTGCGGGAACTGGAGAAACTGCTGCCAACGCTCTCGTCGATTCCGACCATGCTCATGTGGGGCACGGACGATCCAGTGGTTTACTTTTCGTCCATGGAACGACTGGCGCGACATTTTAAAAATGCGGAAAAAGTTGCGTTTCCGGGAGCGGGGCACTTGCCGTATGAAGAGTGTGCGGAGGAGTTTAATCGGGCGTTGATACGTTTCTTGAAGAAGTAACCGTTTTTCTCGCGGGGGTGCGAGGGCGAGTCGCCCTCGCGACAGCCGGCGGGGACGCCGGCGCTACGATGACCCATTCCATTCTCGATTTCTTGCGTGGCGCCATCGTTCACTATGGATATTGGGCGGTGGGCGGGGTGTTGCTGCTGGAGAATGCGGGGATTCCTGTTCCGGGCGAGACCATCCTGCTGCTGGCCAGCTTTCTGGCCTATTCGGAACACGATTTGAAGTTGTCGTGGATCATCGTTGTGGCAACGATATTCGCGACTCTCGGAGACAACCTGGGATTCGCGCTCGGTTTTTACGGTGGACGTCCGCTGCTGGGGCGCTATCAATCCATTTTTCGGATTCAGAAGGCGACCCTCGAAAAAGGAGAGCGCCTTTTTGTGCGCTACGGGCCCGTGACGGTATTCTTTGCGCGGTTCGTGTTCGGTATGCGCATCATCGCGGGTCCACTAGCGGGCGTTCTTCGCATGCCGTGGAAGAGATTCCTTGCCTTCAATTTCATGGGAGCGGCCGTGTGGGTGAGCGTGATCTCCTGTGCGGGCTACTTCTTCGGGCGACACTGGGAGCGGCTGGAACGGGAGATGAAGCGATTTGATCTCGGGGTGGCCCTGGTGGTCCTGCTGGTGGCCGCGTTTATCTGGTGGCGTAACCGGCGCGCCAATAACCGGGCATCTGCGAAGTAACCTTTTGCACAGGGCTGGTGCTAGCTTCTGCGACTATACTGTGCGCAGTCGCGGTCGGGATCTCTTTAAGTTTGGGGCGGGCATATCCGTGGCGTTCGCAGGAAATCAGACCGGTTGCGTCCGAGCCGGAATTCGGACGAGGAGGAAGCAATGAAAAAGGTCGGGTTCATGACTCTGCTCATTATGGCGACACTTCTGTTTACCCTCGCGTTTTCGGCGGCGGCAGCGGGACCGAAGCCGGCAGCAGCGCCGGTGCCTGCGGCAGCCGCGGTCCCAGCAACCCCAGCTCCAGTCGCGACGCCGGAACGGCATCCGCACATCGACGAGGCCATGGAGCACATGCGTGCTGCCAAGCACGAACTTGAGATCGCGGAGCATGACTTCGACGGCCATCGCGTGAAATCGATCGAGCACCTCAATCAGGCGATGCACGAAGCCGAGATCTGCATGTCGATGAAGTAAACCGGCATTCCACGATTATCAAAAGGCAGCGTCGGTGACGCTGCCTTTTCTAATTCGCGGAGTGTCGGGGAAGTTATTTCGATCCGAAGGTGTGTCCGATGGAGACTCCTACGCGAAAGACGTGATCGGAATGGAATTCGAAGTTGTTGGGGATGATGTAATAGTGGGCTTCGGGGCGCACGAAGTAAGTCCTCCAAACGTAATACCGCACTCCCACTCCGAAGTGCAGCAGGAAATGGCTGTCGTTGACGTAGGTGCGGCATCCGTTGCTGTAGATACAGTTGATTTGCCTGTAGAACAATAGAGTCTCGCCGCCCACTCCGGCCATGAAGTCGCCGCGAGTTTTTGGCGCGAAGCGATGGGCATACACAGCATTGACGTCGTAGAAAATCGGGCGGAAATACTGGTAACCGTTGTAGAGGCCTTGCTGCGCGCGGAAGGCACCTTCCAGGTTGAGCCCCAAACGCTTCTCCGTTAGGTATTGCAGGCTGGCGCCAGCCAAGATTCCACCTTCTTCTGCTGGAGGAAGGAAGGCCTGAGAAGCGGTCAGCGGTTTGGGAGACCAGAGCGTGCTGCCGCCGCCCCCGACATCAATCTGCTGGGCAGGAGCGAAGCTGACGAGCGCAACGACCACGCACGCGAGCCGCAGGGCTAGGGCTAAGACCCTCGAGTCTGGCGCGCCCAGGCGGCACGGCTGAAGCCGTGCCCCACCCAAGGATCGTGCGCTATCCAAGGACCACTTATGAGATAGCTTGTGACAACTGAGGATTCTATGCATCGGCCCGGGTCGTCTAGTCTGGGCCAATGGTGTATCCGATCGAAGCTCCGACGCGAATGACGTTGCCGGAGGTGAAGTTGTCTGAATTGTTCAGAACGTGGAAGACGCGGACTTCGGGGCGAACGAACATGTGTCCCCAAACGTAGTAGCGAATGCCGCCGCCCACGTCGACCAGAAAGTGGTTGGAACTGGTGTAGCAAGCGCCGAACAAAACGCAGTTGCTGGTGGGCTGATAGCCGTAGAAGCGTGTGCTCTGCCACCCGATTCCGCCGAATAGATCAAGGCCGGCCTTCTTGGTGAGGCGGGGTTGATACACACCGTTGAACGTGAACAACAGGGGGCGGTAGGGGATGCCGAGTCCGCCGAAGTTACCCTGGCTGGCTTTCCAGTTCACGTCGAATGCTGCGCCGATACGGCCCTTGAAGATGACATCAGCGCCCAGATTCAGATAGGTTCCGCCCTTTTCGGGGCAGAGAAAGGTGCCGTTGGTCTGGACACCGCATGGGGAAGTAGCGCCGGGCGAGAGCAGTGTTCCGCCGCCAATGTAGGCATCGCCCTGCTGGGCGGAGGCGAAGCTGCAGAGGACAAAATATGCAACCAGCGTTGCGAAGAAGGCAAACTTTCTCAAGAGAAACCTCCTAATTGTGAGGCTTGGCGGTTAGGATGCCGCCGCCAAAGCGTTTGGATGCAAGCGCCTAGGTGAGCGTTAATCATAATTCCAAGTGTGAGTAACATTCAAATCCAGCGGCACAGGCGTGAGCAGGCGCACGGGGCTCGCCGGATGAACTTGGAATTGAGGTAAACCCTTCCAAAGAGAGAAAGTTGCGTGCTTTTCGGTCGGATCCGCGATCCCGTTCTTCGCGACAATGTCCTGCAGAGCAAAGGGTTACGATCTTGATGCGCCTCCGCCGCGGAGCACGTGGTCCAAGGAAATCGGCCCGGCACCGAAGAAGATCAGCGCGAATGCCAGGGTGGCTGCGGCCAGGGGGAATTCGAATCCGGGGCGGTCAGGCGAGCCCATCAATCCGTTGTGCAAGTGCACCTTCCCGATGGCGACGCACAGGTTGATGCAGACGGCGAAGGCCGCCGGGCGCGTGAAGAATCCCGCCAAGATCAGTAGGCCGCCGCCCAACTCGGTGAAGGCCGAAACGTAGCCCAACCAGGATGGAAGGCCCATGCTTCCGACCATGTGCGCGAACTGATGCAGGCCGCCAAAGACCTTGTGATATCCGTGAACGGTCATGATGGTGCCCAGCGTGAGGCGGACGACTAGAAGAGCCAAGGGTTGTAAGCGATCGAGATAGCGCACGTTGTGCCTCCACAGTGTAGGGAGTAGATTAGCGCACGGGCGGTCAGAGGAAGAAGTTTTGGGAGACGTTTCCTCGTCGGAATTCCCGTCCAACGAAGAAGCGGGACTAAAAGGTGAGAACCAGCCCGGCTGAATAGCGAAAGCTGTTCTTGTGAGTGAAACCATTCCAGTGAGTGACCATCCAATCAAACTGCCCCAAACGGACAGAAGCCAATCGGCTGGCTTTAATATCCAAACCTCCGCCATAGAACATGACTAATCCATTGGTGGTGCCATTCAAGGTTGGGCCGGAACTCCTTCCGCCACCAACCAGAGCATGGGCGAATGGTCGCAAACTTGCGATATGCGCACGAACTTCTGGCCCAAAAGTGTAGGTGTGCAATTTGGAGCCGGACGTATAAACCCCGCTGAAGTCGGCTGTGACCCCAAAGAATGGGCCCAAGCCGCCGGTCAAAGACGCGTTCCATCCATTTAAAGTAGAGGTTTCACCGCCACCGGGAGTTCCAAGGAAAGGAAGGCGCGTCAGTTGATACCCGCCGAACAGCGCGGCTTTCTGGCCAGATGCCGGGAGACAGGCAAGAAGCGAAGTACAGAGCAACAATATCGCTGTATTTCTCACCAAAACTCTTTCTGGTTTGTTTCTCATGAACATGCCCATGACACTCAAGAACTCCAAGATTCGAGCGGACAGCACAAAATTCTATCAGGAAGCGCTCCGGCGTCGCCGTGAATAGTCTCACTTGATGAACGGGCGCCGCTGAGGCGGTTTAGCGAGACGTTTCAGCGGCTAAAGCGCGCTCTTCCACTAAACCTTTTTCACGGAGCAGCTTCAAAAACGCAACAAGCTTCGAACGGCGAACTGTTGATTGTCCAGAAAACCATTGCACCCCTGGACAGGTTTTGATAACGTGGTTCGCCGCAGGACGCTGCGTCGGGCGATACGGATGCCCCTGTCTAATTGCGTTTTGCTGGTCTTCTCTCGGGGCCCCTGAAAACCAGGAACCGGTGTGCGCGATCCCCCCGCGTGTACCCACCGTGATTCGACTGCCGCAAATCTTGACTTGAGGAGTCTCCGATGACGCTGAGCATTAACGCGAGTTCGAAAAACGGCCTACGCCATTTTGTGGTTCTTGCCTTGCTGGCAGTAGTTCCCATGGTTGCAGTTGCGCAGCACAAGAACGCTCCTGCCCCGCACGCCGTGCCCGCGCCGCATGCCAGCGCTCCGCCCCACAACTCAGCACCGCTACGTCAGGCCACACCGCAGCAACACTCGAACATGCCGAGTCACAACGGCATGGCTTCACCGACCCATACGCCGGGACCGGGATCGATGGGTACGCATGGCAACAGCAACATGGCGAATACCCGCACGGGCACAAACGCCAACGGCCATACCTCCAATATGGCTAACACTCACAGCGGAATAAATAACGCCGCTCATCCCGGAAACGCAAATTCCCACAACACAGGAAACATGGGCCACAATACCGGGAACATGGCAGGTCGCAACGCGAACGCAGCGGCTAGCCACATGGGAAGCGCTCCGCACAACGGGCCTGCGGGTCACGTCACGGCGAATCGTACTCCTCCTGGCCATCAGGTCGCGCTGAGGGGCGGAGGAATGGCGCACATTCGTCCCAACGGGCAGATTCGCTCCATCAGCAGGAACGGAATGCAGATCCAGCACGGATTGCACGGCGGCCGAACCGTGGTCAGCACGCACAATGGGGCACGCGTGGTCACGACGGGACGCAGTGGTGGTTATGTGCAGCGGAACTACGTGGTGCGGAACGGAAACACCTATGTCTCGCGCACGTATGTCGTCAACCACGTCACCTACACCGGTGTGTACCGGTCGTATTCGTACGGCGGCTACTGCTGCTACTACGGATATGCGCCGGCGTATTACTGGCATCCCGTGTATTACGGCTGGGCGTACAACCCGTGGCCGGCTCCGGTGTATTACGGCTGGGGATGGCAGGCGGAGCCCTGGTACGGATATTACGGGCCCTATTATTACCAGCCTTACCCGGTGTATCCGTCGGCTGCGTTCTGGTTGACGGATTATTTGATCGCGGCCAGCTTGCGGGCGGCGTATGTTGCCTCGCTTCAGGCTGATGCGGTCGATCCACTCGGGCCGGATTTCCCCCTGGTGGCCGGGCTGGGCATGATCCCCGTTGCTCCCGACGTCTCCAAGAGTGTGGTGCTGACGAAGGAAGTCAAGAATCAACTGGCCGAAGAAATCAAGGCGCAGTTGGCCGCCGACCAGGCTGATGCCAGTAAGGGAAAGTCCGCGGGAGGTCAGTCCAGCGGGCACGCCTCCAGCAGCGGGGCACTGCCGGCTCTCGATTCAAAGTGGCGGGTCTTCGTCGTGCACAACGAACTCTCCGTTGTGGCCGATGGTGACGAGTGCTCGCTGACCGACGGCGACGTGATCAGCCGCGTCTCCGACACGCCCGACAACGACAAGAACGTCGATGTGAAGGTTCTGGCCAGCAAGAAGAATGATTGCGGCGTCGGCAAGCAGGTTGCGGTATCGCTCGATGACCTGCAGGAGATGCACAATCATTTCCGCGAGCAGATCACCGGCGGCATGGATGAGCTCTCCAAGAAGCAGGGAACCGGCGGGCTGCCTAAGGCTCCCGACACCGGCAAACAGGATGGCGAAGTTCCGGCTCCGCCTGCGGATTCCAGCGCCGCCAAGACTCTGAAAGAGCAGCAGGCCGAGGCGGACAAGACTGAAGCGGAAGTCAAGCAGGAGGCTTCCTCCGGCGGCGGATCGCAGTAGGCCTCTGCCGGGAACACCAGTCGAGAAGGCATCCCGGCCGCGATGGGCAAGCTAACTAAGATTGAATCTGGGTCCGAAGCAGACTTACGCAGAACCATTGCCGGCAGGGCTGAAAGCCGTGCCCTTTTCAAAAGCCACTTATGAGACGAGTCGTGATCAGGAGCGTTCCATGCGTCATCGATTTTGCGTAGGAATCATCGCGCTCGCAGTGATGCTATCCGCGGCCCTGGCCCGCGGCCAGGCAGTTTCTTTGCAGGAGCAATTAACCGCTCAATATCAGCTCGCCAAGGTAAAGGCGGATTCGAGTGGGTTTGGCGTTGTCGACCCGGGCACGCTGCTCACGATTCAGAAGGGCGGAGTGCTGGCCGTTCCGTGGAAAGCGATGGCGCTGTGTCCCGCGAAGTATCAGGACAACACATTCAAACCCTCGGTCGGATTCTGCGCCGGTATGCTGAAGAGTGTCTCACGCTACTTTCTGAAGGGAGAGAAGGTCTATCCCACGAAGATCGATGTGAATGTGGACAAGGCCAAAGTCTCATTCACGGTCGTGGCCTGCGACTCGTGCAGTGGAACGAATCCGCCCACCTCCATGAAAGGCGAGGTCGTCTTTCAATTTGCCAAAGGCTACCTCGAGAAGGCGGGGGTAGGGGACGTCGAGGACGCGATCGGGAAAGTCTTCTTGATCACTGAGGACAATCAGCAGAACCAGGGCAACGACTCAGGCCAACAGCAGCAGCAGCAGAACCCGCCTCCGCAGGAACCAGCCGAACCTGCGACCGTGCAACTGGGGATGACGACCGATCAAGTGGAGTCTGTCCTGGGCAAACCGGACAAGGTTTTCAACCTGGGCGCGAAGCAAATCTACGTGTACAAAGACGTGAAAGTGACCTTCCAAAACGGCAAAGTAGCCGACGTGCAGTAGGCGGATTGCCGGAGACGCGGTAGGGCGAAAGGCCTGAGAAGACAATGGTTTGGACTAGCGGCGTAGTACCTCCGTACCGTGCCTAGTACTTCAGTTACCGCTAGGCGGAGGGCCGCAACCCGGCTCTGCAGCCAATCCCAGTAATAGTATCCGCATCGCAATAGACCACAATATATAGATATTCGCCTCTTCCCCTTACTTTTCGCATTCCCGAAAACCGGTAGAAAAGCCCGAAAAACGCGGAGATTCGCTTCAAGCCGGGGTTTTTTGGGGCTGATATATGCTCTGGACACCGATAGCCCCCTGAGCCGATAGACAGGGTGAGGAAGTCTCCGGAAGCAATCCCGTGGGGCCGAGAGATCGGACGGGAAGAACGGCTGCGGAGAGAGAGCAAAAGGAACTATGGCCGACTCGCGAGAAGTGATGAACATTCGCCAGGCGTCGCAATATCTGGGGGTGAGTCCGGACACGCTGTACAAGTACGTTGGCGAACAGAAGATTCCCGCGTTCAAGCTGGGGAACCGCTGGCGGTTCAAGAAATCGCGGCTGGATCAGTGGATGGAAGAGAAGTCGAGCGAGATGGAACCGCAGGCGAAACGGAAACCGAAGGCGGCCACGAAGGCTGCCGGACAGATTTAGTTAAACCGACGCGGGCGAGGTGCCCGCGCCACACACAAAGGGTGGACACATGTTTGGACTCGGATCGAAATCGATTGTTGGTCTGGACGTAGGGTCGTCGAGCATTAAGGCGGTGGAGTTGAAGAAGAAGGGCGGGCAGATTGAAGTCGCACATCTGGGCCTGGAGCCGCTCTCATCCGATATCGTGGTCGACTCCATGATCGTGGACTCGGGCACGGTGTCGAGCGCGATCTCGAAGCTG
>Ga0075029_100001884_pt1 | contig 11933 bp, 11 predicted proteins | sample LitLauG_LLR_2013_FD_71391 | JGI IMG/M metagenome (GOLD analysis project Ga0075029, IMG submission 71391) | Freshwater sediment microbial communities from North America - Little Laurel Run_MetaG_LLR_2013 | ecosystem: Environmental > Aquatic > Freshwater > Creek > Sediment | place: USA...
GCGCGCCGGTAGATTCCGTTTTCGACAGCAGAGGAGTTGCGTCATGACCAAGCCCGTCTATCAGGCGAAGGCCGAGTTCTTCAAGGTCCTCGCTCACCCGGCCAGGATCCGAATACTCGAGGTCCTACGCGAGGGGGAGCGCTCGGTCGGGGATCTCGTGCCCGACGTCGGCATCGAGAGCTCGCACCTCTCCCAGCAGCTGGGCATCTTGCGCCGCGCGAACATCGTCCAAGCGCGCAAGGTCGGCTCGACGGTGATCTACCGCGTCGGCAACGACGCGCTCTTCGAGCTGCTCGACGTCGCGCGTCGGATCATCACGACGTCGCTCACCGAGTCCCAGGGGCTCCTGGACGAGTTGCGCGCCGAGGAGTCGAGCGCGACCGGTTGAGCCGTCGCTACTTGCTGAGACTGATCGATCGCAGGATCGATCGGGTGAAGCTGTTGGTCCTGGCGTAGACCTTTCGACGTGCGACGCGCTTCGAGTAGGCGAGCGGTCCGTGCGATGCGGCCTCGACGTTGCCGATCAGGCGAGCGTCGCGGTAGAGCTCGGCGCGAAGCGAGTGGCGCCGGCTCAAGGTCGAACCTGCACGAGGCCATTCAGCGGGGTCGTGACGACGACGAACCCCCGAACCCGCGGCGACGCCGGGGTTCGGGGGTTCGATCGGTCAGGGGTTGGCGCGGTTACTTCAGCCAACTCGGGATCGCGGTGATCGTGAACTTCGACGACGCCTTGAGCGGGGAGCTCGGGGCGTTGGTCGTGGTGAACACGTCGGTGTTGCCCTCGAACACGTCGACCGGTGGCTTCGAGCCGTTGCCCGCGACGATGGCGATGGTGCCGCCCATGAGTCCCTGGTGGTTCGACTTGGAGTAGCGCAGCGGGATGATCGCGGGCGTGGACAGGTTCGTCGACGTGAGGGTCTTGACGAAGCTGGCTCGCGTGACGTTCTTGCCAGTGGCCTTGAGCGTCTCGACGAACGCGACGGCGAAGCTCGCGCCGTAGATCTCATTGCCGGTCAGCACGGTCTTGGCGGTGAGCCCGGGGAAGTCCGTCGGGTCGGCCATCAGGACCTTGCGAAGCCACGGGATCCACGGGTCCGAGGTCTGGGAGAACGCGGGGAACTCGGTCATGGTGACGGCGCCGCCCTCGGCCACGCTGTTCACCGACGTCGGGTCAGAACCCACCGAGGAGATGACCCACTGCGGCGAGTAGCTCTCGAGTCCGGCGATCTGCAAGATGCCCGCGGTGAAGGCCGGCACGGAGTCGAGTACGACGACGCCCACGCCGTCCGCCTTCAAGGTCGCGATGTCTTGTTGGATGTCGTTCGACGAACCGGTGATCGCGTCGGCGGCGTTGTAGTTCAGGTGGTCCGACGGGGCGATGGTGAGTCCGCCGTCCATCAAGCCGGTGTAGCCGTCGGCGCCGAAGTCGTCATTCTGGCCGATGAAGCCCACCTTCTTGCCCGCGAAGTGGGTCTTGATGTAGTGGGCGAAGATCTTGCCCTCGGCCTGGTAGCTGGTCTGGAATCCGAAGAGGTTCGGGTACGCGGAGGGCTGGTTCCACGTGCTCGAGCCCGAGTTGACGAACAACTGCGGGACGCCGTTCTGCTTCAAGTAGCTGAGCACGCTCTCCTGGGCCGCGGTGCCGAGCGAACCAACGGTCGCGAAGACGTGGTCCTGGGCGACGAGCTTCTGATTCACGCTGAGTGTCGTGGTGCTGGCGCCGGCGGTGCAGCCGAGGCCGTAGGCCGCGAGGTTGTAGCAGTCGTCCAGACGGATGTAGTTGATCTTTCGACCGTTCACGCCGCCGTGCTTGTTGACCCACTGGAAGACGGCGTTCGCGGCGCCCGAGACGTTCTTGTAGCTGACCGCGAGTCCCGACAACGGCACCGAGGCGCCGATCGTGATCGAGTGGGCCGTCACCCCTGGCGTGGCGGGCGCCGCTTGGGCGTTACCACTGAGTAACCCCGTCGTTGCAGTGCCCATCATGATGAGCGACGCCGACGCGATCGCGACATTTCTCCGTAATCGAATTGTGAACATACAGCCTCCCCTTTGAATTCTCGGGGCAAACTTAGTGCACGTCGGGGGCGTGGGTGCGTGCAGGGCGCCGCAGGGCCCAGTGGCGCACGGATCCGCCCAATCCGGAGAGTCCCCGTGGTGCGAACAGCATGGTCAGGATCAAGAGGCCGCCGAAGATGATGCCCTGCATATTGGCGCCCAGGTTCGACGTCGGATTGACACCGGTGAGCGAATTGACGTGGGCAATGAGGTCAGCGCTGAACGAGTACACGATCCCGCCGATCACGGCGCCGCTCAACGTGCCGATGCCGCCGAGCACCATCAGGGTCAAGAGGGTGATCGAGAGGGTGAGGGGGAAGGTGTTGGGGGTCACCGTGGCATTGATGATCACGAACAAGGATCCACCGAGCCCCGCGAACGCGGCGGCGATCACGAACGCCAGCGTCCTGGTCAGCGGGAGGTTGACGCCCATCAGCTCCGCGGCCACGTCGTTGTCGCGCACCAGTCGCATCGCGCGCCCGGTACGAGAGTGGAAGAGGTTGGCCATGAAGAAGAAGGCGACCCCGGCCACCACCACCGCCACGTCGGCCGTCCACTGCGCGTTGGCGTTGATCGACGCATTGACTCCGCTGAAGAGGCCGAGGAACCACTTGGGCGTGCTCAGGGTGTTGAAGAAGAGGCCGCCGCCGCCACCGGTCACCGACGTGAAGTTCTGGGCGAGGGGCGAGATCGCGGCGGAGAACGCGAGGGTCATCCCCGCCAGGTAGGGACCGCGCAGCCGCGTCGACGGGATGGCGATGACCAGGCCGCTGAGCGCACCCGCGACCGTCGCCAGCACGAAGGAGAAGACCAGCGGCGTGCTCGCGTGATGGTGCGCCCAGATGCCGGTGGCGTAGGCGCCGACGGCCATGAAGCCCGAATTGCCCAGCGAGATCTGACCGCTCCAGCCGATCAGCCAACTGAGGCCCAAGATCACGATCGTGATCGCCGCGCCGGCGGCCAGCTCGGATTCGGCGACCGGTGGCAAGAAGAAGGTGATCGCCAACGCGATCGCCGTCAAGGTCGCGACGCCGATGAGGCGCGCGCGAGTCGTCTCCTGGCTGTGCAGGAAGCGCCACCAGTTCACTACACCCGCCTTCCCACGTGCTTGGTGAAGATGCCTTGAGGTCGGATCATCAGCGCCGCCAACAAGATGATGATCCCTCCGAGCGTTGCGACGTTTGGCGACCAGTAGGCGAGTATGAACTGCTCGGCCAAACCGATCAGCAAGCCGCCCGCGACGGCGCCCACCGGCGACTCCAGACCGCCGACCGCGGCGGCGATGAAGCCCGCGACGAAGATGCCGTCCATGTTGGTGGGATATAACCCGAAGCTGCCCGAGGCGACGATGACCGCCGCCACTGCGCCGACACCGCTCGACAGCATCCAGCCAATGGTCAGCATCCGGTTCACGCGAACGCCCAAGAGCCGTGCCACTTCGGGCGCCAGGGCCGAGGCGCGCAACTGCAGGCCGAGCTTCGTGAAGCGAAAGAGCAGCGCGACGACGGTCATGATGCCCAACGCCAGGACGACCTGGAAGATCACGAAGGGCGAGAGCAGGACGAGGCGACCGTGGGACTCGAAGTAGACCTGGCTGAACGGCTCGGTGATGTTGCGCGTGGTGCTGGTCCAGATCGCGTTGGCGACCGCTTCGATGACCCCGAGGAATCCCACCATCACGACGATGGGATTGATCTCGGGTTTGCCGTAGAGGGGACGGATGAGCACTCGCTCGGTGGCGCCGCCCAGGATCATGCCGACGATCACCGAGATGATGACGCACCACCAGTAGCCGATGCCACGGTCGATCAAGGTCATGCCGACGTAGGTGGCCAACATCGCCATCGCCCCCTGGGCGAAGTTGAGCACGTGGGTCGACTGCCAGATGATCACGAGGCTCAGCGCGACGAGCGAGTAGATCACGCCCTGGGCGAGTCCCCCAAAGACGTTGTGCATGAACGACGAGGTCAGAAACGAGCTCACTGGACCAGCCCCAGGTAGAACCGACGCAGGTCCTCGTCGCTGGCCACTTGTGAAGCGTCGCCGCTGGCGACGACGCTGCCCAGGTGCAGGACCACGGCGCTGTGCGCGATGCGAAGGGCGCTCTTGGCGTTCTGCTCGACGAGGATCACGGTGAGGTTGCGCGATTCGCACAGCTGCAAGATCGACTTCATGAGCTCCGACGTCACCTGGGGTGCCAACCCCAGCGACGGTTCGTCGAGCAACAGCACGCGGGGCTTGGCGATGAGGGCGCGGGCCATGGCGAGCATCTGGCGTTCGCCGCCCGAGAGTGTTGAGCAGTGGCGCTTGCGCCGCTCACCGAGCACGGGGAACTGGGCGTACTGCTCCTCGAGGCCCTCGGCGATATCGACCTTGCTGGCGAAGGCACCGAGGCGCAGATTCTCCTCGACGGTCAACTCGGCGATCACGCCGCGCCCTTCAGGGACGTGCCCGACGCCCAAGCGCGCGATGTTCTCGGGCGCCACACGAAGGAGCGAGCGGTCCTCCAGTTGGATCGACCCCGACTGGGGCGTCACGAGCCCCGAGATCGTTCGCAGCAGCGTGGTCTTGCCCGCCCCGTTGGCCCCGAGGACGGCTGTCACCTGCGCGGGCGACGCTTCGAGACTGACGTCGCGCAGCGCCGTCACCGCACCGAAACTGACATTGAGGTGCTCGACGCGCAGCATCAGTCGATCCCCAGGTAGGCGGCGAGGACGTCGGGATTGGTCGCGATCGACTCGGGCGAGCCCGTGGCGATCACCTGCCCGAAATTGAGTACGACCAGCTGGTCCACCAAGGGCATGACGAAGTCCATGTTGTGTTCGACCAACAGGACGCTCATCGTGGCACGAAGTTCGGTGATCAGACGCGCGAACTCCTCGAGTTCGCTCTCGTCGAGACCCGACGCCGGTTCGTCGAGCATCAAGAGCCGGGGCTTGGTCATGAGGGCGCGCGCGATGGAGACCTTCTTCGCGATCCCGTAGGGGACGGCGCTGGGCAGTGCCGGGGCGAAGCGGGCGATGCCCAGACGCTCCAGTTGTTCGAGCGCCTCTGCGCGCAGGCGGCGTTCGCTGCGCAAGCCCTTGGCGAGGCCGAGCAACGAGGTGAGGATGCCGCCCTCGTGGCGGCTCTGCGCGCCGGCCATCACGTTTTCGAGGACGCTCAGATGACTGAACAGGCCCACACCCTGGAGTGTTCGAGCGACGCCGGCCTTCGCCAACTGCGAGGGCTTGATCGATTCGCGCCCGAGCAGTGGGAAGCGCACGGTGCCCGAGGTGGGCTTTTGGAATCCGCAGGCGACGTTGAAGGCGGTCGTCTTGCCCGCACCGTTGGGTCCGATCAACCCCACGATCTCATTCTCGTGCACCGCGAAGTTCGCGTCGCTGAGGGCGAGGAGGCCGCCGAAGCGGACGGTGACGTCGTGGAATTCGAGCGTGGTGCCTCGTGGGGCCTCTGTGGTCACAGTGGGAAAACTACTCGCGAACGAATGGGGGGATCGATCTGTCGATGATTTCATACGGTTCGGGTGCCTTCGACGGGCGAGAAGGCTGGACGGGTTCGTCTCGTCGCGAATCCTTCGAGGGCATGGTCGAGCGAATCGTCGTCACCGCGGTGAGCGCACGACACCGAATTCGATCATCGAGTCCGCCATCGAGGTCGTCATCTCGGCGAGCCCCCGAGGCGACCAGGCGAGCTCGCGCTTGATCAGCGAGTTGTCAAGTCGCTGGTGCGTGCCGAGGTCGTTGAGCGCCAGGCGCACGGCCCCATCCCACAGTGCCATCAGGCGAATGACGAAGGAGGGGAGCCTCCTGGTCGGGACCTTGAAGCCTCGAGGCGCCAAATGGTCATGAAGGATCAAGGCGACGTCCATCATCGAGTGGTCCTCGATCGCGCAGATGAATCGCTTCCCACCGACCCCGGGCGTGACCATCGCCGCGACGTGCGCCGTCGCGACGTCGCGCACGTCAACGCACGCGAAGTGGATGTCGGGGATCGCCGGGACGTCCCGCTCGAGGATCTTCTTCACCAACTCACCTGAAGTGCCCCAGTCCGCACACAGCAGAGGCCCGAGTACCAAACCAGGGTTGATCGCGGTGAGCTCCATGTCGGATTCGTGGGCGATGGACGCCATGTAGTCCCACGCCGCCCTCTCGGAGATCGTCTTGGACTTCTCGTACGCTCCGATTCTCCGACCGTGCACGTTCGACCAGTCGGATTCGTCGAAGACCTTGTCGCGGGGCACGCCATAGATGATCGCCGCGATCGACGAGGTCAGCACCACGCGCTGCACGCCGGCGCCGCGCGCGGCGCGCAGTACCCGCAGCGTTCCCTCGCGCGCCGGAACGATGAGGTCGTTCTCGTCGCGTGGCGGGTTCCGAGGCAGCGGGCTCGCGACGTGCACGACGTAGCGACAGTCCTTCACCGCGGCGTCCCATCCGACGTCACTCGTCAGGTCGGCGCCGACCACCTGGAAGTCGACGTCGAGTCGAGCCGCGGCGCCGTCCGAGAGGTGCGGCGCGAGGATCCGGGCGATCTCGTCGCGTCGACCGTCAGTGCGGGCCGTTCCTCGAACTTCGTAGCCGGCTTCGAGTAACTGCAAAATGCAGTGCTGGGCAATGAAGCCGGTCGCACCGGTGACGAGCACCCGGTCGGTCATAGGTCGTCCTTCCGAAAGTGGCGCGAGCACGGCTCGCTCGCGTCGCCGCTGTCGGGCCTTCGCAGGACCGAGGCGGTTCTCGCACTCTACCGACGAGTCAGTGTGAGCGACTCGACGGGGACCCGCCGCCGAGGAGGGCGTCGAGGCGTGACGACCAGTCCCGGCCCTCGGTGCTCGATCCCGCGCGCTGCAGCGATGCTCGTTCATCGCGCAGGCGCGACGCGACGTCGGCGAGGTCGGACGGCAGGTGTCCAGCGATCAGGGTGCGCAGCCGCTGTGCGAGTGCGGGTGACGCACCGCTCGTCGACACCGAGACCACGACGTCACCGGCACGGTGCACTGCGGTGAAGTAGAAGTCGGAACGCGCGGGGTCGTCGACGACGTTCAGCCAGACGCCGGCGTCGCGCGCCTCCTCGACGATCTGGTCGTTCGTCGCGGCGTCTCCCGTCGCCGAGATGACGAGCGTGAAGCCTTCCAGGTCCCCCGCGCGAAAGTCGCGCTGTTCGATCGACACGATACCGGTGGGCAGGGGGGCGAGGATGTCGCGGGCGATGACGCTCACCTTCGCGCCGGCGTCGACGAGGAGCCCGGCCTTGCCCGACCCGATGTGTCCTGCTCCGACGACCAGCACCGGCTTGTTGGTCAATTTGAAGGCCAGCGGAAGCACGCTCACGACACGGCCGCGGCTTCGCTCAGCACCTCGCGCAGGTCCATGGCGGCCGTCGCACCGACGACGATGATCGCGGGATTGGCGACATCGAGCGCTCCCAGCTCGTCGATCGTCGCTCGCGTGACCCGTTGACGGCGGGTCCACGCACTCTCGATGACCGCGACCGGTGTGTCGATGGCGATGCCACCCTCGATCAGTTGTTTCGCGATCGCCGCCCGATGACTGACGCCCATCAAGATCACCAGGGTCAATTCGCGATGGGCAATGCGTCGGAAGTAGTCGTCGTCATCGTCAAAGGTGTGGCCCGTCACGACGGTCACGCCGCGAGCGACGGCACGATGGGTCACCGGGATGCCCGCCGCGAGGGGACCGCTGAAGGCGGAGGTGATACCCGGCACGACGTCGCAGTCCACACCCGCTGTTCGCAGCGCCATCATCTCTTCACCACCGCGCCCGAAGACGAAGGGGTCGCCGCCCTTCAGGCGAACCACGCACTCGTGGCTTCGTCCGAGCGCGATGAGGAGGTCGTTGATGATCGGCTGGGACTCGGACCCACCGGGCACCTTGCCGACGTCGATCACTTCGGCGCCGCGCTTCACGAGTGCCAGCACCTCGGGCTCGATCAGACGGTCGTGCACGACGACGTCGGCTCGAGCGAGCAGCCGCACGGCGCGCACGCTCAAGAGGTCGGCGTCGCCAGGACCGGCGCCGACAAGGTGCACCGTCACGCCACACCCACCCGGGTCACGAAGTCGCCGAAGGACTCATCGGGCTGACCTTCGCCTTCCCATCGGTCGAAGAGGGGTCCGAGGACGTTAGCGATCTCGTCGAAGGGGACCTTCTCGCGGTACAGGGTGGCCAGTCGGTCGCCACGGACGCCGCCGCCGACGTAGACGTCGTACGTGGACTTGGTCCGACCCACGACGCCGACCTCCGCGACGGCGGGACGCGCGCAACCGTTGGGACACCCCGTCAGGCGCAGTTGGAGAGACTGGCGACCAAGGCGGCGGCCCTTCAGGGCGTCTTGCAGGTTGTCGACGAGATCGGGGAGTCGTCGCTCGGACTCGGCGAGCGCCTGACTGCAGGTGGGGAGGGCGGGGCAGGCGAGTGCGGTTCGTTCGACGATGCCGAGTTCGTCGCTCGACCGCACACCGTGGTCGCGAAGGAGTTGCTCGACGTGCTCGCGAGACTCGCTCGGGACGTCGCTGATCACGATGTCCTGCAGGGGCGTGATGATGAACGTCACCGGCAGCGTCTCGGCGATCAGGCGCAGCGCCGAACGCAGGCGTGGTCCATCGGTGAGGTCACGCACTCGACCAGCCGAGACCCTCACGCCCAACTGCGACGACCCGTTGGCCGAAGTCCGCCATCCCAGGTGGTCTGCGGCGTCGAAGTTCACGGGCAAGTCCAATGGCGCGCGAAGCTCGCGGCCCAGTCGGGTCTCGATCTCCTTCTGGAACGTCGCCAGGCCACGGTCGGCGACCACGTACTTCATACGTGCGCGTTTGCGGTCGGTGCGGTCACCGAGTTCGCGATACGTGGTCACGATCGCCGCGATGACCTCCTCGACCTCCTCGTCGGTCACGAAGGTCAAGGGATCGGCCAGTCGGGCGAAGGTGTTGGCGTTGGCGTACGAGCGTCCGAGTCCGCCGCCGACCAGCAGGTTGAACCCGACGCCCGCCTCCGGGTGGACGCCGGGGATCAGGCCGACGTCTTGGGCGAGGACGTCGACGCAGTTGTCCTCAGGGTGCGCGACCGCGATCTTGAACTTGCGCGGCAGGTAGGTGTCGCCGTAGAAGGGGCGCTCGACGAGGTCCTCGCGCGAGGCGGCCTTCTCACCGTTGACGAAGATCTCCCAGTGCGCTTCGGTGGTGGGGCGAAACGCCTTGGAGAGTCGGGTCGCGATGTGCGCCAGCGGTCCGTCGGACTGCAGCGACGGACACGAGACGACGTTGCGCACGACGTCGCCGCAAGCCCCGAAGGACGACATCAACTGGCGGTCGAGGGCCCGGGCGAGGGGGCGCAGGCCGTCCTTGACGACGCCGTGGAACTGCACGGCCTGACGAGTGGTGAGTCGGATGGAGCCGTCGGCGACCTCCGAGGCGACTCGGTCCAAGGCCAGCCACTGTTCGGTGCTCAGCCGCCCGCCGGGGATGACGACGCGAATCATGAAGATGTAGTCGAGCTCCTCGCCCTGCAGCGAACGCTCCCGGCGAACGTCGCGGTTGTCCTGGGCGTAGATGCCGTGGAATTTGAGTATCTGCTCGCTTTCGTTGCTGACGCTGGCCCCGTCACCGTCCAGTTCGATATCCAGTTGGCCCCTGAGGAAGCCGCTCGAACGCTTGATGACTTCGACCTCGGTCTCCTGTCTGACATCGGCGTTCACGGCATTTACTCCCATCGACGTAGTGCTAATTCCTCTAAACCTTACTGAATTAGTCAGGAATTGGCAAGCACAATTCCTCAGTCCCTGACGAGCAGCCCGTCATCGAGGTCGGCGAGCGTTCGTGCAGCCAACCTCTATCGTGGCGATGAACCTGAGGAGAGCTCATGCAGAACCGTCAAATCGTCCTGGCCCAGCGACCGCTCGGCATGATCGACGAGACCACCACGTCCCTGGTGACCAGTGAACGACCGACGTGCGCCGACGGCGAGGCGCTGGTCAAGGTGGGGATCTTGTCCATTGACCCGACGATTCGCACGTGGATGAACGACGCGCCGGGCTACCTCCCTCCGATCTCCCTCGGCGACCCAGTGCGTTCAGGTGGGGCGGGCGTCGTGGTGGAGTCCAGGAGTTCGCGCTACCGAGTGGGCGACATCGTCTTTGGCATGACCAACTGGCAAGAGTGGGCCATCGCGAGCGAGACCAATCGATTCAACGTCGTGCCGACGGGCATGGGCCTCGACCTGGCGACGGTGATGAACGTCCTCGGCACGACCGGACTGACCGCGTTCTTCGGACTGATGGAGGTCGGACAGTTTAAGACGGGCGACGTGGTGCTCGTGTCGGGCGCGGCCGGGGCCACCGGCTCGGTCGTCGGACAAATCGCCCGCGCCAAGGGTGCCGCCAAGGTCGTGGGCATCGCGGGTGGAGCGCAGAAGTGCGCGGAGGTCGTCCAGGAGTACGGCTTTGACGAATGCCTCGACTACCACCAGCCCGGCCTCTCGCGTTCGATCCATCGGGCGTGCCCCGCGGGGGTGGACGTCTACTTCGACAACGTGGGCGGCGAGATCCTTGACGCGGCGCTCGCCAATATCGCCATGCACGCGAGGATCGTGCTGTGCGGGGCGATCTCGCAGTACAACGCCGTGGAGAAGCCCAGCGGCGTGGCCAACACGTCGATGATGATCATGCGCCGTGGAAGAATGCAGGGTTTCATCGTGTTCGACTTCGCGCAGCGCTACGCCGAGGCGCAGTTGGAACTCGCGGCCATGGTCCTCGATGGCACGGTGGCGCACCGCGAACACCTCGTGCACGGCCTCGAGCAGGCACCCGCCGCGCTCAACCTTCTGTTCACGGGCGGCAATCACGGAAAGACGCTCGTCGTGGTCGACGCGAGCGTGCAGCTTGTCTGAATCGTCGTGGGCGCTCCCGACGGAGCGGACGCTGCTTCGCGTCACGGTCGTCTTGTTCTTCGCCGCGCTCGTGGCGAGCTTCGCGCAGTTCGGCGCCGTCGCGTCGTTGAACGACGTCGCGAGACACTTCGGTCACCACGGCGCGGGCCAGTCGCTCCAGGGCGAGGTCGGACTGTCTGGATCGGTCTTGGGCCTCGGTCTCGCCGTCCTTCGACTCTCGTCGCTCGCCGCGCTGCCCCTTTCGTCACTCGCCGATCGATGGGGGCGAACCCGAGTACTGCAGCGAACCCTGCTCATCGGTCTCCTGGCGACCGCGAGCGCCGCCCTCAGCCCCACGTACTGGTTCTTCGTCTTGTGCTTCGCTCTGGCTCGGCCCCTGCTCTCCGCAGCGTCAACCTTGGTCCAGGTGGTCACGGTCGAGTTGTCCAGCTCGAGCCACCGGATCCACCGTCTCGTCATCATGGCCGCGGGAGCCGGCATCGGTGCGGGGCTCTCCGCCGTGCTCCATGGACTTATCCGTGGTCCCGACTCGTTCCGCTGGCTCTTCGCCTTGGCCCTGGTGCCCGTCGTCGTGGTCGCACCGATGCTCGGACGCGTTCCCGAACCGAGGCATCACAGCCCCGACACGCCCCTCGCGCACCTCGGGGCGATCCCGAATGGATCGCGGGGGCGCCTGGGCATTGTCGCAGCCGTGGCCTTCACGGTGGGGATGATCACGGGTCCGGCGAATGGTTTCGCGTTCGTCTACGGCGAAGGAGTCCTGAAGATCAGCCCGCACTTCGTGGCGACGATCGTGGCCCTGAGCGCGTTCACGGGTCTCGCCGGCCTCCTGTTGAGTCGCCGACTGGCGCGAACGGTCGGGCGGCGTTGGACCGTGGCCCTGGGCGTCGTGGCGACGGCGCTGACCTCGACGTTCGCCTACAGCGGGGGGAAGATCGACTTCACCGTGGGCTACATGGTCGGCGTCGCGGC
>Ga0075029_100001885_pt1 | contig 11932 bp, 7 predicted proteins | sample LitLauG_LLR_2013_FD_71391 | JGI IMG/M metagenome (GOLD analysis project Ga0075029, IMG submission 71391) | Freshwater sediment microbial communities from North America - Little Laurel Run_MetaG_LLR_2013 | ecosystem: Environmental > Aquatic > Freshwater > Creek > Sediment | place: USA...
ATATAACGCGGCGATTCGGAAACCATGAAATCCTGCGGCGCGTCGTTCTGTTCCGTGGAATTTGCTTCCGGATTCTTGCGCTTGCCGACGTCCTTCCAGTTGGCCTCGGTGACGCCGAAATGCTCCAGCACCGCCTCCGAACGCAGGAAACCCGGCGTCAGTGCGACGGACACAATGTTGCGGCGGCGGAGTTCGCGCGCCATCGCAAACGCCAGGCGGATCACCGAAATCTTCACCAGGTCATAAAAAATATTTCCGCGATAATAGAACGCATCGCCGTCCGTGATCTCGAAGATGATTCCCTGCCGGCCGCGGCCCAGCATCACTGGCACGGCGTAATGCGCGGTGATGATGTGCGAATGCACGGCCTGTTTCAGCATCTGCAAGCCTTTTTCGAGATTCACCTTCCAGAACGGCTTGCTCCATTCGGTCAGAGCATCGCCGCCCCAAACGTCATTCACCAGAATGTCCAGCCCCTTATGCCGCCGCCCAATCAGCGCCACCAGGCGTTTCACGTCTTCTGGCTTGGTGTGGTCCACTCGGACCGGGATCCCGCGCCCGCCCGCAGCAGAGACCAGTTTCGCGGTTTCTTCGATGGTCTCCGGGCGTCCCTTGGTCGCGCGATGCTTTCGCGTGCTGCGCCCGGTGCAATACACCGTCGCGCCCGCTTCGCCGAGTGCAACCGCAATGCCGCGCCCTGCGCCGCGCGTGGCTCCCGCCACCAGTGCAATCTTTCCTTTTAAATTGGGGCGTTTGTGCACAGTCATGATGTTTCTCCCGCGCGTATCCTACCAAAGCTGGGCCCTCGCGGTTGTTCTTATTACCCATAAACGCAGAAAGTACCGTAAAATTGAAATTGCAATTCATGTCGGGGCGTAGCGCAGCCTGGTAGCGCGCCTGCCTTGGGCGCAGGAGGCCCCCGGTTCAAATCCGGGCGCCCCGACCACTAACTCACTGAAGCACTTGAGGTTTTTCCTGGGCAGTATTCCACCGCCCTCCAACTTGGGAACATTTGGGAACAGTTGATCGCCTAGCAAGTTCACAGCGTCTCTCTGCCCACTCCCACTGGCATGCGTATAGACCTCAAGTGTCGTCGCGACGGGCGTGGCCTCCGGCGATACCCCGCTGCGGCATGAGGAAATCGGGCTCTCCAGAGTGCACTGTAGATTGCACAGACGCGTAACTCTGGAGAAATAAATGGGGGGTAGCCTCGAATTCCGCGCGAGGAGTGGTGCGCGTACCCCGTTCAGCGAGAATGCTCATGACCTCTGCAACGCCTACCGAAGTGCCTACGAAGGGGCTGGAACACGCAGCGCCCAAGATTCCTTTCCTTGATTTGAAAACTCAGTTTGCTGGCATACGGGATGAGGTTATGGCTGCCATTTCGGAAGTAATGGAAAGCCAGAGTTTTATCATGGGGCCGGACGTGAAGCTCCTGGAAGCAGAACTGGCGGCGATGCTGGGGGCGAAACACGCGATTGCGTGCGCTTCGGGGACCGATGCGCTGATCCTGTCGCTGATGGCGGCAGGCATTGGTGCTGGCGATGAAGTGATCACCACACCATTCAGTTTTATTGCGACGGCGGGATCCATCGCCCACGTTGGGGCCAAGCCGGTGTTTGTGGACATTGACCCGGCCAGCTACAACATGGACGCGTCGCTCATCACCGCGGCGATTACGGAGCGGACGCGAGCCATTATGCCGGTGCACCTGTTCGGAAATCCGGCCGATATGGGGCCAATTCTAGAGATTGCGCGGGAGCGAAGGCTGCTGGTCATTGAAGATGCTGCGCAAGCAATCGGGGCAAGATGGCACGGCCATGCGGTGGGGACGTTAGGTGATTTCGGCTGCTTCAGCTTTTTTCCATCGAAGAATCTGGGCGGGGCGGGTGACGGAGGCCTGATCACCACAAATCGCGACGACATGGGGGAACGGCTACGGATGCTGCGCGTGCACGGCAGCAAGAAAAAGTATCATCACGACATACTGGGAACGAATAGCAGGCTGGATACGCTGCAAGCGGCCATCTTGCGCGTGAAAGCGCGGCATCTGGACGAGTGGACGAGGGGACGAGAGGCAAATGCCGGCCGCTACCGCCAAGCATTTCACAATTTAGGACTCGAGGAGGTAGTGACTCCGCCGCCTGCCCCGCAAGCGGAAATCCGCCACGTCTACAATCAATTCACGATCCGGTGCAAATTCCGCGATGAACTGAAGGACTTTCTGAAGAGCAAGGGCGTGCCCACGGAGATCTACTATCCGCTTTGCCTGCACTTGCAGCCGGCGTTTGGCTACCTGGGACACAAGGCAGGAGACTGCCCGGCGGCGGAAAGGGCCAGCCAAGAGGTACTCTCGCTGCCAATCAGTGCAGAATTGAGCGACGAACAGCAGCACTGGATCGAGCAATCGATCGCAGAGTTTTATGCGGCAAAGGCAATGGACCGCGAATAAGTCCTTCTCGGTCCCTCCTAAAGAAAACATGCGGCAAATCGCGGATTCGAGCGGATGGCGAGCTACACCACTCCCTCCGCGTTGTTTCCCAGGACGGAAAGCTAGCCGACAAACAATCAAACGAGGCGCCCCTGAATGCGCGCGCCTCGTTTGGTTTTTGAGGGAGCTTAGAACATGCAAAAGACGGCAAATTGCTAGAGCTTGCGGAGCAAACCCAGCAGCAGAGCGGAGGCGATGCCGGCGAGAAGAAGCAGGATTGTGCCCGGCTCGGGGGTACTGATCACGATCATTTCTTGTGAATAGGGGAAATTTGAATAGTCGGGAGTGAGCACTTCGTAGCCCGCGACCGAAACCTGGCTGCCCTGCGCGGCGCTGGCCGCATCGGTCAGCAGCGTGCCGATGGCGGCGGCTTGGGTCGGAGATAATGTGCTGGTGTCGAGTCCGGTGAAGGTCCAGATCGCCAACTGATCATTGGTAGCGGAATTCAGATCGTTGTTATTCAGATTCCCCACCAGTTGCTGGATCAGCCAGGACATTTCGAGATAGTTGTTGTAGGCAGTGGCAGTGCTATTGCCATCCAGAGAGTATTGGAGAGTGCCCGCGAAGGAAGAGGAGTTGGCAATCGGAGTCGCCAAGGCATTCCAGCTAATGGTTTGGCCCTGGGAAAAGCCAAAATTGTGGCTGAAGTCCACGCAAAAGAAATCGGCGGCCTGGCCGTTTAACGTACCGACATAGGGGCTGATGCTGAAGCCCTGATTGTTGAGAGCATTCGTGGAATTGGTGAAAGAGACTGTCTGATCGAAACCGTCTGCGAACAAGGGTGTGCAAGTCAAAAACAGGACTGCAAGAAGCAAGAGGCTGAGTTTGCGGATCATGGTTTTCCCTCAAGAATTCAAATCCGACCAAAAATCGCGCGGAGTAACTAGTCAAGAGAGTACCGAGAGCGCATTTCAGGAGTTTGCGGCCGGGGTAAATATTGGATGAGAATCGGATTACAAAAATCGGCAACGAGGTTGTGGAGAGTTAGCGGCACTCAGGCAGGCGCTGAAATGCAAGCGATTGAATTAGGGGAAGGCTTAGGAACAAGTACGATTATTCGACCATTCCCAAAATGAAACCGCTGAGGCGCGGCCTTCCACAGCAAGAGCGCCTACATGACGGTCATCCGGAAGCAGACTGAGGAATGACCAATTTAGAGCGGTACCGGGGTCCTTTCTGTCGACTAACCGCAACGTTCCGTCTTGAGACTGCAGAATACTGAACGAGTTAAGCGGAACTGAAAGGCCTTCGCCTTTCGCTTTGACGTAGGCTTCCTTACACGCCCAGAGCGAGAAAAATGCTTGCTCCCTTTGCGGCGCGGGAAGCGCGAACAAATACTGAAGTTCCTCCGCCGAAAAATAACGACTTGCGATGGCCTGCCAATCGGTGGGGCGCGAAATAGGTTCGACATCAATTCCGAGTTTCCAATCCAGAGTGATTGCCAAAAGGAAGAGCGAAGGCGAATGGGAAAGGTTGAAGCTGAGAGCGGGACCATTCGAAGAAGAAGGCAGATAGGGTTTCCCTTTTGGTCCGAGGGAAATGCAAATTGGCACAGAGACGAATGCCCGATAGCGAAGCAGGATGTTCCGCAGCATTCCGTGGGCAAGGATGTAACGGTCCGCGTCCTCTGGATACTGGAATCGAGAGGCGCGAGTTTTTTCTTCTTCGCAGAGAGACGGCCAAAGCTCCGCCACTCGGTGGCTTTCTTGCGAGAGGTTGCCCCGCCAGACGTGCACTTCCTCGCGCTGCAATTCGAGCGTAGAGGGAGGGGGCTCCCAAGTCCTTGCGACTGCTCGAATCATCTCGGTCTGCAGGTACATTTTGGAGTGAAAATCCTAATCTAACAGAGGGAATTTCTTCTACCTCATTTCTGTATTCGACCGCATTTTATATCTCCGTGGGCTTGCATCTGGGGGGTGAAGCGACTAGTTTTTCTTTCATCAATCAGTAACTTCCGCTTAACCCGACCGGACATAAAGTGAGTTTACAAGTCGTTAGGACGACGAATCCCCGGGGGTGCCAAGTGGTGGACGCACAGGCGATTTGAAGTGCACGCCAGCCCGTGAGCGCGGAAAGTCTTCGCTCGTTACCTTCCTCCCAACTGATGTGGAGAGACGGTTTCACCAAAGCACCTCTTTGGATACCCCGCGGATGCCACTGTCCTGATCACCGGATTGTGAATAACGCTCGGAACTCATACTGATTCCCAACTGTTTTCCGGAAGAGTCACGATGGGCATTCAAAGCGAGTCTTCCTGGGCCATCGCCGGTAATCGTGCAGTCGATAGTCCTGCGCCTGGAAATAAAGTTCAGCAAGAAGTGACTGCAAGAACTTGGGGAATCTCATGGAATTTTATGACGGAGTTTATGCATTCATCGGATCCCTTACGCGAATCTTGGGAAGATTTTACCAAGGCCGCTTGCTCCAAACAGGAATTCATTTGAGTTACCGAGAGGAACGGTTCACTGCCGCAGGAATCGCTCTCCTGCTCGGAAGTTCGCTCGTAGGCTGCGGCTCTTCTTCTTCGATCGGGCTCCTGAGCATTACCCCGGGAAACGGGACCATGTTCGTGGGAGCGCCGGCTGGCGCCAGAGCCCAATTCCAGCGATCCAAGTTCAAATCGGTGCCGACGCCGCAGAAGCCTCGGCCGGAGGATTTTTCCACGGCGACTTGCGACAACTTACAGTATTCCGCGGTGGCGACGTACCTGGACGGTACGACCAAGGATGTGACGAGTCTAGTGACGTGGAGTTCCTCGAATTCCGCCGCTGCGACGATTGACAACAACGGAAATGCAACCGGTGTAGCGCTGGGGATTACCTATATCGCAGCCAACATTGGCAAAGCGAATGGTGGCAGTTCGCCGCTCTATGTGGACCAACTAAATTCCCTTCTAGTGAATCCGCCAAACGCCACGCAACCGATCGGCGTGCCCGCGAATCAGACCACGCTACAATTTTCGGCGTTGGGCACGTTCACGCAGCCCGACGGGAGCTCGAATACCCGAGATATCACGAGCTTGGTGACCTGGAGCAGCAGCAACACGAATGTGGCAACGATTCAGCCAGTCGGGGGCCTGGCGACAAGCGTCGGCCAGGGAACCGCGATCATTGATGCAAGCGTGTGCGGCGTAAGCAACACGACGCAGCTCACTGTTGGACCGCCGGGTCCGACGTCGCTGCAGATTACGCCGGTGACTCCGACGCTGGCGGTCGGCACGTCGCAAACCTTCTCTGCGGTGGAATTATATAGTGATGGGACGACGCATCCCCTGACGGGAACGCTGCAGTGGAGCTCCAGCAGCAAGAGCAGCATCATTTCCGCGTTCACGGGCGCCGCTTTTGGTGCCAGCAAGGGCACCGCAACGATTACGGCCACGGAATTCGGAGGGAATGGATTGACCGGTTCGACGGACGTGACGGTAGTGGCAGCCAAGGCGAATTTTGCCTATGTAGCAGATTCAAAGGGCAATGGAACTGGATCGATTTCCGGCTTCACTTCGGCCGCGTTCCTCGGCACGCTAACGCCGCTCGCAACTACGTCCGCAGCCGCCCCGCAGCAAGTGCTGCTGAATCCCTCCGGAAATTTTCTGTATTCGATCGATTCTTCGAGTTTCGTGCATGTCTATCAGGTCACGCCTCCCGGTGCTGGTACGGCGGCAACGCCAGCGGGCACGCTGACGTTGCTGGACAATGCGATGCCCGCACCCTATCCACCCGTGCTTGCAGGCAGCGGCGGAAAAAACATTGGCGTGATCGATCCGGCCGGGCAGTTCCTCTACGTCATCGATAGCGGTGCGAACACACTTTACGGCTTCACCATTCAGCAGTCGCAGACCGGAGCGACGCCTCTCGGCAGCCTGCAACCTGTTACAAACGGGGCTCCATTCAGCGGGGCGAATTTCACTTTCAACAATCCGAGCTGGGTGATGACCGACCGCACTGGCCAATTCCTATACGTGGTGAATGCGGGTAGCAACATCATCAGCGGTTATCTCATCAACTTTGATGGGACATTGACGCCCGTTGGCTCCGCAACGCAGCTCCCAATGACCGGCAGCGGGCCCGTGTATGGAACCACCGACAGCCAAGGACGAATGTTTGTGGCCAACAGCGGCGACAATTCCGTGAGCGCATTCGCCATCAATGGTGACGGAACGTGGTCGGCCGACGGGACGCTTTCCGTGGCCGGCGCGACGCAAATCATCAACGCCAAGACGGACCCGGCCGGACTATATTTGTATGTCCTGGATAAGGGTGGCGCAAACGGCGGACAAGTGTTTGCCTATCCGTTCATCGTGCCAGTGGCGGGAACCATTTTTGGCGACCCCATCGGCCAGCCGCAACCTGTGGGTGTTTCTCCAAACGGGATTGCGATTGATCCCTCGGGGAACTTCCTCGTTGTTGACAATTCTGGGAGCAACGAACTCTCCCTGTTCACAATCGTCACCGGAACCGGCAACAACACAACGCCGGGCCAACTGGTGCCAGCGACAACCGGAACAGCGCCGACGGATGCGCAACCGCGGTTTTTGGTGTTCTATAGCGCTTTCATCAAGCCGGGTATGTGAATTTCCTGAAAGCCAGACGGCAACTGGCCGGTGGACGCCACGGCTCGCCCAAGGGGTCTGATTCCCGGAAACATTGGGGTAGTGGCCTGCGTTTAAACTCCGCGAGCAAATAAATTAAGGCAAGGCCAGCGGTCTATGCCTAATCATCCGACAGCCGAATTGAGGCCGGCCTTGGAGGCTGGCTCTGGAATCAGACTGGTCTGGAGCAACGGTTGGGTATCGCGGCCGGGAATATAAGCGAATCGGACTTTCCATCGAAGGATGGGCGCCTCCAGCAAATTCCAGGAAATCAGAGCCGCGACATACGACAAAGCGAATCCCAAACTAACTTTGAATACGAGGAACGGGCCGCCGGCTTCCAGCAACGGTGGTTTTGTCGCAATCCGGCTGCCGACCATTTGCAGAAGAATTACTATTGGATAGTGGAGAACATAAATTCCGTAGCTGTATTTACCGAAGCTGCGGAGCGGGCCAAAGTTCAGAATCCGGCTGGCCCAACGGATGGGGCTTCCCCGACGCGAAGCGGCCGAGACCAGGCATGCAGAAAGAAGCCCCAGGGTCGTATAACCGAGCGAAAGCATGGGCCGGGACAGCGCCGTGGGGCCCACAAAAATCAGGGTTGACGTCAGTGCCAGGATGGCGAGAATTGCCGCAAATTTCCCCCATTTCCTTAGCAGAAGTGCGAACTGAGGGTCGCAAGCGGCCAAAGCGAGCAGCGCGCCCCAGGCAAGGTCGTCCATTCGAAAGATGGTTCCCCGATGGAGCAACTCCGTGAGTGCGGGGTCGCCGGAGAGCGCGGTCCTCGCCACGAGGCAAAGGACAATTGCGCCTGCGCAAACCTTTAAGAGCGAGCGGCGGCTCAGCAGAAAAACCAGTAGGGGCCAAACCAGATAGAACTGTTCTTCGACCGCCAGGGTCCAGAAATGACTGAGGTAGTAGAGGATGTGGCCCGAGGCGTTCCGCCAGTTCGAGAGGTAGAACCAATACCAAAGCTGCTCGGAAATTGACACTGCATGGGTCAGATGCAGGCGTTCCGCCACAGGAAGAGCCACGAAGAAAACCGCGAACAGAGCCGCAAAATAGAGGGGAAAAATCCGCAGGACCCGGCGAGCGTAGAAATTCCGGAAATAGTTTGGCGAATCCTTGGTGGCAAGGAGAATCGTGGTGATCAAATATCCGGAGAGGGCAAAGAAAAGATCCACGCCACACCAGCCGAGGCCGAACAAAGGCACCTGAAGGTGGAATAGCAAGACCAGAGAGACCGCGATGCCCCTTACGCCGTCAAGTTCCGGAATGAAAGGGATGGAACTGGTGCGCTGCAGGGGTGACGCGGTGGTCGAAGTATTTGCCATGAAAGAGTCTTCGCGAAGGCGAAAATTATCCCAGACCGGCATGAACATAGCGTTACAGTGCGGGGCAAAGCTTTTCTCCAAGGCCTTCACGAACCTGAAACCTGCCATTCATTGACGGGGCTTTACACTTCTCAGTACTCAGGAAAGTAATGGCTTTGATACAGGCTGCGCCAGTTCGCGGCCGTCAAAACTACGGACGGTGACTGAACCATGGATGCCGAAGCCTACGCGCAATTTCTGAAAGCACAGGGTATGGGCACGGTGCGCGCGGGTGGCCATTTGTGGGTTGAAAAGCAAAGCTTGTGCCTGGAAAGCATCCCGCCGCACACGCGGATCCACTTGAGTTCCGCCGAGGCCTGGAATCTGTTCCTCCGCGGCTATCTGGTGCTGCGTTATAGCTGTGACGAAGCGGAGGGAACGCCCAGCAAGGAATACGTTTGCGAAGACCGGGAATACAGCCTGGAATCACTGGATGCAAAAGCTCGAAACAAAGTTCGGCAGGGATTGAAGAATTGCATGGTCCGGCAGATTGAGTTTGCCGAACTGAAACGGAACGGATGCGCGATCAACCAGAGCGTTTTTCAGCGGCAGGGGCGTATGGGCCCCGGACATTTGCGCGAACAGAGTCTTTGGGAGAATTACCTGACGAACTGCGCGAAAACGCCTGATGTGGAAGCTTACGGTGCGTTCGTCGGCGCGGAATTGTGCGCTTACACACTCATTGTGCGCGTGGAAGACTATGCCTATACGTACCACCCGTTTGCGAGTACTGGATATTTGCAGTTGCGACCAATGAACGCGCTGATCTTCTGGGTTACCCAGCGCCTGCTGCAAACTCCTGGAGTCCGCCGCGTTTCCTATGGACTGGAATCGCTTACGGCGCAGCCCGCCCTGGAAGAGTTTAAAGCGGGCATGGGCTTTCAAGGACTGCCCATTGGCCGGAGAATTCTGCTGAGCCCCCTGGCGAGGCCATTGGTATCCGGGCAAGCCGTATCGTTCATGAAGCGTCTGGAAAGCCGCTTCAAGGGAATTGCATTTCTCGACGGCTATCTTGCGTTCGCGGAGGGGCACCGCAGATTTTTGGCGTAAGCGGTAGAAAGAAAAGGTTCTTTGAATTTTTCTGGAAAGAAAGTGGCGGGCGCAAAGTATTGATGCGCCATTCATGCTGTTGTAAAGAGACTACCGATAAATTGACTGACAAACGTTCTACAAATCAAATGAAGGCCAATTCGGGCGACTCAGCGTGATTGCGCCGCTCCAATCGCCGTTTGGGGAGAGCCTTTTTCATGAATATTCTCGGGATCACGTCGTACCACGAAAGCGCCGCTGCGGCGATCGTTTGTGATGGAAAACTGGTGGCGGCGTGCGAGGAAGAGCGGTTTAACCGGATCAAGTATTGGGGTGGTTTTCCAACGTTAGCGGTCCGCTTTTGCATGAAGGAGGCGGGACTCAAAGCTTCGGACATTGATCACATCGCGATCCCCAGGAACCCTTATGCGCGACTTGGGAAAAAGCTGCTATTCGCCTTGAGCATGCCTTCCTTTGCCTGGAAGCGGACCAAAGACAATACGCGCTATTCGAAAATTCCCACCACGTTGGAAGATGCACTGGAATGCGACCCAGCTTCGCTGAAGGCGAGAGTTCATCGCATGGAGCACCACCAAGCACACATGGCCAGCGCATTTTTTGTGTCGCCTTTTGAGGACGCCGCTGTCTTTTCCATTGACAGCCTCGGTGATTTCGCAAGTTGCATGTGGGGAAGCGGAAATGGCAGCCGGATGGCGATCGACGGAGCGGTATCATTTCCGCATTCGCTGGGCATGTACTACAGCGCGATTTCGCAATACCTGGGATTCCCTAAGTTTGGGGATGAATACAAGGTGATGGGGCTTGCAGCGTATGGCGAACCCGAATACCTGGACGCGTTTCGAAAGATCGTGCTCTACGACGAGAAGAAACAAAGCATCGATTTCCGACTGGACCTGAAGTATTTCATTCACCACACCAAGAACGTTCCCATCGTGTATCCCGGCAATGGGAAGACCGCGGGACGCCGGCGATTTTATTCCGATGAGCTGGCCCGGCTATTCGGTCCTGCGCGGAATCCCGAAGAGCCGCTTGAGAAGTGGCACCGCAACCTTGCGGCATCCCTGCAAGCACGGCTGGAAGAAGTGTACTTAGGGATGCTGTGCAATCTGGCCAAAAAGACTGGAAATCGCAAAGTTTGTCTGGCGGGCGGCGTGGCGTTCAACTGCGTCGCAAACGGCAAGGCGCTCGAATCCACGCCCTTCGAGAAGGTTTTTGTTCATCCGGCCGCGGGAGATGCGGGCCTTGCTGTCGGGGCGGCATTTTACGTGTGGAATCAGGTGCTGGGGAAACCCCGGAATTTCGTGATGAATCATGCTTATTGGGGTCCCGACTTTCACCGTGGAGAGATCCGCAGCGCGCTGGAGTCCCGAGGCCTGAGTTGGGGCGAACATCAAGTGGCTGAACTGTCCGAGGCAGAACTGCTGGAACACGCTGCGGGAATCATCGCGGACGGAAAGATATTGGGGTGGTTCCAGGGCCGCAGCGAATGGGGTCCAAGAGCCCTGGGCAATCGAAGCATCGTGGCGGATCCACGCCGGCCGGACATGAAGGAAATCCTGAACCGGCGAATCAAGCACCGGGAAATTTTCCGGCCGTTTGCGCCATCTGTGCTGGCAGACGCTACGGGGGACTGGTTCGAAAGGTCGCACCCTTCTCCATTTATGTCGCTGGCGTATCCTGTGCGGCCGGAAAAGCGGGAGTTGATCCCGGCACCGACGCACGTGGATGGGACGGCGCGGCTGCAAACGGTCACGCAGGAAGCGAATCCTCGCTATTGGGGATTAATTAAGGCGTTTGAGAAACAGACCGGAGTGCCAATGGTGGTGAACACGTCGTTCAACGACAATGAGCCGGTGGTAAATCGCCCGGAAGAGGCTCTGGACTGTTTCTTGCGCACGGAGATGGACGCGGTGATCCTGGGTAACTTCCTGGTGAAGAAATCGGCCAGGAAGCTGCAGGAAACGATTGAACTGGATATGGAGACACGCCGGCAGGCGCTAACCTCGACTGCCGAAGGAAACGATTAGTTGTGATTCTGTTGCTCCTGTTTACATCATCCCGCTGCATGAGCCCGAACGACTCCGGCGCACTGCCGGGTTAATTGGACTCGATTCGAAACCCCGAGCTTGTCGTAAATGCGCATGATGTAGTTTCGCACGGTGTGCTCGCTGACGTTTAGCCGGGCGCCGATTTCCGCGTTGCGGAAGCCTTCCATCACAAGGTTAGCGACATCACGCTCCCGCGGCGTCAAGCCGGTCAGATCCTTCTCTGGATTATGCATCGCCGTCGTGCCGGAATTTCGCTTTAGATTCTCAAAGACCAGGCCAATCTGATCCGGACTGGCCCAAATCTCCCCTTCGTTCACTTTGCGGATGCATTTCACGAGTACGCGGAACGCCTGATCCCGTGAGATCACACCGCGGGCTCCAC
>Ga0075029_100001889_pt1 | contig 11927 bp, 10 predicted proteins | sample LitLauG_LLR_2013_FD_71391 | JGI IMG/M metagenome (GOLD analysis project Ga0075029, IMG submission 71391) | Freshwater sediment microbial communities from North America - Little Laurel Run_MetaG_LLR_2013 | ecosystem: Environmental > Aquatic > Freshwater > Creek > Sediment | place: USA...
ACCGACGACAGATTGATGGCAACTACCGGAATCTTACGAGCGCGCCGCAGCGCGGCCCAACTTCACGCTCTCGCCAGCGTCGAGCGCGAAATCCGCTCCGTCGATCCCACCACTGGACGAAAATACCTCCGCGACTTTTACGAGGCATACCGCTCCTACGAAAAGGTTCTCAGCGCTGACGATGTCCGCCGCGAGATCGCCCGCGCCGGAATCGTCCTCATCGGCGACTATCATGCCTTGCCCAACTCGCAGCGCTATCTGGCTTCTCTTATTCGGGATCTTCAGGGTAACCAGCGCTCCGTAATCCTTGGAGTGGAGACGATCTTCTCCCGTGACCAGCACATTCTCGATGAATGGCTGGGCGGCGAAATCGAGGAAGACGAACTGCGCCAGCGCGTCCGCTTCGATCTCGACTGGGGATACGACTGGACTCCTTTTTACGATCTGCTTTCGGCGGCCCGTGATCAAGCAGCCCTGGTCTGCGGCCTTGACTGCATGCCCCGCGAAGACTTGCGTAAGATCGGGGCTCGCGACCGCCACGCCGCCGATAAGATTGCCGCCCTTCGTCGTCAAAATCCCAACGCGCTCATCATGGTCTTGTTCGGAGAGTCTCATCTTGCGCCTCACCATCTGCCTGCGCTGCTCCAGGAAAGACTTCCCGGCGAATCCATGCTCACCGTTCTTCAGAACGTCGACGCCCTTTACTGGCGTGCCGCTGGAGAGGCCAGCGACCACGTCGAAGCCGTCGCGGTTCGCGACAACGTCCTTTGCGTCTTCAACTCCACGCCGCTGGAAAAATACGAGAACTACCGTCTCTACCTCGACCGCTGGACGCGTCCCGGCCAGGATCATAGCGCCCCCGATCTCGGCCCCACTCTCTACAACCTGATCGACGGCCTCGTTCGCTTTCTCGGCATCAACCAGTATTCACCCCATAACACGACCCAACCTCGTTTGCTGGTCGACCTGATGCCCGAGGTCTACTCGCGCAACTCCGACATTCTGCTGCGCCGTCTGCTCTCGCGCAAAGGATTCGCCGTGGCGCAGCGCCGATCGCTGATGCGCCAGGTCCGCGAGCGCGGCAGCGTTTATCTGACTCCTATCAACGTGGTTTATGTGCGCCAGTTTCACATGACTTCCGCCTCCGAAGACGCCACTCGCTTCCTTCACCAGGCGTGCCGCGGACTGCCCAATCTTGCCCACGACAAGGCTAAACAGAATCTCGCGCCGCTCGATAATGCAGACGCCTTCTACGCCGCGATCTGCGAAAACGCGCTCGCCTTCTTCGGATCGCGCATCCTGCACCCGGCGCGCCCCGCGCTGCGCGATCGCGACATCGAAGACCTCTACGACATTACCCGCGAAGATCTTGAACATCAAACCGCTCTTCCCTTCGCTCAGGCCGTTGAAAGTCTCGACTTCCTGCTGCAACACCGCAACTCTCCAGCGCACACGCCGGACTTCACCGCGCAGCAGTACGACTATGTAGTCGAGCAACTTGGGCATCTGGCGGGCACCGATCTCTACGACGGCTACCTCGAAGGCCGCCTGACTACCGCCGCTCTCCGCAAACTGTTCCTCACGCACATCGAAGCACCGGGCGTAGCCCGCGAGACGTACATTCAATTAAGAACAAAGCTGCGATAAGAAGGTTTCAAAGTTTCAGGGTTTCAAGAGAAGGCGCCATTGTCTTTGAAACCTTGAAACTCTGAAACCTTGAAACTCTGAAACCTTGAAACTCTGAAACCTTGAAACCTGCCTTTTGAATCCTTGAAACCTGTGCTGTATCCTCATCTGTCCATGCCCGACGATTTTCCACTCCAGCAGCAGACGCCCGACGAGTTGATGCTCTTCGGCTTCTGGTATCGCGCCATGCCCGCCAACCAGGTAAGTCGCGGACAGATCGCATCGGCCATGCTTCTCGAGCAACCGCTCGTCATCGGACGTGACCAGCAAGGCAAGCCGTTTGCGGTGCGCGATGCCTGCCCACATCGCGGCATGCCGCTGTCCTGCGGACATTTCGACGGAGAGCAACTCGAATGCTCGTATCATGGCTGGCGATTCGACGCTCACACCGGCCAGTGCAAGCTCATCCCGTCGCTCGTACCCGAGCAGAACATCAAAGTTGACCGCATCTTTGCCGGCAGCTATCCCTGCGAAGAGCGCGACGATTTCATCTGGGTTTTCATTCCCGATCCCGGCCCCGCTGGCGCCGGATTCACCAAGTCCACTCCTGCTCCCACGCCCGCACCGGAGATTCCGAAATTCAGCGAGCACTACAAACTCGCGTACCTCACCGCCGATTTGCCTTGCTCGGTCGATCACGGCATCATCGGCCTCATGGATCCCGCTCACGGTCCATTCGTTCACCAGGCGTGGTGGTGGCGCACGCAGAAATCAATCCACGAAAAGCAGAAGAACTTCGAACCGATTCCCTTCGGATTCCGCATGAGCGCACACACGCCCAGTTCCAACAGCGCGCCTTACAAGCTTCTGCGCCTCTACGCCAAAGCTGACTCCATCACCACGACCATCGACTTCGCTCTACCCAACCTGCGCTCCGAAGTGATCCGCGCCGGCAAGTACTGGTTCTCCAGCCTCACCACCGTCACTCCGATCACGCGCACTCAGTGCCGCATCGACGTCGTCGCGGCCTGGAATCTCTTCCGTTGGCTTCCCTTCGGCCCTGAACTTCTGAAATTCGTCTTCGCAAAATTTGTCGAGCAGGATCGCCGCACCATGGAACTCCAGTCCGAGGGCCTAAAGCACAATCCCCACCTCATGCTGATCGACGACGCCGACCGCCCCGCAAAATGGTATTTCGGCTTGAAAAAAGCAATGCTGGAAGTGAAGAAGAACGGCGGAGAATTCCGCCACCCGCTAAGCGGGCCAGTGACATTGAAATGGAGAAGCTGAAGAACAGTACCCATTACCCGGTCTACTCGTTCGGGGGTTTTTCTGGGTACTGGTTACTGAGTACTGGGTACTAGCTTCCTACCAGCCACTCCATCGCTTCTTCCCGCGTCTTGAACGTTACAATCGAACGTTGGGAAAAAACATGGAAGTTCTCCATGAAGGCATGGGGAATGCCCTCTGTACCGACCCACGCTGTCTTCTTAACGAACGGCCGGTCGAGCGTCAGCACTTCTTTGATCCTCATGGCCACCGCGTGATCGATTTCCGCTCCGGTCATGTCAGCCAGGGTGACAATCGACTCCCGTGGATGCTTGGCCACTGTAACCCGCACATACTCCAGCAGCAACTGCATCTCGTGGGCATTGGCATGCGAGAAGTCGAGCAGCAGAATCTGCTTGCCTTTGTGCTCGATGAAATGAATCCGATCGTCCATGCGCTCCAGTCGCTTTTCTTCGCCTGCGATTACCCTACCCCAGCAACGCCTCTACGATCTTGTACACGTCATCCAGTGCGGAGTCCAGCGCCGCCGCATCTTTCCCGCCTGCCTCGGCCAGATCCGGACGCCCGCCGCCCTTGCCACCAACCTTTTCCGCGACTTTGCCCACAACCTTGCCGGCCTGCACGCGGCCGGTCAAATCCTTCGTCACGCCCGCGATCAGCGAGACGTTCCCATCGCCAGCCGATCCAATTACAACCACCCCCGACCCGAGCTTTTCGCGAAGTTGATCGACCAGCGTGCGCATCTGCGGCCGCTCAAGATTATCGGCCCTATGGGCAAGCACCTTGACACCCTTCACTTCCTTGATCTTGTCCCCAAGATTCGCCGCGCCCGATGACGCCGACTTCATCCGCACCTGATCAAGTTCCCGCGCCAGTCGCTTGATCTCCGCGTCCTTCTTTTCCAGTTCCGCTCTGAGGGCCTCCGCCGGAGAGAGAGTTTCCTCATCTCCAGTGGGTGCCCCATCCTTGCGCGTCTTTTGCGCAAGGGTGGGACCGACGAATGCAGCGACCACGCTTTCAAGTTCGTGATCTTTCCGGAAATGCCGCAGGGACCCTTCGCCGGTCACGGCTTCAATCCGCCGCACGCCCGACGACACGCTTCCCTCTTTCAGAATCTTGATCAATCCGATCTCGCCCGTAGCCCCAGTATGCGTGCCGCCGCAGAGTTCGGTCGAGAAATCTCCAACCTTGATCACACGCACCTTGTCGCCATACTTCTCTCCGAACAGCGCCATCGCGTGATACTCGTTGATCGCCACATCAATCGGAACGTTCTCGATGATCTCAACCCGCTCATTACGCAGAACTTCCTTGTTGATGATGTCTTCAATATCCTGCAACTCTTCGTCGGCGACGCCGGTAAAGTGCGAGAAATCAAACCGCAGATGATTCGGAGCCACCAGCGAACCAGCCTGCTTCACATGCTTCCCCAGAACCTCACGCAGCCCCGCCTGAAGGAGATGCGTAGCTGTGTGATTGCGCATGGTCGCTTCGCGAATCGAAGTATCGACAACGGCATCAACTTTGTTGCCCACGCGAAGAGGTTGTTTTACAACGACCTGATGCGCGCGCACACCCTGCACCGGGTAGTAGCACCCAGTTACTTCGGCAACGACAGTATTGTGATCATCGGAATAAAACCATCCGCGATCGCCAACCTGCCCACCAGACTCCGCGTAGAACGGAGTGTGATCAAGTATGACCTCGCCCGACTCTCCGGACTTCAACTCCTGCGCGCCCTGCCCGGCCTTGATGATGGCCAGTACTTCGCAATTTTCCGATCGTGTCTGTCGGTAGCCTTCGAAATCAGATTTCGGCAACTGCTGATAAGCAGGATTGGCCGTCTGTTTGGCCGCGCCTTTCCATGAGGCGCGAGCACGTTCGCGTTGCTCCTGCATGGCGCGATCAAAACCAGCTTGATCAAATATTTTGCCCTGATCCCGAGTGGCATCCTGCATGAAATCGAGCGGCATACCGAAGGTATCGTAGAGTTTGAAAGCATCCTCACCCAAAAGTGTGCCGCCGGTAGAGTTTAATATCGCCTCGAGCTTCTCCAAACCGACATTCAGCGTATTTGCGAAGCGAGTCTCCTCAGCCAGTACTGCCTTCGACACACGGTCTGCCGTCTCTCTCAATTCCGGATAGGCATCCTGCATTTCGTCTCGCACAGCAAACACCATCTCATGCAGAAACGGTTTCGTCTGCCCAAGCAACCGCCCATGCGTTATCGCGCGCCGGATGATCTTGCGCAGCACGTAGCCGCGGCCTTCGTTCGAGGGAATCACTCCATCTGAAATCAGGAACGTCGCCGCCCGCGAGTGATCCGCAATGACACGTAACGAAGCTGCCGACTTCGTATGCGCTTCTTTGTCGAGTTCCTTCTTGAGTGATGCTCCCGTCAGTTCCGCCGCACGCTTGATCAGCGGCGTAAACAAGTCCGTCTCGTAGTTCGAAATCACGCCCTGCAGCACCGCGGCTATCCTTTCAAGGCCCGCTCCTGTGTCGATCGATGGTTTCGGAAGCTGCGAGAATCCGAACAATGTGCCGTCAGGCACTCTTGGCTGGCGGTTGTATTGCATAAACACGAGATTCCAAATTTCGACGTACCGTCCGCAGTCGCACCCAAACCCGCAGTCCTTATGGCTCTGATCAGAAGCCTCGATACCCATGTCGTAGTGGATCTCGCTACATGGCCCGCACGGCCCCGTATCGCCCATTTGCCAGAAGTTGTCCTTCATTCCCATGGCAAAAATACGTTCTTTGGGCACACCCGTTGCAAGCCAAAGCATCTCGGCCTCGTCGTCGCGCGGGATGCCTTCTGAGGTTCCGGACGCCAAAGGCGTACCTTCAAAAATCGTGACGTACAGCTTCTCTTTCGGAATCTCGAACCACTCCGGCGAAGTGATCAGCTCCCACGCATACGCAACGGCGTCCTTCTTGAAGTAGTCGCCAAACGAAAAATTTCCGAGCATCTCAAAAAACGTGTGGTGACGATTGGTGAAGCCGACGTTTTCGAGGTCGTTGTGCTTCCCGCCCGCGCGCACGCATTTCTGTGAGGTCGTGGCCCGCGAATAGTCGCGTTTCTCCAATCCGAGAAAGACGTCTTTGAACTGGTTCATGCCGGCGTTGGTAAACAGCAGCGTCGGGTCGTTGGCCGGGACCAGCGACGAGGAGTGCACCTCGCGGTGTCCCTTCTGAATGAAGAAGTCGAGGAATTTACGGCGAATTTCGGAGCCTGTGAGCATTGCGAATTGAATTCTAAATGATAACGTCCGGCGGGGGTTTGTGGCAGGGATCAGCGGGCGAATATCGGCACCGCAAGAATGAACAGGACGGGCGAGAACGCCCGCCCCGTATAACTGAATCGAGCCCTACTTCTTCACTTCGTCGGCAGTCTTCTCGGCGCCCTTCTTCACTCCATGACCAACAGCCTTGGCACCCTTCTTTACGCCATGGCCTGTGTCCTTGGCAGCGGTCTTGGTGGCATCGCCGGTCTTGTCGGCGGCTTTTTCGGTAGCCTTGCCAGTGTCTTTCGCCGCGGTTTCAGTGGCTTCGCCAGTCTTCTCAGCTGCCTTCTTTGTGGCGTGTCCAGTCTTTTTCGCAGCGGTTTTGGTGGCGTCGCCGGTCTTCTCAGCGGCTTTCTTCGTATCGCTGGCCATGTCCTGGCCGAACGAGAACGCTGTCATAGCGAGCAGCGCCGCCGCCAACATCAGAGAGATCTTCTTCATATTTCCTCCAGAGGGATTCAAGAATTCTTCAGTTGCAAGGTTTTATCAGAGTATGCCGGATAGGCGCAAGAGACTACAAGCAGGTTTCAAAGTTTCAAGGGTTCAGAGTTTCAAAGACCGTCGCTTTTTCCTTGAAACCTTGAAACTCTGAAACATTGAAACCTACGACTCGCCGGTCTCTCCCTCCAACGCGCCGAGGGTTTCCTCATCCACATCCCACTGCTTCAGAATCGTAAAGATCGTCTTCGGAGCGAATCCGGCTCGTGTCAGGTTGCGGAAGATGCGCGCCGCCTGTTTCTGATCACGGTCTTTCGGCTGTTGCAGACGCTTTCGCCGCAGATAGTCTCGCGCCAGACTCTCTTCCTTTACGTCGTCGTAGACCGCGGCCACTGCTTTTTCAATGACGTCCCCGTGTACTCCCTTCGCCTTCAGATCATTGACGACCCGCCGCCGCCCGAACTTTTCATTGTCACGACGATACGAAGAGAACGCCGCTGCATATTTGGCATCGCTTAAGTAGCCCTGATCCTTGAGCCGCACAATGATCAACTCGACCAGCGTCTTCCCAAATTCCGTATCGGCTTCCACGCGGTTGCGCAGCAGGCGTTTCAGTTCCGCCACCGAGCGCATGCGGCGCGCCAGTGCGCCAACCGCATATTCGTAGAGTTCTGCTTCGGTGTAGAGCTTCTTTGGACGCGCGAACGCCATACCTACACGATAGCGCGAGACCGAGCGCGAGGGTAGCGGTTCCGGCACAAGCCGTTCCGGTTTCGGGATTGCCTACTTGGCCGGCGGCGCAGCTGTCGCAGGAGCCGGAGCCGAAGTCGCAGCGGCTGGCGTGCTAGACACCGAAACCAGCAGCGCTTTTGCCGCAGGCGGCAACTTGTCTGCGTTCGCCACCAGCAGCGCCATCTGCCACATCTGCGTTTCCGATAGCGATTTGCTAAAGCCGGGCATCCCCGTCAGACGGAAGCCGTTGTAGATCTTCCAATAGCTTTCGCCGGGTTCATCATCCGTAACGCCCTTGCCTTCCAGCAGCACCGGCGGTTTCGGATACATCCCGGTCGCTATTGCCGACTTCGGAGTCAGCGGCAGACCATGACACACCGCACAATGCTGCTTATACAGATCGGCCCCAGCCACTAGATTCGCTTCCGTCGGCTGGATCGGCACCGTCTTCGGCATCTCTTTATCGACGCGGGCATGCTGCGCCTTTTTCGCCAAGAACTTTTCAAACGGCATGTCAGAATCGGTGGTGGCGACCGGAGCACTACCGCCCGTGAAATACAGGTACGCTCCACAGGGCATGATGAGGAGACCAAGGATCAAACCGGCAAGAAATTTCACTCTGGGTCCTTTGACTTTGAAATTTTAGTATTTTTACACTACAGCGCGGCATCTAAGCTACTTTATTCGACATCCAAGTTTCCATAGCTCGGGGCGACGGGGGTGGGCTGTGTCATTCCGAGACGAAAGCAAACATGCAAATTGTGAGCGCCGCGAGCGCATTTCCCCAGCACTACTATCCCCAGGAGATGTTGCTGGCAGCCCTGCAGGACTACTGGGGAGACAAAATAGAGAACCAGCACGTACTGCGGCGTCTACACCGCCATGTCGGCGTTGATGGCCGCCATCTCGCCATTCCCAAAGAAGAATACCTTCAGATGAAGACCTGGGGCGAGGCGAACAACCACTGGATTCGCACCGCCAAAGATCTCGGCGAAAAAGCCATCACCGGCGCTCTCGCGGGCGCGGGCCTTCACGCCCGCAATCTCGGAGCAATCTTTTTTACTTCCGTCACCGGCATCTGCAGTCCTTCGATTGATGCACTTCTCATTAATCAGATGGGATTGTGTCGCAACATTCGCCGCGTCCCGATCTTCGGCCTGGGCTGTGTGGCCGGTGCCGCAGCCATTTCGCGAGCCGCCGACTATGTCCGGGCCTATCCTTCGCAAGTCGCGGTTGTTCTCTCCGTGGAGCTTTGCTCGCTCACGATTCAGCGTGAAGATGTCTCGATGGCCAACCTGATTTCCGCAGGTCTTTTCGGCGACGGGGCGGCAGCTGTGATCGTCGCTGGCTCCGAGTGCGGACTCCCCGGCCCGAAGATCCTCACCACGCGCTCAGTCTTCTACCCTGACACCGAAGAGATGATGGGATGGGACATTTCCGAGAAAGGCTTCCGCATCGTCCTTTCGCGCGAAGTCCCGAACCTCGTCCGCCAGAATCTCGCCCATGACGTCGATGACTTTCTCGGCGAGCGTGGGTTAGTTCGCTCCGACATCAAAAGCTGGGTCCTGCACACCGGCGGTCCGAAGATACTCGAAGCAACGGCCGAGGCGCTCGGGTTTCAGAATGGAGAACTCGACGCTTCCTGGCAGTGCCTCCGCCGCACAGGCAACCTATCCTCAGCCTCAGTATTGGTCGTGCTGGAGGAAGTCATGAAAAATCGCCGCCCGGAGCCGGGCACGCTGGGAATATTGGCCGCCATGGGTCCGGGCTTCTGCTCGGAATTTGTTTTGCTGGAATGGTAGGAAAAGCAGGTTTCAGAGTTGCAAAGAAACATCGACAACTCAGCAGCAGCCAGCCGCGTTTCTTTGAAACTCTGAAACCTTGAAACCTGGCACTTACGTGAACTCTATTCCAAAATCGTGGGACGTCTTCATCGTCGGCGGAGGCCCCGCCGGTCTGGCCACCGCCATCGCTGCGCGCCGTCGTGGCCTCAGCGTGATCGTTGCTGATGGCGCCGTGCCTCCCATCGACAAGCCTTGCGGCGAGGGCCTCATGCCCGACGGAGTCGAGGCACTGTACAATCTCGGCGTGTCCGTCCCCGCAGGAGATGCTTTTCCGTTTCGCGGCATCCGCTTTGTGAGCGAAGGCGCCTGCGCCGAAGCAAATTTCCCTCGCGGCGCCGCCTACGGAATTCGCCGCACTCATCTGCACCGGGCAATGATCGATCACGCCACAGCCGTCGGCGTCCGCTTGCTATGGCAGGCCGCAGTCACCGGAATTCATCCCGAAGGCGCACTGGTAGCAGGAGAATTGGTTCGCGCCCGCTGGGTTATCGGCGCCGATGGAACTGGTTCTCGCGTGCGCACCTGGGCAAAACTTGATCCACCCAACCTCGACAATTCGGAAAACAAGAATCTTCGTTTCGCTTTTCGCCGCCACTATCGCATCGCACCCTGGACCGACTTCATGGAACTGCACTGGGGTAGCCGCTCGCAGATCTACGTCACGCCAGTGAGCGCGCATGAAGTCTGTGTGGCGCTGATCTCATCCAATCAAAAGCTGCGCCTCGATGACGCGCTCTGCCAGTTCCCGCAGCTCTATGCCCGTCTCGGCGACGCCGAAATCGCTTCCTCCGAGAAGGGAGCGATCACGGTTACTCGCAAATTGAAGCGCGTCTATCGGGGGAGTGCCGTTCTTGTCGGCGACGCGTCCGCCGGAATCGACGCCATCACCGGAGAAGGCCTTTGCCTAAGCTTCCGGCAGGCGGCGCTCCTCGGCGAATGCCTCGCCACCAATGACCTAGCTCGCTACCAGCGAGTCCACCGCCAGTTGGTCCGCCGGCCCGCTTTGATGGCGCGTCTAATGCTGTTCATGGGCAACCACGGTCGTCTGCGCGAGCGCACCATGCGAGTCTTTCAATCCAACCCCAACGCATTCGCCGGAATGCTCGCCATGCACGTTGGCGCCGGTTCGCCGCGCGACTACGTCTCGAACGGAATCTCGCTAGGATGGAAACTGCTCAAGGCCTGAGGATTCTCGGTGGCAGCTTTTTTCTTGTGCTGTAACTTCCAACACCATCCCGCATCTCATGTGCGGCCCTGTGCAATCAGGGCGACAAATCGACAAAGAATCCAACAGGAGAGATTGAATCCATGAAGAAAACGCTAGTGAAACTGATGTCTGCCGCTATGCTGTTCGGCGCCTTGGCCTTCGCGCAGTCCGGCGATGCCATGAAGCAGGACAATATGAAGAACGATCAAATGAAAGACGATCAGATGAAGCACGACGACATGAAGAACGATTCCATGAAGAAAGACGACATGGCGAAGGACTCAAAGAAACACAAGAAGACAAAGAAAGAAAAGAAAGACGCGATGTCGAAAGACGAAATGAAGCATGACGACAGCATGAAACACTAAGTCCCAGCTCTCAGCTGTCAGCCATCAGTAAATCTTCAAGACCTATTGGATAGTGATTGGGCTTTTCCTGGGAGCTGATGGCTGACAGCTGAGAGCTTCCTACTGATACTCCGGCTCGCGCTTCCATCCAGAAAGCATCGAATAGAAATTCGCCCATCCGTGCAGCGCAACCATGATCAGATGTCCGGGAATAAACGACAGGAATCCGCACATCGCCGCGAAGTGCCAGATGCGGGTGAGATGAAATCCTCCGAACAAGAATGCCAGCCACGAGAACTGCGCCGGCTTATACAGCACGATCCCGGTCAGCAGTGACAACACGCCAAACCCAATCGTGGACGTATACGCCAGCTTCTGCAGCGGGTTGTATTGCCCCTTCGCTTCAGGCTTCGGACCAAAGAAAAAATAATGGCGCGCCATCGGCCCGACTCCCGGAATGTCGCTAGGCGTGAACAGCATGGTACGGTAGTGGCCGCTGATGATTTGGTACGTCAAATAAAGCACACCGCTCGCCGCGAACAGCCACATGAACGTGAAGTGCCATTGCAGCGCCCCACCCAGCCACCCGCCCAGCGTGATTGACTTCGGTATATCCAGCAGCACTTTCTCCGGAATCTTCGGACCAAAGCTTGGAAACGCGCGAAAAATGCGCAACCCGCTCGTCACCATCACAAAAAGACTGATCGCATTGACCCAATGTGTCAGGCGAATCGGCAACGGGTGTTCGTAAGCCGCCCGCACCAACTCCGGTTCTTCCTCGGCCACCGGCCGAGGCGCCGCGTCTGCTGCGCCCTCTGACGCAGCAACTGCCTCCGCCTCAGCCGAAACTTCCATCTTCGCCGGAGCTTCCGCAGCAGCTTCCTTTGGCGCTACCGGTTGCGGACTCTTCTCTCTCTGCTCGCCGCCCTCGTCCACGTTCTCTCCGTTCGCCATTACAGTCCTCCGAACCAGCTGTACCCCTGGTCCTCCCAGTAGCCTGTCTTCCCCGGCTTCAGTACGCTGGTCACGCGGATCGTGTCCAGATATTTCGCCTGTTTATATCCCAGCTTGGTCGGCATCTGCAGGCGCAACGGAGCGCCATGCTTCCGGTCGAGCGGCTGCCCGTACATCTCGTAGCAAAGCAGCGACTGCGGAT
>Ga0075029_100001891_pt1 | contig 11924 bp, 12 predicted proteins | sample LitLauG_LLR_2013_FD_71391 | JGI IMG/M metagenome (GOLD analysis project Ga0075029, IMG submission 71391) | Freshwater sediment microbial communities from North America - Little Laurel Run_MetaG_LLR_2013 | ecosystem: Environmental > Aquatic > Freshwater > Creek > Sediment | place: USA...
GATTTCACGGGCGTGCTGCAAGGCGAGGAACTCGCCCAGGCCTACGCCAATATGGATGTGTTTCTTTTCCCCTCGAAGACTGATACATTCGGCAACGTCGTGCTCGAGGCCATGGCCTCGGGCGTTCCTGCGCTGGTCACCAACCACGGGGGCCCACAGTTCATCATCAGCGCCGGCGTATCAGGGTTCGTGTGCGGCAGCACTTCCGAGTTCGTGGAATGCCTCGCGCTTTTGCAACAATCTCAAGAGATGTTGGAGACCATGCGCCGTAAGGCTCGCAAGCAGGCGGAGAGCGCTTCGTGGGATAGCGTCTTCGCCGCGGTTCAGCGCGCGTATCAAGTGGCTCTGCAGCCGTCTCCGCGTACTGGGGGGCCGTTGAACGTGAAGTTTAGGGCGAGTGCAGTAGCGAAAACATAATTGGGACGGGAACCATGAACTTTCAGAGACTGACTCTCATGATGCTGGCTGCGGTTCTGTGTGCCGGTGCGATGCCGGTGGCCGCTTCCGACGCAGCCGCGCCGTCCATTTCCGCGCCGCCATTGGCTCTGGATCAGGTGGTCGACAACCTGGTGCGCCGGAATGAAGAGCGCGCGCAGGCTCTCCGTACTGCCGAATCCACCCGCATCTACCACCTTGCCTATCGCGGATTTCCCGGAGACCGCGAGGCCGAGATGACCGTCCGGGCGGTTTACACTAGCCCGTCCACCAAGGATTTCGAGGTACTCTCGCAGACCGGCTCGAAGATCATTCTGGACCGCGTCTTCAAGAAATTGCTGGAAGGCGAACAGGAAGCCGCGCAGCCTTCCATGCACGACCGCACTTTGGTGAACCGCTCTAACTATGATTTCGATCTGGTCCGCTACGAACCCTCCAATGAGGGCGGACAGTACGTTCTGAGGCTGACTCCGAAATCGAAGAATAAGTATCTGTATCGCGGCCAGATCTGGGTGGACGCCAACGATTTTGCCATTACCAAGATTGAGGCGGAGCCGGCGCAGAATCCATCCTTCTGGACCAAGAAGAGCGAGATTCATCACGAGTATGTGAAAGTCCAAGGATTCTGGCTGCCGGCACGCAACCAGTCCATCAGCTACATCCGCCTTGGCGGCCGCGCAACTCTTACCATTGAGTACAAGGATTACAAACTGAACCGCGGCGCAGATTCGGCCGCGGTCTCCGCCCCGGCAGGAATGCAAAACTAGCTTCGGGCGAACCCGAGGCCTGTAATCCCAACTTCACCTCCAGTGCGGGATGTGTATACTCTTTTCCTACGCGCTGGGAGGACGCAGGCTGCAAGCCGCGCCCATCCCTCAAGTTCAGGAGATCCGCCATGCAAGCTCGCATCACCGGCACCACCATGCCTGTTCTGGAGTTTCTGCTTGATCCGAACGAGTCCATCATCTCCGAGGCTGGGGAACTTTCCTGGATGGGCGCCTCGATCCAGATGACGACGCACACGCAGTTCGGTGGCGGAGGAGGCTTGTTCGGCGTTCTCAAGCGCGTGGCGGGCGGCGGGTCGATCTTCATGACCGAATACCGTTCAACGGGACCGGGCGGCGAGGTGGCGTTCGCTACGAAACTTCCCGGCCACATCGTTCCGGTGGAAGTCTCGCCCGGCCACGAGTACATGATTCACCGGCACGGATTTCTTTGCGCTACGCCACAGATTCAGATCAGCGTCGGTTTTCAGCAATCGCTGGGTGCGGGCATTTTCGGTGGTGACGGCTTCCTGCTGCAGCGAGTCAGCGGGCAGGGAACGGCATGGCTTGAACTCTCTGGTGAGCTCGTGGTACGCGATCTGCAGGCTGGCGAGACGTTGCGCGTCCATCCCGGCCATGTGGGCGCGTTTCAATCGAGCGTTTCATTCCAGATCACTACCGTTCCTGGGATTAAGAACATGATCTTCGGCGGCGACGGGATATTCCTGGCTTCGCTCACTGGTCCGGGAAGAATCTGGCTGCAGACGCTGCCTATCTCGAAGCTGGCGCATGCCCTCCAGCGCTATATGCCTCACGAAGTTTCCAGACAATCGGTGGAAGGCGGCGTGGTCGGCGGGATTGTGGGATCGATCCTGGACGGCATGAAGTAGCCTGCCAACCTCCCACGACTCAAAAGGAAGACGTGGGGCACCCGGGTCAGGAACGGTTCAGGATTAACCGAACCGAAACCATGATTCGACTTTGGTAAGCTATACTGTTCGCCTTTGTAGACATGATTAACGGCAAACATATCGCGGTCGTCATGCCCGCCTACAATGCGGAGAAGACGCTTCGGGCTACTGTCGGGGATTTGCCCGATCTCGTCGATGTCCGCATTCTCGTCGACGACCACAGCAAAGACAACACGGTTCAACTGGCGCGCGACCTCGGGCTGCTGGTCTTCCAGCACGACCGCAACTACGGCTACGGGCGCAATCAGATGACGTGCTATCGCGAGGCCTTGGCCGCGGGAGCTGACGTGGTCATCATGCTGCACCCGGATTATCAGTACACACCGTTGCTGGTCACGGCCATGGCCAGCATGGTGGCTTACGACGTTTACGACGTTGTCTTAGGTTCCCGCATCATCGGCGGACGCGCGCTGCTCGGCGGCATGCCAGTGTACAAGTACATCTCGAACCGGCTGCTCACCGCTTTCGAGAACATCTTTCTGGGCGTGAAGTTGTCCGAGTATCACACCGGCTATCGTGCTTTCAGCCGCAAGGTGCTGACTGAGTTGCCGCTGCTGGAGAACTCCGACGACTTTGTCTTCGACAACCAGATGCTCGCCCAGTGCGTTCATTTCGGCTTCCGCATCGGAGAAGTCTCCTGCCCCACGAAATATTTCGAGGAAGCATCGTCGATCAATTTCCGCCGCAGCGTCACTTACGGTCTGGGCGTGGTCGCGACGACCTTGCAGTTTGCGCTGCAGCGCTTCGGACTGATGCATCTGCCTCGATTCAGTCCCGGAGGACGCAAATTGGAAGCCGGATTCGGCACCTACTACGCCCGCCACGACGAAGCTGTTCGGTCGGCATAGAAAGCTTGCGCTGCGCCGCGCCGCTCCGGAAAAACGCACTTGGGCGTTAGCCCTTGCGGAAAGATAGGATGACTTCCGCGAGCAATGCCGCCATCTCCTAAGAATCCGATCAATACGAATCCAAACAGAGGCGACTGGTCGGTCGCAAATCTTTCATTCCTAGCCGTGCTCACTGCTTTCGCCTTCGTGATCATGGGTTATCACGCCGGCCTTGAAGACGATGCGTTTTACCTTGCGGCCATCAAGAGGAATCTGAACCCGGCACTTTTTCCGCACGACGCGGATTTCTTCCGAGTCCAGTTCCAGGCCACGATCTTCGACAAATTGATCGCAGCGTCAATCCGGTTGACGCACTTACCGGCGGCGTGGGTCGTCATGTTTTGGCAACTCGCAGCGATCTTTTTCATTCTTCACGGATGCTGGCGGATCGCGCGCCGATGCTTCGTTGAACCGGCTGCGCAATGGGCCGCGGTGTCACTGATTGCGGCTTTGCTGACGCTTCCGGTTTCGGGTACGGCAATCAACCTCGCCGATCAGTATCTGCATCCACGGGCGTTGGCTACGGCCTTAATCCTTGCTGCGGTTGTGGCCGTCCTCGAACGCCGCGTGTGGCTTGCGGTCTTGCTGCTGATCATGGGCTTTTCGATTCATGCCATCATGGCGGCGTTTGGAATTTCGTTCTGCGCATTCCTCGTGTGGCATCGGCGGCCAATGCAACTGCGTGCCTCATCGGCCGCAGCAGCTTTCCTGTTTCCGCTGGGATGGGTGTTCGAACCTGCCTCGGATGCGTGGCGCAAAGCGGCTTCGACTCGCGGCTTCTATTACATTTCGCACTGGGCTTGGTATGAATGGCTGGGAGTGCTTGCTCCGCTGGCGCTTCTGTTTCTGTTTCAGCGCGCTGTACGGCGCCGTCGGCTGTCGATGGCAGGGGGGCCGGCCTTAGTGCCGCTGGTGTCGAGCCTTCTGTACTACGGCGTGTTTCAGACCGTAGTCGGAGTCGCCATCATGCTGCCTGCGAGCCTCGAACGCCTGCGCCCGCTGGAGCCGATGCGTTATCTGCACCTGCTCTACCTGCTGTTCTTCCTGCTGGCCGGAGGGCTTCTCGGGCAGTACGTGCTGGGACGGTATTCTTACCGTTGGGCGCTGCTGTTCCTTCCTCTTAGCGCAGGCATGTGGTACGCGCAGCTGCAGATGTGTCCGGCGAGTGCCCACATGGAGTGGCCGGGCGCGACTCCCCAGAATTCGTGGCTGCAGGCCTTCGACTGGATCCGGAAAAACACGCCCCTGGACGCGCTCTTTGCTCTTGATCCTCATTACATGCAGATTCCGGGCGAGGATTATCACGGCTTCCGTGCGCTGGCCGAACGTAGTGTGCTGGCTGATTACGATAAAGATGGCGGCATGGCGGCCCGCGTTCCGCGCCTGGCTCCGCGCTGGTTGAGGGAAGTGACGGCCGAGAGCGGCTGGCGGGATTTTGGAGCGGAGGACTTCGGGCGGCTGAAGAACGAATTCGGGGTGAATTGGATCATTCTCTCGCGGGAGGATAAATTGTTCTCGCAAACTCAATCCGAGTCGATGACGTGCCCGTATGAGAACCAGCAGGTGCGGGTGTGCCGTCTATACTGAAAAAGTAGCGCCGCCGTCCCGGCGGCTGTCCAAATACTAGCGAATGCCAATCAAATCCACTCTTTCATCGCGAGTGCAACCTTACATTCTTATGGCCGCGGTTGCGCTGGCGGTTCGCCTGGCGGTGATTCCGTTTCTCTATACGGACTGGATGGATCCGTTCGTCCTCGAGCATTGGGCCTTCGGGAGAATCGCGCGGTCCATCGTGTCGGGGCACGGATTCGGGAGTCCGTTCGCAGACACCGGATTGTCTGCCTTGCTGCCGCCCGTTTATTCGTACCTGCTCGCGGGAGTTTTCAAGGTCTTTGGGATTGAAACCAAGTCGGCGGTGATCGCGGCGCTCTCGCTCAACAGCCTGTTGTCGGCTCTCACGTGCGTCCCGATATTTCTGCTGGCCAAACAAGCTTTCGGCTCGCGCGTGGCGAAGTGGGCTGGGTGGGGATGGGCGTTCTCGCCTTACGGCGTTTACTACGGCGCGGATTGGGCGTGGTCGACTCCCCTGGTCACGTTTGAGCTGGCTTGGCTGTTCTTACTTGCGTTGCGCTTGGAGAAGTCGTCGCGGATTCGCGCTTGGATTTTGTTTGGTGCGTTCGGCGGGATCGCCGCGTTGACCGAGCCGGTGGTGCTGACCGTGATCCCACTGCTTGGCCTCTGGAGCGTCTATCGGCGCTACAGCCAGCGGCAGCCATGGCAGGCTCCGATGGCTGCGTCTGCGCTGGCCGCGATTGCGGTCATGGCGCCCTGGTTTATTCGCAACTATGAATTGTTCCATCGCTTCATCCCGGTGCGTAGCGGCTTCGGCCTTGAGCTTTATATGGGTAATAACGGATATTCCACGCGCTGGGTGAACAGCGCGCTGCATCCGAATCACAGCGACGCTGAGCTTCAGGAATACGAACGCGTGGGCGAGATGGCTTACATGGACCACAAACTCGCGCAGGCGAAGGCTTACATTCGCAGCCATCCGGGCTGGTATGCGTGGATGACTGGCCGCCGCATCGTCTACATGTGGACCGGCTACTGGAGCCTTTCGCGCGAGTATTTGAAATATGAGCCGCTGGACCCGCCGAATATTCTGGTGGACACGACGATGACCGTGCTTGGATTGCTGGGCTTGCGGCGTGTGTTCCGGCGCGATTGGTCGCTAGGCGTTCGCTTTGCCATCGCGCTATTCTTCTTTCCGCTGCCCTATTACTTCACCCATCCAGAGACCTACTACTTTCGGCCCGTCGATCCGTTGATTGTCGTGCTGGCCGTGGTGACGATTGCCGGAGGGGCGTGGGCTCGCGCGGCCGAAAGCCCTTAACCACAGAGGGGCACGGAGGTTCACAGAGGAATCCTCTGTGTTCCTCCGTGTCCTCTGTGGTGAAGGTTCTTCCTGTGTTTGCGCCTCTTTCGCGCGGGGATTAACATCTAATACTCACGATGGCCAACGCCACCTCTCTCTCGTTTGCAGCTCAGCGGCGCTTCACGATTGGCATCCACGAGATCCTTAATTTCGCCTACGACGCTTTTTGCAGCAACAAACTGCAATTCACCCTGACCTCGCTGGCTATGGCCGTGGGCACGGCCTCGGTCATTCTCGTCTCGACCATCGGTCTCACGGGCAAGCAGTACATCCTGCGGCAACTGCAGTCGATTGGTACGAACATGATTTATGTCGACTACCAGGGCGGCTCGCAGCGCATCGACTCCACACCCGACCCTATGACGATTGAAGACGTGCAGGCCGTACGCGAGCAAGTGCCCAGCATTGTCGCGGCCTCGCCGACCATCGCGCTGAACGACCGCATCAGCATCGGCAACGGCAAGGTGAGCGACATTCTCGTGCTGGGTGTCGCGCCGGATTATCTGCGGGTGCGCAATCTTCGAATCCTGGCAGGGCGCTTCTTCGATCAGCAGGACACCTCGGGCCGCAACAAGGTCGGTGTGATTACGGAGAAGTTGGCGGTGAAACTCTACGGCTCACCACTGCCGGCAATTGGGCAGATCATCAAACTGAGCGGCGGGCTGCCTTTCACCATCGTCGGCGTATTCAAAGAGAGCGTTGACACCTTCGGGCAGTCCGAGATTCAGGAAGACACGATGCTGATTCCGTACACGGTTAGCCGTTTCTTCATGCCCACGAACGCAGTGTATGAAATCTATTTCTCGGTGGCAACGCCGCAGGACGTGATTCCGGCCACCGAGGCGATCCGGAAGGTGCTGCACTCGCGGCATCGCGCCGAGTCGGTTTACAACGTGCAGAACCTGACGCAGTTGCTGACTGTCGCGGGGAAGATTGCCGACGCGCTGACCATGGTGCTGCTGCTGGTGGCGTTCGTTACGCTGCTGGTGAGCGGCATCGGGATCATGAACATCATGCTGGCGACGGTGACGTCGCGCATTCGCGAGATTGGAATTCGCAAGGCGATTGGCGCGACGAACCGGGCCATCCGCTTTCAGTTTCTGGCTGAGGCAGTTTTGATTTCGCTGGCCGGAGGCGTGGTCGGCACCCTTGCCGGCCTGGCGATTCCTTACTCGGCGCGCTTCCTTACCGACTACCGCGTGCCCATCTCCGGGCTGTCGGCGATCATCGCCATTGTGGTGTCGTCGATTGTGGGGATCATCTTCGGGACCATTCCAGCCAGCCGCGCCTCGCGACTCGATCCGGTGGAAAGCCTGCGCTACGAATAAGAGAGGTCCACAGACGCCACAAAGCCGGGCTGGTTGGCCCGGCTTTTTCCCGTTGTGGAACTGGTTCGGCGGTCATGTTTAGAGCGGCCGTTCCAGAATGTCAATTCGTGTCGAGCTTTGCTCGACTGGACAGCCGAGGCGGCTGTCCCTACGTGTGTATTTCACCCAGTGGTGCGCGTGCTCTCACTCAGGATCGTTTCCCGTTTCCCGATTTGGCGTTGCGGGCTCACCAACCCGTTACGCCGACTTCACTACATCACCATGGCCAAGTTTTCCAGTTCGTGCTGCAGGACTGGAATAGCGCATCCCGCCATCTCGACGCGGCCTGCCGCATCGAGCGCTGCCTTGGGCGATACGCCGTAGCCGCGGCCGGTTAGAAATACCTGGAGCAGTTCGGCAGCCTCGTAGGAGTCGATCATGCCGCCCTGCAGCAGATCGTTCCTCAGCGCTGCCAATTCGGTCAGCGTGAACCTGTCTTTATCGGTGGAGACTTTCCCGTGCAGAAAGCTGCCCGTCAGCGTCTCGTTTACGTCGTCGAAGCCCACATCGTCAAACTTCTTCTCTTCAAGCTTCTTTTCGTCAAACATGGCCGTCATCACCTCCGATTCCGACCTCGTGCCTTCTTAGCCGTATTAGACTCATCGGCAGCTGTGAAAGTTGCATGCAACTCAGATGCCGTAATCACCCTACTTGTCTAATACGTACTGCAAGGCCTTCTGGATTCATCTAACCCTAGGATTCATCGGAAGTTGCGAAGGGGCACTACAGGGTTTTCCGCAGCGGGAAGGTCCGTTGGTACCTCCGGGTAATCTCAAAAGTGACACAACGTGTCACATTTGCCGACGGTCGGAGGACCCGGCGGGCGCTGGGGACTAAGCAGCGGTCGCTTGCTGGGCGGCTTCGACGGTGTCGTAGAACTTGAAGAACTGTTCGACCCGGGTGACCTGGAGCGAGCCGCGGACGCGGTCGGTAACGCCGGCGAGCGCCAGCTTGCGGCCGTCTTTCTGACGGCTGACATAGGCTCCGACCAGCGCTCCGATGCCAGCGGAATCGACATACGGAACTTGGGTCAGATCCAGGATCAACGTGGATGCGGCGTCGGTGCGCACGATCGACTGGAACTGAAAAAAGTTGGAGATCAGAACCGGGCCCACCAGCCGGATAATTCGCTGGCCGGGCGCGGACGTGGTGATGTCTTCAAGCTGCAGAGGCTCCTGTGGCATTCGGACATCGTATTACGGAATTGTGAATGGAGTATGAAAATCTGGTTCTGAAGCTTACGGATCGACCATTACGGCTCGATCTTGGCCTCATCGATGAGCAGGATGGGGATATCGTCTTTGACGGCATAAACACGGTGGCATTGATGGCACTTCAGGTTCTCGGGACTCTGGCGGTACTCCAGCGGCTGCTTGCAGGCAGGACAGACCAGGATTTCGAGCAGGTCTTTGGCGATCATGGGTGCATTGTACGACAGATCCCCGGCGTTCCCGGCGGTGTAAGATTTAAAGCTTATGCCCGCGACCATTCTTGACGGAACGAAGATTGCGCAGGAAATTCGTAGCGAAGTAGCGGCTGACGTGCGTGCCATGGCGGCCGCGGGAGTGCGCCCTGGACTGGCGGTCGTGCTGGTGGGCCACAATCCGGCGTCGGAAATTTATGTGCGCGGCAAGGTGAAGGCGTGCGAGGAAACCGGAGTCTGCAGCGAGAAACTGGCGCCGCCGGAATCGTCGACCACTGAGGAACTGCTGGTGCTGATTGCGGAACTCAACCGGCGCGACGATGTGGACGGCATTCTGGTGCAGTTGCCACTGCCGGCACAGGTGGACGCGAAGAAAGTTCTGTTGGCGGTTGATCCGGCGAAGGATGTGGACGGCTTTCATCCCATGAACGTGGGATTCTTGTCGACGCAGCGGCCGGGGCTGGTGCCATGTACGCCGGCGGGCGTGATGGAGATTCTCAAGCGCAGCAATATTTCCGTGGCGGGGCAGGAGGCGGTGGTCGTGGGGCGAAGTGACATCGTAGGAAAGCCGGCAGCCATGCTGCTGCTCAACGCCAATGCGACCGTGACGGTGTGCCATTCGAAAACGCACAATTTGCCGGGAGTCTGCCGGCGGGCGGACATTCTGGTGGCGGCGATCGGACGCGCCGGGATGATTACCCGGGACTTCGTCAAGCCGGGCGCAACGGTGATTGATGTCGGGATGAACACCGTGACCGATGGAGCGGAGTTCGAGCGCTTTTTCGCGGGCAATGCGAAGAGGGAAGAGGGGTTCCGCAAGAAAGGCTCGGTGCTGATCGGCGATGTGCATCCCGAGGTGGCCGAAGTTGCCGGGGCGATCACTCCGGTGCCGGGCGGAGTGGGTCCGCTGACGATCGCCATGCTGATGTTCAATACGGTGAAAGCTGCGAAGATGCGGCGGGCGAACCGGGTGGCGGAGTTTTTGGACGCTAAATAATACAAAGATCACCACAGAGGGACACAGAGGAGCGCTGCTTTTTCTCTGTGTGGCCTCTGTGTCCTCTGTGGTGGAGGGCTTTGGGAGGGTGCTTGCTGAAGATTGGACTGACCGGGGGAATCGCCTCGGGCAAATCGGCGGTTGGGGAGATGTTCGTCACCTTGGGCGCGCATCTGGTGCAGGCAGACCGCATCGCGCACTCGCTGATGCAGCCGGGCGAGGCGGTCTACAACGAAGTCGTGAAGCACTTCGGGCGCGAGATTCTGAATCCAGACGGAAGCATCAACCGCGCCAAGCTGGCCGAGGCCGCCTTCGGGCCGGCCAGCGAAAATCGCGGCAAGCGCGCGGCGCGGGTGGAAGAACTCAATCGCATCGTGCATCCGGCGGTGATTCGCAGCCAGGACGAGTGGATGAACGACATCGGCCGGAGGGATCCCAACGGGGTTGCGATCGTGGAGGCGGCGCTGATTCTGGAAGCGGGAGCCAAGGATCATTTCGGCCGGCTGATCGTGGTGACGTGCGATCCCGAGCAGCGGGCAGCGAGGTTTGCGGCGCGGCAGAAATTGGACCTCGAAACGGCGCGCAAGGAGGTGGCGCGCCGCATGGCGGCGCAGCTTCCGGACGAAGAGAAGATCAAAGTGGCGGACTATGTGATCGATAATTCCGGGACTCTCGATCATACCCGCGAGCAGGTGCAGAGTGTGTGGGGCAGGTTACACGTTCCGGTTATGGTGAACTCGTAGTTCCTTTGTTTGTTTAGAATTACCTGCGGGGACTTCTTTGTTGAAACTCGCCCCAGCAGGTGAAGGAAATTATGAAGCTATTGCGGCCTTTAATTCTGGCGACGGTGATCGCCGGCGGATTTTTTTACTTCACGACGTGGCGCTCGAACTCGCAGGGCGAACTGCACTCTTCGAATTGGTTTGGCCATCCGGCGCAGGTCGAAATTACCGAAGCAGCTCCAAATGAATCGCTCGACGGCGAAGAGCAGAACAATATCGCGGTCTACAAGAAAAATATCCCGTCGGTGGTGAACATTACCTCGCGCGCCATGACTTTTGACTTCTTCTACGGCCTGGTGCCGCAGGAAGGCCAAGGCTCGGGATTCGTGATCGACAAGGAAGGCCACATTCTGACCAACTACCATGTGATCGCCGACGCGCGGCAAGTCGAAGTCACGCTGCACAATCGCAAGAAGTATAAGGCGACGATTGTAGGCTCGGACCCGGCGCACGATCTGGCGGTGATTCAGATCAAGGCGACAGACCTGGTTCCGGCAGTGCTGGGCGACTCCAAGAACCTGCAGGTCGGGCAGAAGGTGTATGCCATCGGCAATCCGTTTGGCTTGTCGGGGACGATGACGCGCGGGATCGTGAGCTCGATTCGTCCGGTGCGCGAACCGAACGGCGCGACCATTGGCGACGCCATTCAGACCGATGCCGCAATCAATCCGGGGAACTCTGGCGGTCCGTTGATGAACTGGCATGGCGAAGTCATCGGCATCAATACGATGATTCTCTCGAGTGTCGGACAGAATGCGGGCATCGGCTTCGCGATTCCCATCAACACGGCCAAGGCCGTGCTGAACGACTTGATGACATTGGGCCGCGTGAAACGCCCGGCCTTGGGCGTGAAGACCATTCCGATCAGTCCAGAGCTGGCGGATGAAATTGGATTGCCTGTCGATTACGGATTGCTGATCATTCAGGTCACTGCGGGAGGATCGGCCGATCTGGCTGGACTTCGCGCCGGAACCGAGCGGGCGTATTTGGGGAATATTCCGATTATGCTCGGCGGAGACCTGATTATCGCGATCGACGATCAGAAGGTGGAGAGTGAGCAGGATCTTTCCGAGATGATGAATAACCATCGCGCAGGCGACACGGTGAAGGTGACCATCTATCGCGGAAAGAAGAAGATGGATGTGAATGTGGCGCTGGGAGAGGCGCGGCAGCAGGTGTAAGGTAGCTATCAGCTACTCGCCATCAGCTCTCAGCTAATGAATCAGGCGCTTCGTGAGAAGCACCCTTTTTCTGCGACCGGATCGTTCTTGTTATTGCACTGTCGACGTGCTTGCGGCAGCGGGCGAAATCGGCTAGGCTATCCACCTGCCTATGACTGCCGTCCTTTAATTGCGACTTGCGA
>Ga0075029_100001892_pt1 | contig 11918 bp, 7 predicted proteins | sample LitLauG_LLR_2013_FD_71391 | JGI IMG/M metagenome (GOLD analysis project Ga0075029, IMG submission 71391) | Freshwater sediment microbial communities from North America - Little Laurel Run_MetaG_LLR_2013 | ecosystem: Environmental > Aquatic > Freshwater > Creek > Sediment | place: USA...
GCGCCACAGCGACCTGCCGAGCGGAAGCATGCCGTTGATGCCATCATCGAAACCATCGAAACCAATCCCGGCCTCGTGCTGGTCACCCTCGGCCCGCTGACCAACATCGCGTTGGCGCTGTCGAAGGCGCCGGCAATCGCAGCGAAAGTCAGCCGCTGCGTGGTCATGGGAGGCGCTCCTTGCTGCGAGGGCAACGTGACTCCAGCCGCCGAATACAACATCTGGGTCGATCCGGAAGCGGCGAGCATTGTGATGCGCAGCGGTCTTCCGGTGGAACTAGTCGGCTGGCACCTTTGCCGTGGTGAAGCCGTGCTCGATCCATCCGACATCGCCGACGTGAAGGGACTCAACACCGCTCTCGCGCACTTCGCCATCGAGTCCAACAGCCATGCCCGCGTCGCTTTGAAGATTCAGACCGGCGAGGATGGCATCTGCTTGCCCGATCCCGTTGCGATGTGCGTCGCGCTCGACCCGACAGTGGGAATCGACTGGAGCGAGCACTACGTGGAAGTTGAAACGCAGAGCGAACTGACGCGCGGCATGACCGTGGTCGATCGTCTGAACGTCGCAGACGATGAGCGGAACCGGGCCGTTTGGGCACCAGCACTCAATGGAAGAAAAGCGAGAATTTGCTGGAGCATCGACAACCAGCGCTGGAAGAAAGCGCTCTATGCCGCCTTGAAATAGAACGCACTTCTGCTGTCAGATTGTGAACCGCCTACCCGTTCACCTGCGCATAAGTTGACCGTCGCAGGAACTTTCCTTGCCCGGCGCGGCCCACGAACTTGTCTCCTTCGACCACGACTCTTCCGCGCGAAAGAACGACCTCGGGCATGCCTGTGACCTGTATGCCTTCGAACATCGAGTAGTCCACGCGCATGTGATGCGTGGCGGCGCTGATGGTGTGCTTGCGCTTGGGATCAAAAATCACCAGATCGGCGTCGCTGCCCACGGCGATCGTTCCCTTGCGCGGATAAAGGCCGAACAATTTTGCCGGAGTCGTCGAAACCAGCTCGACGAAACGGTTGGCACTGAAGCGGCCGCCGGCCACGCCGCCGGAGTAAATCAAGCTCATGCGATGCTCTACGCCTGGGCCACCGTTGGGAATTTTCGTGAAGTCGTCGCGGCCCAGTTCTTTTTGCTCCTTGAAGCAGAACGGACAATGATCGGTGGAGACAACTTGCAAGTGGTCGCGCTTAAGGCCGTTCCAGAGTTTCTCCTGGTGCCACTTCTCGCGTAGGGGCGGTGTAAAAACGTACTTCGCTCCCTCGAAGCCGGGCGCGTCAAAGTTCTCGAGCGAGAGATATAGATACTGCGGGCAGGTCTCCGCATACACGGGCAGTCCGCGGTCGCGTGCCTCGCGCACTTTTTCAAGCGCTTCGTTGCAGCTCAAGTGGACGATGTAGATGGGCGCTCCCGCCATCTCTGCCAGCGCAATGGCGCGCGATGTGGCTTCAGCCTCGGCAGTGGTGGGGCGTGTGAGTGCGTGATACTTCGGCGCCTTCTTCCCCTCCGCTAGCGCCTGCTGCACGATCACATCGATTGCGCTGCCGTTTTCGGCGTGCATGCACACCAGGCCGCCGTTCTTCGACGTAGTTTGCAGTGCCCTGAAGATGCTGCCGTCGTCGAGCATGAATACGCCCGGATACGCCATGAAAAGCTTGAAGCTGGTCACACCTTCGTGGACCAGATCATTCATTTCCCCGAGTTGCCCGCCGGATACGTCGGTCACGATGCAGTGAAACGCATAATCGCAGACCGCCTTGCTCGTGGCTTTACCCATCCACGTATCGAACGCCTGGCGCAACGGCTGGCCTTTGTATTGGATCGCGAAGTCGATGAGCGTGGTAGTGCCGCCGAACGCCGCAGCCCGCGTGCCCGTTTCAAAGTCGTCTGCGCTGGTGGTGCCGCCGAATGGCATATCGAGGTGAGTATGGACGTCGATGCCGCCGGGCAGGAGGAGTTTGCCGGACGCATCAAGAATCTTGGCTGCGTTTTGTGCCGGAAGATCTGTTCCGATAGCTGCCACCTTGCCGTCCGTTATGGCGACGTCGGCGGTATAAGTGTCGGTTGCCGTTACCACCGAACCGTTCTTGATAATCGTGTCGAAGCCCATCGCGTCCTCCCTCGCCGCATCCGGCATCACCAGCCACGATGCCAAAGGAATTCTATGCTACACTGCCGCTCTTTAATTCTTTACGAGAGTTTGTTCCCGGGCAGTATTTTCTGGGACAAAAAGGGCCAGCCATGAAATTCGGCATTACCTTGAAGCCTGATATTTCCATCGAGCGCATCGTCGGCCTCGCGCGGCAGGCCGAAGGTGCGGGATTTGAATACGGCTGGATCTTCGACTCCCACGTTTTGTGGATGGAGCCCTATCCCCTGCTCACATTGATGGCCACGAATACGCAACGCATGAGGCTGGGCACGTGTGTGACGAATCCCGCGACGCGCGATCTTACGGTCACGGCGAGCCTGTTCGCAACGTTAAATCTGATCTCGGGTGGCCGCATGGAACTCGGCATTGGACGCGGCGACAGTTCGCGCCGCGTGATGGGCAAGAAACCCGTGAGTTGGTCGCAACTGGAAGCGGCAGTGAAAGAGTTCCGCGATCTCACTAGTGGCAAGGAAGCGTACCACGACGGCCAGCCGACCCGACTCGTCTGGGCCAAAGATTCTCCGCGTGTATGGATTGCCGGGTACGGTCCTAAGGTGCTGCACATGGCCGGGCGCGTGGCCGACGGCATCATTCTGCAATTTGCTGATCCGGCATTGATTGAATGGTGTATGAGTTTTGTGAAAGAGGGTGCGAAGGCGGCAGGGCGGGATCCGCGCCAGATCGAAGTCATGGCGGCCGCACCCGTGTGGGTCTCCGACGATCTGAGCGTTGCCCGCGAACGTGTGCGGTGGTTCCCCGCATTAGTCTCGAACCATGTGATGGATCTGATTCGCCAGTACAAACCGGAAGACCTTCCGCCCGCACTCACTTCGTATGTCCAGGATCGCGGACACTACGATTACCAGCACCATTGCAAAGTGGAAAGCGAGAACGCGGATTTTGTTTCCGATGAAGTTGTCGACCGCTTCTGCCTGGTCGGTCCGCTTGCGGCCCATCACAAGAAGTTGCGCGAACTGGCGGACGTGGGCGTCACGCAATTCAACATTTACCTGATGTGTGGAGAAGAAGAAAAAACGCTCGAGGCTTATCAGCGCGACGTGCTGCCGGCATTCCTGAAAGCGAAGTAATCGGCGCGGACGCTAAACGGATTCCTGGGCGGAAAATGGAGGCTGGCGTTGAAACTTCGTCATCGCGTAATAGGCTGCAAATGAGACCACGAATCCGACAAACCACGAGTAATCATAAAGACCGCGGACGGCCGGAATCGCCAAGCCGGCGAGCGCGGTTCCGGCCCCGAGCACCAGCGCGATCACCGCGCGCCAGTTGAATCCCCGCGAATATTCGTACAGGCCATTCCGCAAATAGAGATCGTCGACCTTCAACACTCGCCTCCGAATGACGAAGTAGTCACAGATCATGATTCCAGCTACAGGTCCGAGAAAAGCCGCATAGCCTCCGAGCCAACCCAGGATAAAAGTCTTGTAGTTGGAAAGCAGCTTCCACGGCATCAGCGCGATCCCCATGAAGCACGTAATCACGCCGCCAGTGCGAAAGCTGATTCCGCGCGGCCACAAGTTGGAAAAATCGTTGGCCGGCGACACGACGTTTGCTCCGATGTTGACGTTCAGCGTCGCCAGCAGGATCGCGATCAATGAGATCACCACCGCCACCGGAGAATGAAACCGGCTCAGAAGTTGCACCGGGTCCCAGATCGCCGTGCCATAGATGACCACGGTGGCGGAAGTCACGACGATCCCGACAAAGGCATAGAGCGTCATCGTGGTCGGCAAGGCCAGCGCCTGCCCAATGATCTGCTCGCGCTGGTTGCGGGCGAAACGCGTGAAGTCGGGAATGTTCAACGATACGGTCGCCCAGAAGCCGACGGTGCCATTCAGCGCCGGGATCAGAAATTTCAAAAAGTCAGGAAAGCTGGTGAACCGCGACGGCACCGATAGCATCGGGCCCACTCCCCCCGCACTGTGATAGGCCCACCCCAACAAAAGCAACCCAACTCCCAGCAACACCGGTGCGCTGATCCCCTGCAGCATCCGAATGTATTCGATTCCTTTGAGGACGACGGCGAGGTTGATCAGCCAGAACAGAAAAAAGCAGATCGCGGTTCCGTGCTCAACGTTCTTCCACCCGGGGGCGAGGGTTGCGAGCAGTGTGCTGATGGCTTCGCCGCCGATCCAGGCTTGAATCCCGAACCATCCGCAAGCGACCAAAGCGCGCAGCACCGCGGCCACGTTCGCGCCCAGCACACCGAATGACGCGCGCGCCAGCACTGGAAAAGGAATTCCGTATTTCGCTCCTGGGTGCGAATTCAGCAGCATGGGAACCAGTACGATGACGTTGCCGATAAAAATTGTGGCGACGGCCTGCTTCCAGTTCATTCCTCCCTGAATCAAGCTGGCGGCCAGCATGTAGGTGAGAATGTTCACAGACATCGAAATCCACAGCGCAGCGAAGTTGTAGGTGCCCCAATGCCGGCGCTCGGCGGTGGCGGGCGCGAGGTCTTCGTTGTAAAGAGGGCTCGACTCGATCGCGGAGGGTGAAGTCATAGTATGTGTTTCTAATCCGCGGCAGCGGACGAGGTGCTCTGCGTCGTCAGCGGCCCGTAACTCTCCGGGCGGCGGTCTCGGAAAAACTGCCACACCTGGCGGACTTCGGTAATCATGTCGAGGTCGAGATCGGCGACCACGACTTCATCCTTGTCGCGGCTGGCCTGCGCGATGATCTTGCCGCGCGGATTGCAGAAGTAGCTCTTGCCGTAAAACTCGCCGATGCTCCACGGCTTCTCGGTGCCAACGCGATTGATCGCTGCGATGAAATAGCCGTTTGCCACGGCGTGCGCCGGCTGCTCAAGTTCCCAGAGATATTCCGAGAGTCCAGCCACCGTCGCCGACGGATTGAACACGATCTCCGCGCCGTTTAACCCTAAAATGCGCGCTCCTTCCGGAAAATGCCGGTCGTAGCAGATGTAAACGCCCACGCGCGCATGTTTGGTCTCAAACACGGGATAGCCCAGATCGCCCGGGGTGAAATAGAACTTCTCCCAGAATCCGGGATGGCAGTGCGGGATGTGATGCTTGCGGTACTTTCCGAGATAGCGGCCGTCCGCGTCGATCACGGCTGCGGTATTGAAATAGACACCGGGCATCTGCTCTTCATACACCGGAACCACGATCGCCATGCCATGTTTCGCCGCCACTTTCTGCATCAGGCGCGTTGTGGGTCCGTCAGGGACTCGCTCCGTCAGTTCGTACCAGCGCGCATTCTGCTCCGCACAAAAATACGGACCATAGAAGAGTTCCTGCAGGCAAAGAATCTGCGCCTTCTTTCGCGCCGCCTGCTCAATCAGCTTCATGTGCTTGTCGATCATCGCCTTTCTGATCTGGGCAAGGGGACGGTCGGTACTCAAAGCGTTGCTGGCTTGAATGAGTGCGCAACGGACAATGCGGGACATGGAATCCTCCCAGAGTTAATCGTTAAGGAACGAAACTATAGCAGAAATCGCAGCCCTCGCCGTTGACATCGGTCCGGCCGGGTCACTAGACTCGCCCTTCCCCGAGTTTGCAGGCTCTACAACTATGGCAAAGCGCCCCCGAATCGCGGTGGTTGGCAGCGCGAACATCGACATGACCACGTTCACCAGCCAGTTTCCGAAACCTGGGGAGACGATCTTCGCCGAGAAGTTCGATCTGGGTTTTGGCGGCAAGGGCGCGAACCAGGCCGTGGCCGCGCGTTTATGCGGCGCCGAAGTGTTCATGGTGGCGCGCGTGGGCAGCGACCTGTTCGGCCCGGCGACGATCGAAAATTTCCGCAAGCAAGGAATCGATCCGACCCACGTGAAAGCAGTCGAGGGATTGTCCAGCGGCGTCGCGCCCATCTTTGTCGAACCCAGCGGCCAGAACCGCATCCTTGTGGTGAAAGGTGCTAATGACGCTTTGAAGCCGGCCGATGTCGATGCGGCGGCTGAGACTCTCAAAACCGCTGATTGCATCGTGCTGCAGTTCGAGATTCCGCTGGAAACGGTTTACTACACAATTGCGTTCGCCCGAAAACACAGCATCCGCTGCATTCTCAACCCCGCCCCCGCGCAGCCGGTGGACGTCAACGCACTGCGCGACCTCGACTACTTTGTCCCCAACGAGCACGAGGCGGAAGCGATCACCGGAACCGCCGTGAAAAATCTCGACGACGCAAAGAAGTGCGCGGAGAAGCTCATCAGCCGCGGCATTCGGCGCGTGATTATCACTCTCGGGGCCAATGGATCCGTGCTCGCAAGTCGCGATGGCAGCGAACATGTTGCGCCGTTCGCGGTGAAAAGTGTCGACAGCACAGGCGCCGGCGATGCCTTCATCGGCAGCTTCGCCGTATTCCTCGCCGAGGGCGTGCCGGAGCGAGAAGCTGTGCGCCGCGCCAACCTCTACGCCGGGCTCTCGACCACGGGTGTCGGAACACAAAAATCTTTCTACGACCGGGCTCGTTTCGACGCGGAATGGGCCGCTCGCGCCTGAGTGCGCAACAATCAATATCGATGATCGGTTTCTTCGATAAGCCGATGCACAAATAAAACGCCCTAACGCGTTTCTACTACGAAAATTCTTGACTATCCGGACACAAGCCATTTATAAGCCGTGTCTGCGGTCCGGAAACCTCCGACTTCACGGGGAAGGGGGAGGGTATTTTTCTTTTTGCACAGATGGAACCTTCGAAAGGGGTCGTGAAGAAAATGTCGAGCACCAAGAGGCTCTTCGCGCTGTCTTTCTGTTTGCTGGTTTGTCTGGCTAGCCCGCTCCTCTATGGTCAAGCCACCGGGAGCTTCTCGGGCACGGTCTCAGACAATTCCGGAGCCGTCGTTGCCGCTGCCAAGGTAACAGTCACGGTCCAGGCCACGAACGTCTCACGCGACGCGAAGACTGACGACACTGGACACTACCTCGTGCCCCTGCTCGGCGTCGGCATCTACACGATTCGAGTCGACGCGGCTGGCTTTAAGGCCTCTGAATCCAGGGACGTCCGCTTGCAGGTCGACGAACAGCGCGAACTCGACTTCAAACTCGTGCCCGCTGCTGTGACTACCAGTGTTGAAGTGAACGCCACCGAAGTGGCGGTAGAGACGACAAATCCGACGCTGGGTCAGGTCATCACGGAGCAACAGGTTGCCGAACTGCCGCTCAATGGCCGCAATTTTGTCCAGTTAGCGACGCTGACCCCGGGCACAACACAGGAAACCAACCCGAACAGTTTCTTCACGCAGGGCGAAGATAGCGAAGTGGCGGCACGCGGCGTTTATTCACTCTCGGTGGGAGGCTCACGTCCCCAGAGCACGGACTGGCTGCTCGACAATGTCGATAATAACGAACTAACGGCGGGCGGCCTAGGAACGATCCCCTCAATCGACGCAATCCAGGAGTTCAAGGTTCTCACCTACAACTATTCGGCGGAGTATGGGACGCGTGCTGGTCCGACCGTCCTCGTCACGACGAAATCAGGCTCGAACCAATGGCATGGATCCCTGTTTGAATTCCTGCGTAATACGAAACTCGATGCCCGCAGCTACTTCGCATCCTCGCGGGAACAATTCAACTTGAATCAATACGGTGGGGCACTGGGTGGACCAATCTGGAAGGACAAGACGTTCTTCTTCATTGACTATCAGGGTAAGAATCAACGGCACGGAATTCCTTTTACGGGCCTGGTTCCGACCGCTCAAATGCAGCTGGGTAATTTCAACAACGACCAATTCGGAAATCCGCGAACCATTCCATTAAACAACCCTTATTCTGGCCAGCCTTTTCAGTGTGCAGCTGACGGCGTGACGCCGCTGACACCTGATCCAGCGAGTGGGGTTCAACCGGCGGGCACCAATTGCAGTGTGATTCCATCAGAATTGCGGGATCCGGTCGGCAAGGTACTTATTAATCTCTATCCAACGGCCACGACCAGCAACGCTGCCGGTGGTTATAACTACACCAACGTGCCAGTTCGCAAGCTTGACGAGAAAACTTTTGATGTGCGCCTGGATCACAACTTTTCGAACAAAGACTCGGTGTTTGCGCGTTTCAGCTACGATCAGGCAGTATCGTTCGTACCCGGCGGCTCTCCCTCTTTTGCAGAGCAGACTGGTTTTGGAAGTACCCAGAACATCAATAATCACGCGCGGAACGGTGCGATTTCGGAGACTCACATATTTTCCGACCGCAACATCAACCAGTTTACTTTCGGGTATAACCGCATCTTCAACTTCATTCATTCTTTCGCGAGCGGCACATGCGAGGCTTCGAAAGTTGGGCCTGGCATTCCGAATGCGAATCTTGATCCGGCATGCGGCGGCAAGGGGGTGCCCCAAGCTCCGGGTCTTTGTCTGAGCTGTGGACTGACCGACATCGGCTTGAATCAGGGCTACTGGGCGATTGGCGATCGCGGCTTTGCGCCCTTCACCGGCGGCACAAATGTGTTCTCCGTTGCTGACTCGTTCGACATGATTCGTGGCAAGCACAATGTCCGAGTCGGTGTGGGAATTCGCGCCAACCAATTAAATGTCCTCACCAATGCCTTTCAGGACGGAACTTTCAGCGTCATCAACCAGACCGGCGACGCGATGGCCGACTTGATGATGGGCTTGTACACGAGCGGTTTTCATGATCAGACGTTCAAGGGAGCGACAACAGGCCGCCGGTGGAAAATGTATCGACCCTATGTCCAAGACGACTGGCGCGTATCTTCGGATCTCACGCTGAATCTGGGTTTCGCTTGGGCCTTGGTCACGCCCGAAACCGAGGTCCAGAACCGGCAGGCGAATTTCAACTTTTACGGGAAGCCGTGTACGCCATCACCTGATTGTCTCCAACTCATTCCTGGCGTGAACTCTGGCTCTAGAGCTGGCATTCCCTTTGACAAGACTGCAGTTGAGCCACGCATCGGGTTGGCCTGGAAAGTGCTCGGAAGGAAAAACACGGCTCTGAGGGCCGGTTATGGCATCGTCCACGATTCATCGTGGAACCAGGGCGGACAAGGACTGTGGGAGAGTCCGCCGTTCTTCTTCGAGTCCGGGCAATTCCAGTTCCCAGGAGGTTGCGGCGCGCCGGCCTTTCCTTCCAATCCTTACTCGAATCCTAACTTCGCCCCTTGTGCCATTTCAGCAGGGTTTCCTCTCGTCACCACGCCGCAAACGGTCAGCAACTTCGCCGGTACGGTACAGTCACAGGACCTGAACTTCAAACAGGGCATGATCCAGCAGTACAACCTCAATATTGAACAGCAATTGCCTGCGAACATCGTCCTCACAGCCGGATATGCAGGTTCCCGCGGCACCCACTTCCTGTTGCAAGGGCTGAACCAGAACGTGTCGACGCCTTCAGCGTGCGGCGCGGTAGCAGGGTACACTTTTGGATGTGGCCCGGGAGGGGCATTTGTCCCTCCGCCTTACTCGTTCTTCTATGTCTCCAACATAAGCAGTCGGGGTACCACACACTACGATTCTCTCCAGATCAAGGCCGAAACCAAGAGTGCGCGGCACGGTCTGTACGCGCTGATTGGCTATACCTGGTCGCACACTTTCGACAACGGATTGCCGGATGGCCTGGGTAGTCCGGTTGGGGCTACTTATTGGCCTTTGCCTGGGACCGCACACGCGGACTGGGCCTTGTCGCAGATCAACGTGGGGAACCAGCTTACGGCGAGTGTGATTTACGATCTGCCTTTTGGCAAAGGCAAGGCATACGGGAGTGGCTGGAGCGGGCCGGTCAATGCCGTCTTCGGAAACTGGCAGGTCACACTCATCGAGCGAGCAATTTCCGGCTTCCCCGTGTTCGTGACGAATAGCGTCAACGAGTCCGGGGTGAATTTCGAGTACAACTTCGTTCCCGTAAACCGCCCGGATCAGACATGCAACGGCAAAAGCGGCTTCCAGCAGGGCTTGAGTGAATTTTTCAATACGAGTTGCTTCACTCCCGCCACCGCGGGCGAACTGGGAACGGCAAATCGAAGTCCGTTCTCCGGGCCAGACTTCGTGAATACCGACCTTTCTTTCATCAAACGGTTCGTGCTGACCGAAAGGGTCGGGCTGGATTTTCGCGCCGAGTTCTTCAATCTCTTTAACCATGCACAATTTGGGATGCCGGGCTCGGATATGGCCGAATCATCGAAACCTGGGTCGGCACCAAGCTCACAGTTTGGTGTCATCAACTCAACGGTCGGCAATCCGCGCGTGGTTCAGCTTGCTCTCAAGCTGACTTTCTAGGTTCTGTGTCTGCAAGCAGGCGAGAATCGCGTTGCTAGGCAAGTTCTGTAGCAAAACGGGTACGTGGCTCACCTTCCGTGACCGGCGCTGCCCGACGCAGTTATATAGTCGCTGCCTGATCCATGCCGTTCCTTGCCCAAGTCATCAGTTGGCGGGCCATGTTACTGACCCTATTGCTTACGGTCTTCGCCACGCTGTGCCGAACCGCCGCTCAAGAAGTGCCTCCGGCGAAGCCAGCCACCGTTGAGGCGCATTTAGGCAGAGGTTACGATGCTCTGAAAAACGAGCAGTACGAGTTGGCCGCGGATGAGTTCCGGGCTGCGCTGGCAATCGATTCGACCCTCGTCGAGCGTGCTCGCTTCCCTCTCGCTGTTGCCCTTTTCGAACTTCATCAGTCCGCAGAAGCGCGCCGTGAGTTCGAAACGTTGCGCCGGGATCTGGGAGACCATCCGAATATTTTGTATTACCTGGGCCGTCTAGATATCGAAGGCAACGATTTCAAGGGTGCAACCCAGAAGTTGGGCAAAGCGGTGGCGGAGCCGCCGTTTCCCGACGCCGCTTATTACCTGGGATTTGCCTTCCTCAAGCAACATGACTTGTCCGCCGCGGAGAAGTGGTTAAAGGTGGCAGGACAACTGCTTCCTCGGGATTCGCGGGTAGAGTATCAGCTCGCAAAAATATATCGGGAACAGGGACGTGACGAGGATGCGAAAAAGGCTGCGGCGCACTCCGAGGAGCTTCGCAAGCGCGAAGAGAGCGAGATCGGATGGAGACAGGAGTGCGCGCAAAAACTGGACCAGGGTCTGCGGCAAGAAGCGGCTGCGTCTTGCCAGAGATTGTATGATCCCGATAACGCCGAGAAGCTGACCAGCTTGGGCACCATTTATGGCCAACACGGCGACTTGGATGAGGCGCTCCGGTGTTTTCAGCGGGCTGCAGAGCTGGCGCCTCAGTCGCCACAGATGTTGTACAACCTCGCTCTGACATACTTCCAGCTGCAGCAGTTCGAGAAGGCGCGCGCGCCTCTTGAGCGCGCATTGCAGCGATGGCCTGACTTGTTTCAACTGAACGCTTTGTACGGGGCGGTACTGGCGAAGCTCGGAGCAGACACCTCCGCCTATCAGGCCCTCCACCATGCCTACGAACTGAATCCGCAGGACTCAGGAACGGCGAATATGCTCTATTTGGCGGCGCTGCAGCTTGCACGAAAAAGTGAGGAAGCCCGGGACTATTCTCATTCCTTGACTTATCTCCAGGAGGCGGCGAAGCTACGTCCCGAGCAACCAGATCCACACCGGCGTATGGCCGAGATCTACTCCCTTACCGCTCACTCTGCCCAAGCAGCCGCCGAGGAGCGAGAGGCCGATCGCCTGAATATGAATACGAATTCGCCAAACTAACAGAAGATAATGTGCCCCACATTACGCGCCCAATGAAAACACAAAGCGTTGCGCTCCTCATTTTGCTTCTTTGTGCCCTGTGCTCCGCCCAGCCGCGCCGCAAAGTCATCATCAACCAGGATTGCTCCGGCCCCGGCGGCAGCAACCTGCA
>Ga0075029_100001893_pt1 | contig 11918 bp, 13 predicted proteins | sample LitLauG_LLR_2013_FD_71391 | JGI IMG/M metagenome (GOLD analysis project Ga0075029, IMG submission 71391) | Freshwater sediment microbial communities from North America - Little Laurel Run_MetaG_LLR_2013 | ecosystem: Environmental > Aquatic > Freshwater > Creek > Sediment | place: USA...
TCCTGCGGCGGTGGGTCTTTGCGATCCGAGAGAAAGTCCTCGGGCACGTCAACTGTCTTAAGCAAATCGAAAAAGCCCGTCCACGACTCCGGGCGCCGCGACAGAATCACGTCGCCAGTCGTCGGGTCCCGCCGAACGAAGACTTCCGACCCCTCGAAACGATACTCAGCCGGCAGGCGCACCGCCTGGCTCCGTCCGTTGAGAAACAGTTTGGCAGTCCGCAACATGGTATATATTACGATATATACCTACGCAAGCTGTCAAGGGTGGCCCGGAGAACCTTGCCGGTTCCCCACTGTTGTTAAAAAGCCACACTTCCATCCCGAAACACCAATTGACCGCCGCCGGTTGTTATGTTCCACTTCCACCCCATAAGAATTTTCCGCCTAATACGTTTCATCCGCTCAGTGAACACAATTTATGCGAGGTGACAATCATGAAGTCCACTTCATTGGCCGTCCTGTTGGTGTCTCTCCTGGGTCTGTCCTCCATTGCCAGCGCGCGTGATATCGTTCTGCCCGCCGGCACGCTACTCCAGTGCACCCTGAACGAACCGAATCTTTCTCCCTCCACCGTCGCGGTCGGCGATCCCATCCTCTGCCACCTGCACTCCCAGACCGAATTCGGCCAGCAGGCCTTTCCGCGCGGCACTTATCTTGTCGGCCATTTGGAGTCGTCGCAGATGCCGGGCCACTTCTGGGGCAAGGGCAACATGAAGCTACAATTTGACCGCATCGGCCTGCCCGGTGGCGACCTGCCCCTCGACGCCAAAGTCATTTCCACCCGCGGCTACAAAGTGGACCGCGAAGGCGACATTCGCGGCAAAGGTCACGCCAAGCGCGACATCGTGGAGTGGATGCTGCCGCCGCTCTGGCCATGGAAGCTGATCATGCTGCCGGCCCGCGGCCCGCAACCCAGCCTCAAAGGCGAGAGCACGATCACCATGCGCCTGATGGATGACGTGCAGATTCCAGGCGCCACCAGCAATGGCGCGGGATGGCATTCCTTTGGCGGACCGCAGAACGATTCCTTCTACCGCAACTCATTCAACGATTCGCGGCAGAACGGCGCCCGTCCGCAACTGGCCGTGCGGCAGGTGAACCCGGCCGGCGAACCGCAGGCCGACGACGCTTCGCCGATCACCCAGGTCAGCTACGTGCCGCAAGGAGTCCGCACCGGCGTTTCCGGCACGGCTCCCGGCGTGCCTGTGTTCGTGCTGAAGTCCGGCATGGTCCTCGAGGTCGGCAACTATACCTACCAGGACAACCGCATCAGCTATGAACTTGCCGCCGGCGGAACCGGCGTGATCGCCGCCGACGAAGTCGACTGGACCACTACCACGCGAGTGAACCAGCAGCGCGGCGTGCGCGTCTCTCTGCGTGGCGGACACCCCGCCCCGGGCGTTACCGGATACTAGACCCGGTGCCCTCCGCGGCATTCGAGCCGCTAGCGCAAGCTGGCGGCTCTGTCCTAAATCGCCGGATCCGCAGCGCCCGCGCGCTCCAGCAGCACGTTGAACTCCGGCTGGCCCTGCAAACCGTGTTGCCCGGCCCCGGCCCGCACGTTGAACAGTGGACCGCCGTGCAGCGTTGACAGTCCCGCAGCCGCGGCCTGGTCGTCTTTGGCGTGTGCATGGCCCGGAACCGGGCTCTGGTCGGGCAAAGTGAAAGGCTCCTGCGGACGCCTTGCGCCCGGCAGCGCGCTGGGCGCGGGGTTGGCATGAAAGTAGCTAGCTGAAATTGCTGCAAGCGACATGGTCTCTCTCCTTCGTGCGCGCGGCGCACGTCTTATGCGGCTATCGTTGCACGCTCAGCGCCATAAGACTTCCCATGCAATTCCGGGGCTTTTCTCGGATAGCTCTCGCGGCGTGGGCAATGACTGCCACGACCAAATGCGCGGTCGCGGCAGTCATTGCCTACGCTCCCCGCACAAACCTGAAACTCCCGGTGGCTGTGAATCATCAAACTCCATAGCTGAAGAGAGAAGCGCACTCCGGAGCAGATTTGTGTCCAAGATCAACATCGCCGAGAAATTCGCCAAGATCTCCGAGCACTACCAGCCCCACATCGCCGCCGACCTGAACGGCCAGCAGGTCAAGCTGGTAAAGTTCAAGTCCGAGTTTCCCTTCCATTTTCACGAGCACGAGGACGAAATGTTTCTTGTGGTCAAAGGCCGTTTTCGCATGGACTTCCGCGACCGCCACGAGTGGATCGAAGCCGGTGAATTCATCGTCATTCCCCGCGGCGTCGAGCATCGCCCCGCGGCCGAAGAGGAATGCTGGGTCGTGCTGTTCGAGCCCGCATCCACGCTGAACACCGGCAACGTCGTGCATAAGCTCACGCAGCCAACCCTGCAACGCGTCTGACGAGGCTCTTATCAAGTTGCGCCCTGTCATTTCGAGCGGAGTAAAATTGCCCTTCAACGGGCAATTGTGCGGAGTCGAGAGACCTGCTGTTTTGGTTTCGGGACTCAATCAAATTTTCCCAAGGGGAATCGATACACCAAAGAGAACCCCACCTGACCACTATGAAAGTCACCGTCTATTCCGCGCCCTGGTGCCCCGATTGCCGCATCGCCAAGCGTTTCCTCACCGAACACAACGTCCCATTTACTGACGTAGATATCGAGTCCACTCCCGGAGCGGCAGAGGAAGTCGTGCGCCGGACCGGTAAGCGCGCCATCCCCCAATTTGTGATCGACGGAGAATGGTTCCAGCCCTATCAGCCAGGCAAAGGATTTCTGTACGACGAGATGTCGAAACGCCTGGGAATTTCCAAGCCGTAGCTTTTGGGTGGCGCAGCGCTTTCAGCGCTGCGATAAAGCTCTGCCTCTCTGACGGGCCTCCAGCCCCTGACGTGCCCGCATCGAGTCTTCTCGCAAAATACCCCAAGAAATATCTGAAAAGCCCCGCCAAATCAGCCTGTTCAGGGCCATCGCAAACTCCCGTACATCGTCTTCCGTACCGTAGTAACCACATACTCCGCGCTGCACTATAGTTCAGTTGTGACTCGCCGGTTTGTCCCCATCCCGGCCCAACTCTCATGGCCGAACCCGAGCAACCACAGGAACCCAGCCCAGTCACCGAATACTGGGGCCAGTTAGTCCAAGGCCTCGTAGGACTCGTCTTGCTCGTGGGCGTGGTCGTGATGTTTCACTTTTACGCGACCTCCTCGGCCGCCGTTTCCACTCCCGAGGACCTCGCGACGCAAGTCCACCAACTGACCCACCAGGTCGAACAGCTTCAGCAGCAGCAGAACATGCCGGCGCTCGTTCTGGACCGCTATCGCAACTCCATCGGATACATTTTCGGAATCTATCGGGTCAGCTTCGGCAACAATCCGCCGGTGATTCGCGCGCGCGTGTCGGGCACCGGTTTCATCGTTTCGGACGGCCTGCTGGCCACCAACCGCCACGTGGCCGAACCCTGGTTCGGCGACACGGAAGCCGAAGACGACATCAAACGCGGCGCCACGGCGGCGCTGGAGAGCCTGGTCGTGTTTTTTCCCGGTTCGCCGACGCCGGTCACGCTGTCGCCCGCTGCGGTTTCCTCCCACGGCGATCTGGCCGTGCTTCGCATGACCGATCCTGCCGCGATTGCGGCGCTTCCGGTGCTGCCTTTGGCCAAGTCCGCATCCGCGCCCGGGGAACTCGTCACCGTCGTCGGCTATCCCATGGGCATCGCCGGCATGGTGGCCAAGTCGCCCAACGGAATCTTTGAGCGCATGGCCTATCGCCACAACGACATCAACGCTGCCAGCGAACTGGCCGCTCTGTCGCTGATTCGGCCCTCCGCAACCTGGGGACACCTGGGCGACGTGGTCGGAGACAAACTCATCTATGACGCGCCCACCGCCCACGGCGGCAGCGGCGGCCCGGTGTTCAATTCCAAAGGCGAAGTCATTGGCGTGAACTCCGCTTACATGGACGGCTTCTCCGGCGGCACCATCGGCGTCTCGGTCAGCCTGCTCAAGCCGCTGGTGAAATCCGCGCGCCAAGCCGTGGCCGATGCCACTTCCACGGCTACGAAATAACTACCGCCGCGACCGGATGCCGTAACTTTCCAGCACATCCTGTAACCACACGACGCCTTCCAGTGTGTGGACGTTGGCGCGGCTCACGACTGGCAGCAGGTCCAGATTGGCTGCTCCCATGCGGTCCAGTGCAACGTCCAGCAGTTGATCGCGATGAATGTGAGGAAAGGGAAGTCCTTCCATCGCGCCGGCGAGTGCCTTGTCTCCCTCGCCCTTGGCGATGCGAATCTCGATTTCTTCACGAGTTATCAGGCCCACGACGCCGCGCGCAGCCATCACCAGCCACGTGTGGGGTTGGTTGCTGTCCGTTCGCTCCAGCGCTGCGTAAAACGAGAGTTCCGCCGGCAATGTTTCCGGGGCCGGCCGCATCACCCGCATTACCTGACGCTCCCTCTGCCGCACGCGCGCTTCTGCAGTCGGCAGATGGACACCATCCTGCAGCGACAGGACCTCGTAGATCGGCTGCTCCTGAATCCTGGATGCAACGAAATAGCTGACCAGGTTGGCGATCATCAGGGGCACAATCACAGCATAATCCTGGGTCATCTCAAAGATCATTAGCACTGACGTCATCGGCGCGCGCACAATGCCCGCGAACACCGCGCCCATGCCCACCAGGGCGTAGGCGCCCGGCGTGGCCGTAAAAGCCGGCAGCCAGTGATGCGCTACCCAACCTACCCCGCCCCCCAGCATGGCCCCCAGAAACAGCGCTGGACCGAAAATGCCGCCTGCATTTCCGGAAGCGTACGCCAAGATCACGGAGATAAATTTCAGCACCATCAGAATCAGTATCAGCCGCGGCAGCAAGTGCTCGTTGAGCACGTCGCCCACGTAGCTGTATCCCACGCCCATGGTTTGCGGAACCGCCCACCCCAACAGGCCTACAACCACGCCGCCCACGGCAGGCTGCACCCACACAGTCGACTTGGGCCGGCTCAGAAACCACGCACGTACCGCCGCCAGGCTGCGCGTGAAGGCTGCCGACATCAGGCCCCCGGCCAGGCCCAGGCAGGCATAAACCGCAAACTCCAGGGGATGTACCAGCTGATATTGCGGCACGTGAAACAGGGGATGGTTCCCCAGTAACATGCGGAGCACGACCCATGCTGTCGCTGATGCCAGTACCACCGCGCCCATGACCGGAGCGTGCAGGTCGCCCATCACTTCTTCGAGTGAGAACACCACCGCCGCCAGTGGAGTGTTGAAGGCCGCTGCGATCGCCGCTGCTGCGCCCACGGGAATCAGTTTCTTGACCTGCTCCGCGCCCAGCCCTACGTTGCGGCCCAGCCAGGACGCAATTCCCGCCCCCACTTGCACCGATGGCCCTTCCCGGCCGAGCGGCATTCCGCTGGCCAGCGTGGCGGACGTGCAAACGAACTTGCCCAGCACCGTGCGCGCCGGAATCACCCCATCGCGCGCGAACAACGCGGCCTTGGTCTGCGGAACACCGCTGCCTCGCGCATCGGGAAAATAACGGTAGAGCAGATAGCCCGTTCCAAGCGATCCGACAATCGGGATCAGAACCCGCCGCCAGGGCGCGCTCGCGGCAGGATAGAGCCGCATGCCCAGGCGTTCGCTCACCAGAATGAATGCCACCACGGCGAGCGCCGTGAGCACCCCGATGATGAGCGCCAGTGCCAGAATCACTTGATCTTCGCGCCCGGCGAGTCTCATGCGTTCCAGTAGTGTGCGATTCGATTTGTGCCGGCTGATTTCCATCCTCAACGCTGCAACTTGCGCAATGCCTCCACCAGTTTCTCCGCAGCGCCGCTCAGTTCCTCACGGTGGTGCAGTGCCAGCTTCTCCAGCATCCGCTCGCCCTTTGGCGTCAGCACCAGCAGCACTCGCCGTTTGTCTGCCGGGTCTCGTTCCCGCCGGACCAGCCCTTTCACCTCCAGGCGGTCCGCCAGTTCCACCGCGCTGTGGTGCCGCACATGCATCTGCCGCGCCAGTTCCCCAACGCTCGGTTTGGTTCCCGCTGCGACGCCCTTGATCGCAAGCAGGCATTGGTAGTGGCCTTTTTCCAGCCCCGCCTGGGCCACCGCGTCTTCGCTGAAATGCAGAAACCGCCGGATGTGATAGCGGAACTGGGCCTGCGCGCGGTAATCGTCCAACCCCAGGTTTTCTTGCGTACCGGCGGCGGCGCTCATCGAGGGGCGATTATATCGTGACGCGATATAATCTTCAAAGTCGTTCTCTGCCCTCCATGCGCACTCCTTAGACCCGCCGTAGACGCCAACCATTTAGAATTCTCAGTCGCACTTGGTCGACGACGGAGGACCGACTTGATCCCTCGCTATACCCGCCCCGAGATGGGCCGCATCTGGAGCGACGAGAACCGCTTCCGCAAATGGCTCGCCGTCGAACTTGCCGCCACCGAAACCCTGGCTGAAGCCGGTATCGTCCCAAAGGACGCCGCCCGCGCCATCCGTGAAAAGGCCAACTTCCGCCTCGAGCGAATCCACGAAATCGAAGCCGAAGTCCGCCATGACGTGATCGCCTTCACCACCGCCGTCGCGGAGTTCGTCGGCCCCGAGTCCCGCTGGTTTCACTACGGACTGACCTCGAACGACGTCGTCGACACCGCCCAGGCCCTGCTCCTGCGCGAAGCTTCCACCTTAATCGCCGGCGATCTGGACCGTCTGTCAACCGTGCTCGCCACCCGCGCTTGGGAATTCAAAGACACGCCCATGGTCGGGCGCACCCACGGCATCCACGCCGAGCCCATCACCTTCGGGTTCAAGATCGCCAACTGGTATTCGGAAACCCAGCGCAACATCGCCCGCTTCAGTGCGGCTGCGGAAGACTTGCGCGTGGGCAAATTCTCCGGCGCGGTCGGCATCTTCGCTCACCTGACTCCCGAGCTCGAGGAAAGAATGTGCGCGCGGCTGGGACTGCGGGCCGCTGCGGTCTCTTCCCAGGTCATTCAGCGCGATCGCCACGCCCATTACCTGGCCACGCTTGCCGTCATCGCATCCACGCTCGACAAGATCGCCACCGAGGTCCGTCATCTGCAACGCACCGAAGTGCGCGAGGCCGAGGAGTTCTTCAGCCAGAAGCAGAAGGGTTCCTCCGCCATGCCGCACAAGCGCAATCCCGTGACCCTGGAGCAGATCAGCGGGCTGGCGCGCGTAGTCCGCGGCAACGCGCAGGCGGGCTTTGAAAACGTCGCGCTCTGGCACGAGCGCGACATCTCTCACTCTTCTGTCGAGCGAGTGATTCTGCCGGATTCCACCACGCTCGCCGACTATCTTCTGCACAAGACCGCCCATGTCGTCGAGACCATGTTCGTCTACCCCGAGCGCATGATGGCGAACCTCAACAGCACGCGCGGCCTGATCTTCAGCGGGCAGTTGCTCCTCGATCTGGTCGAGCACGGCCTCACCCGCGAGGACGCCTACCGCCTGGTGCAAGGCCACGCCATGCGCGCCTGGCAGGAAGGCCTCGATTTCCGGCAGTTGATTTTTGCCGACAAGGAAATCAGCAGCCGCGTCCCACGCAAGCAGCTCGAACACGCCTTCGACCTTCCCCGCCAGCTCAAGAACGTGGACAAAATTTTCGCCCGCGTCTTCCCGGAAGGAAACCCCGCCAAATCCAAGTCCGCGCGACCGACGCTGCCGAAGAGCAAGCGCAAGTAAAGCCTGCCGGCGACTGCGCGGCCGTCGGTGCGAACGTGGAAGAGCGGCCCTTCAGGGGCGCGTCGGCGGATTCAAAATAATCGGGGCTTCAGCCCCTGTCACGATTTGTAAAACATCCTCGATCCATTGACCTTACGCCGCTCCCGCGAATCCCCGGCCATCCCGCGCAACTATTTCCCGCATCCCAGTGTTTAACCAGATAGTTAATTCAGGGTCGGAGGTGACCTTATGAAGTTCCGAAACTTTTCCCAGGCTTTGGCGGCCTCGCTGCTGCTGACGGTGGCGCTCAGCGCGCAGACCCCAGCGGCGTCCCGCTACGACAATCAGATTCAAACCGCTGTCACGCAGAAGCTGGCGGTGAAAAGCGATTTCAGCAACGTGAAATCCAGTGTCGAGGACGGCATCGTCACGCTGACCGGCACCGTCGGCCTCTATCAGCGCAAGCTCGACGCGGCCAAGCTGGCCCGCAAATCGAGCAACGCCACCGGAGTGCGCAACCTGATCACCGTCGACGGGCCCAACGTGCCCGACGCGCAGTTGGAGCAGAAACTGGCCACTAGACTGCGTTACGTGCGCACCGGCTACGACAACACGTTCGACTATTTCGCGCTCGGCGTGAAAGACGGCGTGGTCACCGTGGAAGGCGCGGACCGCACCGGCGTGGGCCGCGACGAGGCCATGTTCGACATCGCCACCATGCCCGGCGTGAAAGATGTGGTCAACAACATCACGGTCGAGCCAGTCTCGATTCTTGACGACGGTCTGCGCTTGCGCGCGGTTCGCGCCATCTATCGCGATCCGGTGCTGAGCCGCTACGCGATGGATCCGGCCAAGCCGATCCGCATCATCGTCGAGAACGGTCACGTCACGCTCTACGGTTCCGTGGCAAACACCATGGACAAGCAGGTCGCCGGCATGCGGGCCAACCAGCTCTTCGGCGCCTTCACCGTGGAAAACAAACTGGTCGTGGACGGCAAGTCCTAAAGTCGCCGCACGTACTGGGCTGGGACAGGGCGCGGCGCAAGCCGCGCCTTTCCTATTTTCCTGGCGTGTGCTCAAACGGCAATTTGGTATACCGCTCTTTTTCCACTTCAATGACTAGCGCGACCCTGCCTTCGGGCTTCCGCATGGGAAAAGGCTTGCCCATGTACTTGTACGAGATCGGGTCCATCGTCTTCAGCTCAGGATCGGAGCGGCGCTCGATTACCCGGCCGCGGAGCTGCACTTCCTCATACGGATTGGTGAAGTCCACGATCGACAAGGCGACGCCCGCGGGTCGCGCTGGGTGTTTTTTGCCTTCAGCGAGCCCTCGCCGGTGCAGATCACGATGCGCTCGCCTTCGCGTCCGATCCATACCGGTACAGACTGCGGAGAGCCGTCGGGCATGAGCGTGGCCAGGTGGGCAAAGTTCGGACGGTCGATCAGCTTCTTGGCGTCAGCAGAAAGAGCGATGGCCATAACGTCTCCTTGCGGGCAACAGTCTACCGCAAGCGTGCGCGTTTACCCTGTTGGCATCCCTATGGCTTTTTTCTCGAAGCCGGTGCCCAACTAGTGTCCAATAGGCAACATCGGCAGGTCTATGAGAAAACGCGCACCGCTGGCTCTGGCAACGCTGCAAGTCCTGCTCGGGGCAGCGCTTCTTTACTGGGACAATATCGATACCAAACAGGCCCTCGAGGCAAGCGGAGCCGCTTCGCTGCCGCACTACTGGTCCCTGGCGGGTGGACTGCTGCTGGTCCTCGATTTTCCCGCCGTGGCGCTGACTCTGCTGGCCGAGTTGCCCGCGTTCGTAATTTCTTCACGGCGCGGCGGTGGCGGTGAAGAACATGAACTGCTGCTGGATGCGGCGTTCCTCTGCGCCGTTTTCTTTCTCTGGCTGTGGATCGGTTTCCTCTATACGCGTTACCGGTCCGTGCGCGGAACCACGCCGGCCGGCCCGGAAATGGCGGTCTATCTCTCCCTGGTCGTCGCATTTGCCTTTTGCATTCTGATGGGCATGCAGGCCGGCACCACCTGGACGGTCCTGGTCGGAGTCTTCTGGTGTATTCTCGCGCTGCTGATCTACCTGAAACGCTCGGCGGCGACAAAACGGCCCACTGCCTGAGAGCGTCACGGCAACCGGTTGATCACCGACGCCACATAGCCCGCGCCAAATCCGTTGTCGATATTCACCACGCTCACGTTCGACGCGCAGGAATTCAGCATGCCCAGCAGCGCGGCCAATCCCTTGAACGACGATCCATAGCCCACGCTCGTCGGCACGGCAATCACCGGAACCCCGACCAGCCCTCCCACCACGCTCGGCAACGCTCCTTCCATGCCCGCGCACACAATCACCACGCGCGCCCGTGTCAGCGCCTCGCGATTGGCCAAAAGCCGGTGAATGCCCGCCACGCCCACATCGTAAAAATGCTGCACCTCGTTGCCCATCACCTCGGCCGTGACCACGGCTTCTTCGGCCACGGGGATGTCGCTGGTCCCCGCCGAGACCACCGCGATCGTCCCCTTGCCGTACTTCTTCGGGTCGCGCTCCAGCACAATCGCCCGCGCCGCCTCGCGATACTCCGCACCGCGCACCAGCTTTTTCACTGCGGCAAACTGTTTTTCATTCGTTCGCGTGGCCAGCACGTTGCCGCCATGTTTGGCCAGCCGTGCAAAGATCTTCGCTACCTGCGCCGGCGTCTTGCCCTCGCCAAGAATCACTTCCGGCATGCCGGCGCGCAGCGCGCGGTGATGGTCCACCCTGGCGAAGCCCAGGTTTTCGAAAGGAAGATGCCGCAACCGATCAACCGCATCGTCCGGCGAAATCGTTCCCCGCCGGACCTGCTCAAACAGTTTGCGGATGGAAGCGGCGTTCACGGCTCTAGTGTACTGAAACGCCCGTGTGGCGACAGCCGCCCACGGCTGTCGGGTGGAGCGAAGCTCGACAGGGTTGTGTGTAATCTGGTTTTCGTACGTGTCGTTACTGCCGCGTCCGCGCAAAGATCGCTGCGCACACCAGCCGCGCCGGATGCGCGTGTGACGTTTTCCCTGGGACCGGCTCAAGATGCGTCAGGAACAGCCGCCGCAACTCTCTCTTGCTCACTCGCCCGCGTAAGTAAGCGTCGTAGAGCCGGCTTCCCAGGCACAGGCCCCACTGCCCGCTCAGCGAGTCAAATTTTTCAGCGCTGTAACGCACCGCGGATTTCGCCACTCGCTCATACGCCGCAAAGCTTACAGGCTCGGCAGCGGCTTCTTCCCCCGGCTGGTTGGGATACAGCACGCGTGAGCCAAAACACGCCACCACATGTTCGACCACGCGCTGGTGAAATTCGTTCGCGCTTTGCCGGGACGGGGTTGCTTGTTCGTGACGAGAGGCGAGTTTCGGCAGTCCCTGACAGGCATGATGCAGAAAGCGGGCCGCATCCTCCGCCGCGTGTTTCATCTGGAATTCGCGCACATAGACGGCATTCAGGTGCGGCAAATAGGCGCTGCCACGCTGCTCGATCTGTGCCAGCCGCGCCAGAATCTCCCGGTCGGCAAGCTCCTGCCGCATCAGCAACCGCCGCAGCACTGCGTCCGAGGCCCGCCCATGCACCTCCGGCATCATGTCGACCAGAAATTTCGGTTGCGTGGTGTTGTGGGCCGAATAGCGGTCGATCTCGAGGAACCCCGCCAGGCTGTCAATCAGGTTGTAGACCGTCGGGGCAAAATCCGGATCGGAATCCGCGCGGCTCCATTGGTCCAGAAACAGCCGGTAGCTCTCATATTTTTCCAGGGGAGTGGAAGTAAAAGCGCAGATGACATCGTCTTTCACCTGCACCGCATCGGCGCGCATGCGCTCGCCGGCGGCCCGCCAGTAGAGTTCGTCCACGTTTTGCAGCACGGTCAGCACGCGCGCGCCGGGCATCAGCTTGCCGATCTCCTGCGGCAAATGCCCCGGCGCAAGGTGCGATTCGCCGAACAGCACAAAAATCACCGCGCTGGGATGGCGCTCGCGAATCTCGGCAATCTTGATCGCGGCATGCCGGTCGCGCGCGCCGATCTTGCGCAAATCTTCGCGCGGCGCGCAGTCCAGTCCATACACCGCGTGGCCGTGATCGCGCGCGGCGGAAAGCAGTTCGTGAAATGGGGCCCAGTCGTAGCCCCAATCTAGGTCGAAGCGCACCCGCTGACGCAGTTCGGCCTCGTCAATCTCGCGCCGCCACCACTCGTCCAGAATGTGCTGGTCGCGGGCGAAAATCGTTTCCACTCCCAGCACGATCGAGCG
>Ga0075029_100001894_pt1 | contig 11900 bp, 6 predicted proteins | sample LitLauG_LLR_2013_FD_71391 | JGI IMG/M metagenome (GOLD analysis project Ga0075029, IMG submission 71391) | Freshwater sediment microbial communities from North America - Little Laurel Run_MetaG_LLR_2013 | ecosystem: Environmental > Aquatic > Freshwater > Creek > Sediment | place: USA...
AATGGGTTTCTGGTTTTGCTGACTGTGGTTGGCTTGGCGGCTCTGTTAACGCCGGCCTGGGGCCAGGACGTGACTGCCTCCATCGTCGGCACGGTGACTGATCAGAGCGGCGCGCCGCTCAAGGGCGCCACGGTCAAGGCGACCGACGCAGATCGCGGAACCGTCTGGACCGCTGAAACCAACGAGGCCGGCGCCTATAGCCTGCTGCGCCTGCCGGTCGGAAATTACGGCGTCAAAGTGACCGCGCCGGGGTTCCAGACCGCCGTGCAGCCGCCCTTCACGCTGGTGCTGAATCAATCCGCGCGCGTGGACGTGAAGATGAAGGTTGGCCAAGTCAACGAGACGGTCGAAGTGAGCGACCAGGCACCGCTGCTGCAGACCGAGAGCACCGAAGTCAGCACGCTGATCGATGCCGCCGCGGTCACGGCCGTGCCGCTTGCCGGACGCAACTATCTTCAACTCGCGCTGCTGGCTCCGGGCACGACCACCAACAATCCGCGTGGAATTAACGAGCCGCAGAACCTCGACAACGGCAGCCGCCCCTTTATCAACGGCAACCGCGAGCAGGCAAACCAGTACTTCCTTGACGGAATCCTGAACAGCGAAGACAAGAACAACGAGACGTCCTACACCCCCAACGTAGATGCGGTGCAGGAATTCAACGTCATCACCCAAAACCCCTCCGCCGAGTTCGGCGACTTCGAGGGCGGCGTGGTCAGCGTGTCCACCAAGTCCGGCACCAATAAGTTTCATGGCAGCGTGTACGAGTTTTTCCGCAACGATGCGCTGGATGCGAACTTGCCGTCGAACGGATGGACGACAGGCGTTACGAGCTTCGAGAACCTTCCCTCTCAGGGCCAGATCGTACCCGGCCACTCCGCCGATGGAACTACGCTCAAGCCAGAATTTCGCTACAACGAGTTTGGTGTAACGTTTGGCGGCCCTATCATCAAGAACAAACTTTTCTTCTTCGTGGACTATCAGGGCCTTCGTGATTTGAATTCGGGCGCTACCGGAGCACAGCTGTTGACGCAAAGAATGCGGGCCGGCGATTTCGGACAGTTATGCACCGACTTTGGTGGCGCATTCGTTGCCGGGGCATGCACTGGGGGCACTGGGGCCATCCAAGTCAGGGACCCGAACAACGGTGGCGCGATTGTTCCGTCCAACAACTTTGCCAATACAGCCGACGATCCCATTAGCACGGTGGCCAACAATCTGTTTACGCAGTTCGGCAAGTATTACCCCCTACCGCAAATTGACGCAGTCGGTACCGGAAATAACTACTTCTTCAGCAGCGGCAGCAAAATTAACACTGACCAGGGCGATGTCAGGCTCGACTACAAACGATCGGACAAAGACAATATCTTTTTCCGGTGGTCTCAGGCGCACCTCCGCAATCCTACTTTCAGCGGCTGCGTCTTCTGCGGAGCCGGCGCCGAGCAGGGCGCGGACCAGCCCATGAAGAACGCCGCTCTGAGCTGGACTCATGCCTTTAGCTCAACTTTGCTGAACGAGGCCCGGATCGGCTTCAACGCGGTGCAGTTCAACCAGGCGCTCACGCCGACCTCTTTTTTGGGAAACGTCGGGCAACAGTTGGGCATCAATAACGCCAATCAGGAGCTTCCGGGACTGCTCCTCATCAGCGTGAGCGGCGTTGGAAACGGCGCGAATGCCACGCTGGGGTCGCAGAACCTGGTGCAGATTTTCCACACCACCCAGGGGCAGTTCAATGACAATCTGTCGATCGTAAGCGGTCGCCATACGCTAAGGACTGGCTTCCAGTTCGTCCGGAACCGCCAAGACTTCCAGTACAACGGCAACAACGGGGGGTTGGGCAGCATCCCGGTGGGGACGCAGAGCGGTTCCGGCCTCTCCGATCTTTATTTGGGAATCTCGGCCCCGGGTGGAGCTCGGGACACCTACGCCCAGCAGTCGTTATTCAAGCATCGCGGCGACATAATTGCCGCCTACGCACAGGACACCTGGCGCCTCACCAGCGATCTGACTCTGACCCTTGGCCTGCGATTTGAAGATCACACGCCACTGTTTGAGACCCAGAACCGCGAGGTCAACTTTGGTCTCTTCACCGGCACCATTTATACGCCGGACGGTAAGGATGCCAGTACTAAATTCGGCAACCGCGCGCTCTATAACAATTATCTCGGGAAAGGAGACTGGCAGCCTCGGGTTGGATTTGCATGGTCCCCTGCGTCTCTCGGGGGGAAGACCGTGATCCGAGCTGGCTACTCGATCTCCAACTTCTTCGAGGGCGGCGGTACCAACGAGCAGCTCACCATGAATCCTCCGCTCGGCATTTACGCCCAGGGCAACGTTGGAACCACGCTGGCAGCCGGTTACGGCACGCTGAATGTTTGCCCGGCCGTCGACTTTGCTTGCTATGCCGGGAGCCGGGTCAGAGTGACGGATCAAAATTTCAAGCCTGCTATCAGCCAACAGTGGAACCTGACCATTCAGCAGAGGCTGAACAACTCCACGACATTCCAAATTGGCTACGTTGGCCAGCACGGCACCGACCTGCTGAACTTTGAAGACCTGGCCCAGCGCATTGGCCTAAACGCCGCTGGGACCATCGCTAAACCCGGCCAACCGATCATCAGCGAGAAGGCAGGACCCTACCTGGGTGGAGGCTATACGCCGTGCGATCCGGCGTCGTTATCGACTTGCGGCGCGGCAAATTCGCTCTATCAGGCGGACCAGAACGGTGCGCTCGCCGGCGCCAACATGTCTAACTCCAACCAACGCTATGACTCGCTCCAGGCCGTCCTCGAAAAGCGCATGGGCAACGGGCTGCAAGGTCAGGTGGCCTACACCTGGTCAAAGTGCCTGAGCAATTCGCCGGGCTACTTCGGCACTGGATGGGGCAGCGTCGGAGCGACCAGTTCGGGCGGTCAGCCTGGGCCGCAGAATATTTACGACCCGCATTCCGACTGGGGACCGTGCTTCTTTGACCAGACGCACGTGCTCAGCAGTTATGTGACCTACCAGTTGCCCTTTGGCAAGGGCAAGCAGTTCGGCCACGATTTGAACTCGGCCATGAATGCCGTCCTCGGGAACTGGGAAATCGGCGCAATTCTCTCAGCGCACTCCGGAAACGCCCTGACGCTGAACGAGTTTGGGGGCTGGGGAGCTTTCAACGGCGATCCTTCGAACACCAACGGAATCGGTCCCGCGACTCTTTCCGAGCGGCCGAACTGCAACGGCAAGATTGGAATCCTCAACCATCGCGTCGCAGCCACCTCGACCACTCCCGGTTACATCCAGTGGTTTGACCCATCGAATGTCTCGCATCCGGTCGCTCCTGCCGGCTCATTAGGGGTTTTCGGAACCTGCTCGGTTGGAAACATTCGAGGTCCTAAGTATTTCGATGCCGATCTGAGCCTGCACAAGAACTTCCTGATCACCGAGGGCATGCGGCTGGAGTTCAGGTTTGAAGCACTCAACGCATTTAACCACCCGGTGTGGACCTTCTCAGGTGGCCCTGCTGGCGGCTCATTCGACCCAGGGACACCGGTGGTCAGTACCCCGGGCAATCCAACGAGTAACCCGAACTTTGGGACCATCACCGGCTCTCAAAGCGCACGCAGCCTGCAACTGGGGATGAAGCTCATTTTTTAGGCAAGGTTCCACTCCACTCCTCGCGGCAGGCGCTTCGGCGTCTGCCGTTTTTTCTTGGGTGGTCAGGAATTTCTTGGCCCCGGCGCAAGAGCAGGACTATGATTCGGGGCTGCGAGGTTTTCTCTCGCTTGGCGAGAACCATGAGGTCACGATCTCAAATCGTCAACGCAGTCTTCTGTGCCCTTACATTGGGCTTGCTTGCCTCGCCCGCCTTTGCCCAGACCCGCTCGGCGCCGCCTCCCAACCCTCCGCAGCCTCTGCCGCGCCCTGACCCGTCGAATTTCGACAAAGACCGTTTGCTTATGGAGAGTGAAGCCAGAAAATCGGCAACCGACTACGCCCAAGAGCCCACCTGCCTGCTCCCCCCTTTGAACGTAGTGCACAATCGCACCGTCAGCGTTGCGAACTTGCAGCTCTCGAGCAAAGCAAAGAGAGAGTACGAAGCCGCCTGCGGCGCGCTGAAAGACAAGAAATACGACTCGGCGGAATCCCACCTGCGCAAGGCGGTGCAGCAGGAGCCTAAGTACGCGCCGGCCTGGGTCACGCTAGGCCAGATGCTGGCCGCACAGCAGCACGCCGATGAGGCCGCCGACGCCTGCTCCAAAGCGATGGCCGCTGACGCCAACTACGTGCCGTCGTATCTCTGCCTGGCGGACATTGCGGCGCGGGGCCAGAAGTGGGACGCGGCGCTGAAGTTCAGCGGCCGCGCGATTGAACTGGATCCCACAGATGATCCAGTGGCCTATGACTACAATGCGGGGGCCAATCTCAGCCTGCACCGCATTCCCGAAGCCGAGAAGGGCGCGCTGCATGCGATTGCCATCGACAAGAACAACAGCGATCCGCGGGTGCACTTTCTCCTGGCCCAGATTTATGAGGCGAAGGGCGATTCCGCGAACGAGGCTGCCCAACTGCGCGAGTACTTGAAATTTGCCACCGACCCGGCGGACGTCGCGATGGTCAAGCAATATCTGGCACAGCTGGAAAAACAACGCGGCAAGTAGCTCTCCGTATTTCCATTCTCAATCATGACCTTTCGACATGCGGCGCTCCTCGTGCTTGGCCTGGCGATCGCCCGCGGCGTCTCGGGCCAGAGCAGCGCCCCGGAAGGCATCTCGCTGCCAACCGACTTGCGTGTGCAGTCGCCCGAATGGTGGCCGACGAAAGGGGACCGTGGGCGTGAGGAATACGTCGGCTCCGCCGAGTGTGCGAAGTGCCACGCGGAAAAGGCCGCTACTTACCAAACGACAGCCATGGCCCACGCCGCAGGCGCGGCTGCAGATTCGGAGATGCTGCAACAGCACAAGCTCGTGCGTTTGCGGATCGGTCCTTATAACTACCAACTCCAGACCTCAGACGGGAAGAGCATTCTCCAAATCAGCGACCAAAAATCGTCGATCTCGGAGAACCTGCTCTGGGCGCTGGGTGTCGGCCATATGGGCCAAACCTACCTTTATGAGCGGGATGGAAGCTTCTACGAAAGTCATCTCAGCTTTTTCAGCGCGCCCGAGGCGCTCGACATTACTCCGGGCCAGCCGCGCGACACTCCACAGGCGCTTGCAGATGCCGCGGGACGCCGCTTATCGCCCGACGAGACACACCGTTGTTTCGCCTGCCACACCACGGCCTCGACCGCCAAGAACGCATTTGATCTTACTCATCTATTTCCCGGCGTCACCTGCGAAGCGTGCCACGGTCCGGGCGCTAGCCACATCGCGCTGGCCAAGTCCGGCGATATAGCGCCCGGCCTGATTCTGAACCCTGCACATCTCAGTCGAGTTGATTCCGTTGATTTCTGCGGAGCTTGCCACCGTACCTGGGAAGACGTGGTGATCGGCGGCCTGACTGGCGTGGGTGTCTTCAATGTCCGCTTTGCTCCCTACCGGCTGGAGAACAGCAAGTGCTGGAAGAAGGGGGACGAACGGATTACGTGCGTGGCTTGTCATGATCCTCATCAGCCGCTGGTGCGCGCTGCCGCCTCTTACGATGCACGATGCCTGGCGTGCCACAACCAGACGGTGGGCCAGAAACGATCTACCGCCCATCCCGCGCCGGCATGCCCGGTGCGCACCAGTGACTGCGTAACCTGCCACATGCCTCCGGTCGAGCCTCCGGGCCTTCATTCCACGTTTACGGACCACTGGATTCGAATTGTCCGCAAGGGCTCCCCGTACCCGAACTGATGCGTTCTGAACCAGGCAAATCAGGCAGCATCGCAGTGATGCCAACCCGCTCCGGACGCCCGTCAATCCTCGCGTTTTTCGATTCTTGCCCTCGCAATTTCAGACTATAATCGGCGAATGCACCGAGGCGTTCTCCCCAGTGTTTCTGCGGCCTTTGTAATGCTGTTTCTGGTCGTGGCTCGGCCGATTTCTCTTGCACAGTCGGCCGCAAAGGGCGCGGCATCGCCGGGCCCTGGCGACGCTCAGCGAGGCATCAACTTGGCGGAAAACGGTCACTGCACCGAAGCTCTTCCGCTCCTGAAAAAGGCGGTCCACCAGGCAATGAATGCGGACGTGAAAAAACGCGTTGGCCTCGACGGCCTGCACTGCGCTATGACGCACAGCGCCTCATCCGAGGCGCTCGATTTTGTGGCGGTGCTGGTGCGCGATTTTCCGCGCGATCCAGAAGTGCTGTACGCGGCCACGCACGCTTTTTCGGACTTATCATTGAAAGCTTCCGAGGACCTGGCGCGTGAGGCGCCGTTCTCCTACCAGGTCCACGAACTGAACGCCGAGTCGCTCGAACTGCAAGGAAAGTGGGACGAAGCGGCCGTGGAGTATCGCAGGATCATTGAAATCAATCCGTTCCTGCGTGGCATCCATGCGCGCCTCGGGCGGGCGTTGCTGGCCAGGCCGCAGCCCACGCCTGAAGCGGTCGCGCAGGCAAAGCGGGAGTTCGAGCAGGAACTGGAAGTCGATCCGGGAAATGCCAGCGCGGAATATGTCCTGGGAGAACTCGCGAAGCAAGATAACGACCTCTCGGCTGCGATTCGCCATTACTCGCGCGCCACCAAGATTGACACAGATTTTGCCGAGGCTTACCTCGGACTGGGTACCGCATTCGTTTCCGCCAAGCGATTCCCCGAGGCGATCCCTCCGCTGGAAACCTACGAGAAGCTCGCACCAGACAGCCCCACCGGCCATTTCCAGCTGGCTCTGGCATATTCTGGCGCAGGTCGAAAGGAAGACGCGAACCGGGAAGCCGCCTTGCAACGTCAGAGCGCCGAAAACCTGGAGCAGGTTCGGCGCCGGGCCGCGGATGCGCTGCTCAAGCAAGCTCCCGGTCCCGGAGAGTCGGCGCCGGAGACCCCGAAACAGTAGTGCGACGCTGTTGACCATGCTGGACTTGCAACCAATGGAATCACGGGCCCGATCTGATTCGCGAAGGTTGCTCCCGTTGCTCTTGTTGTGGACCTTCAACAGCTTCGCGTTCTCGGAGGCACAGTCCGCTCCGCCTGCGATTCAGTTCACCAACGTCACCGCATCTTCGGGGATGAAGTTTGTTCATTACCCCGGCAACAAAGGCGTCGCAATCATTCGCGAAGTCTTCGGCCCCGGCGTTTGCGTCGCAGACTTCGACGGCGATGGCTGGCAGGACATCTATTTCGTCAACGGCCGCGATCTCTACCATCGCGGTGTCTCGGCACGAAATGCTTTGTATCACAACAACGGCGACGGAACATTTACTGACGTCACCGACAAAGCTGGCGTCCCGGGTACTGACTACGGCTTGGGCTGTGTCTGGGGAGACTACGACAACGATGGCTTTCCCGACCTCTACGTGTCCCAGTACGGTCGCAATGTTCTTTATCACAACAACGGCAACGGCACATTTACCGATGTCACCGACAAGGCGGGGGTCGCGGGAGTCAAGTCCGGCGGGCTGTTTCACGGAGGCGCGACTTTTTTTGACTACGACCGCGATGGCCGGCTCGACCTCTATGTGGGCGGATACGTCAGCATCGACGACGCCAGCCCGCGCTATTGCGACTTCGTCGACGTGCGCACCAATTGCCCGCCCAGCGTTTATAAAGGCAGCCCCGACATTCTTTACCACAATAACGGCGACGGTACTTTTACTGACGTGACCTCGAAGGCCGGAATCTACCAACCCGAGGGCAAGAATCTTTCAGTCGGCGCAGCCGATTACGATAATGACGGATGGCCGGACCTGTTCGTTGCGAATGACGGATTGAATGCCTATCTCTACCACAACGGGAAGGACGGCACTTTCACGGAGATGGGCCTGCTCGCCGGCATGGCCCTGACCGGCCGGGGAAAGACCATGGCCGCGATGTGTATCTCTCTGGGCGACTACGACAACGACGGATTTCTCGATCTGTATATCTCCGACTTCCAGAAATCTTCCGACCATATATGGCACAACGACGGGAAGGGAGGATTTGAGGAAGTCAGCGATCAGGCCGGCATCACTGTCCCGACCCATGACGTACTGAGCTTCGGCGGCGGCTTCTTTGACTACGACAACGACGGCTGGCTCGATCTGTTCATCGCCAACGGCCACGTGTATCCGGAAGTTGAGCAATCCGCCCAGTTTACGCATTACAAGCAGATCAATTCTCTGTTTCACAATCAGGGCAATGGCAAGTTTGTCGAGACGACAAACTTGGCCGGCAGCGGGTTTCAAACTCCGTATGTCGGTCGCGGCGTGGCATTTGCCGATTTCGACAACGACGGCTTCATGGACCTGGTCGTGGCCAACAACGGAGACCCCCCGCTGCTGTTGCATAACAGCGGCGGCAACGGAAACCACTTCATCAATTTCAGGCTGATCGGTGTAAAGAGCAATCGCGACGGAATGGGAACGCGAATTCGCGTGCAGGCTGGAGGAATCTCGCAGATACGGGAAGTCGCCGGAGGCGGCAGTTATCTTTCACAGAGCGATCTCCGCGCCAACTTCGGCCTGGGCAAAGCGAGTCGAGTTGATACCGTCGAGGTGAAATGGCCCAGCGGCCAGCGGCAGGTTTTTCAGAATGTTGAAGCCGACAAGTTTTACCTTGTGGAAGAAGGCAAAGAACAGTTGGGGATGCAGAAGTTCTCGCCGCCTCTGCAATCCGCCACAATACCGGGCCCATCGCAGCAGGGAAAGCAGAAGTGAGCGGTTCGTTAATTCCATGACAAACTCAGGGACTCGCGGAAGAAGGAACGGTTTCCTGGCACGTCGGGACTTTCTGCGCGTCCTCGGCGCAAGCCTCGCTGCGCCTGCGCTTCAAAAATTCGCATTCGCCGCTGGTGCACCCGCCTATCCTTTCTCCGAAGTACCGGCGTCGGCAAGCGGCATCACCTGGGTGCATACCGCCGGCGCGTCCCCGGAGAAGTACCTACCTGAATCCACCGGCTCCGGCTGCGCATTTCTCGATTACGACAACGATGGCTGGATGGATATTTACCTGGTGAACAGCGGAAAGTGTGACTTCTTCACTCCTACAAGTCCGCTGCGCAACGCTCTCTACCGCAACAATCGCGACGGTACGTTTACCGACGTGACCGAGAAAGCCGGCGTGGGCGGCGGCGGCTATGGCATGGGCGTCGCGGTCGGTGACTACAACGCCGACGGCTTCCCCGACCTCTACGTCACGCAATACGGACGCAGCATCCTCTACCGCAACAACGGCGACGGCACTTTCACCGATGTGACGGAAAAAGCCGGCGTCGCCGCTCCCGGCTGGGCTTCGTCGGCCGTATGGTTCGACTACGACAACGACGGCAGGTTAGACCTGTTTGTTGGCCGCTTTGTGGATTTCGACAAGAGCAAGCACCATCGCTGCGGCGCGCCGAATCTACCCGCTCTCAAAGGGATGAACGAATACTGCTACCCGCGGGTCTACTCGCCCATGCCGAGCTGGCTCTTTCACAACAACGGCGACGGTACATTCACCGATGTGAGCCAGAAGATGGGGGTCGCCGAGAATCCGGGTAAGGCCTGGGGAGTGGTGGCTGCTGACATTAATAACGACGGATGGATGGATCTGTTCGTTGCCAACGACACCGAGGCCAATTTCCTTTTCGCGAACCGCAAGGGGAAGAAATTTGAAGAGATCGGGTTTACGGCAGGCGTCGCACTCGGCGAAGGCGGCAAGGCGCGCTCCGGCATGGGCGTCGATTCCGCCGACCTGAACCAGGATGGTTGGATGGACCTGTTCGTCACCAACTTGAACCACGAATTCTACGGACTTTATCAGAACCGCCGCGATGAGAGTTTTGACGACATTGCCGCCTCCGCCGGAATCGCCGGTGCTACCAAACTGATGAGTGGCTGGGGCGTCAAATTCCTCGATTACGACAACGACGGCAATCTCGACCTGATGATCGCCAACGGTCATCCTGACGATCTGATCGAAAAAATCTACGACAACGTCACCTATCGGGAACCGCTGCTGCTGTTCCACAACAACGGGAGCGGCCTGAAGAATGTGAGCCAGCAGAGCGGCCCGATATTCACCCGGCCAATGTCGGCGCGAGGTCTGGCGGTCGGCGACTTCGACAACGACGGCGCACCCGACGTTTTGATCTCCTGCAACAATGACGCACCCTTCCTCTTGCGCAACAACGTGGGAAGGCAAAATCATTGGCTGGGGATTAAGCTTGTGGGTGAGAAATCCAACATCGACGCGGTCGGGGCCCGCATTACCTATCAGGCTGGCGACTTAAGGGGAAGTCGGACGAAAGTTGGCGGAGGAAGCTATCTCTCCTCCCACGATCCGCGCATCCTGCTGGGAATTGGCGAACGCACGAAAATCGACTGGGTCGAAATCACCTGGCCGCAACCCAGTGGTCTCGTGCAGCGCGTCACGAATCTTCCGATCAACTGCTACGTCACGATTCATGAAGGGCATTCAGCAGTGGCAGACATCGCCTCGAAGTGTATTCGTCTTCTTCAAACAAGAGCGATTCTATAAGACCAAATCGCGAGAGTTTACCTTGGTATCAATTGATTCGAGGAACGCTCGCCGATAAGCAACGAGCTGCTTCGTCGATCACCCCAGCAACTTGCCGGCGATCCAGTAATCGACACTGAACTTTCCCGGACCAGAACAGAGGAGCCAGAGAAAGAAGAGCACGTACAGGACTTCTGGGAGATACAGAAGATCGTCGAGCCAGCTGAGAGGCGAAAGTCCTTTCGGGAGGGTGGAAATCGCGCTGGTCAGGGTGGCGACTATCATATCGATCAATAACGCCACGCAGGCCGGGCTCGAAAGAAACCCTACGGCCACCAAGGACCCGCCAACGAACTCGACAGCCGCCACGAAATAAGCCGTTTGTCGGGGAAACGGGATTTTCGCTTTAACCAGCGTGTCGTAAACGGCAGCACGAGACCCGGCGACAAACAATTTATTGCCACCGGAGATGGCGAAGAAAATCCCGATGGAAACGCGCACCAGCAGGATGGCATACTGCTCCAGCTCGCTGTTGCCCTGCAGCGCAAACTGGAATAACCGTTTCCAATCCATCTCTGTCCCTCCATTCAAAGATGTGCTGCAGGAAGATGTGCTGCAGCGATCCCCGATCTCAACCGGCTTGCACCGCCAACCGCCCCGAGGCCAGCCTTACGTGACGTCGGTGGGCGTCTCCGGTTCTTATGCCGCCGAAACCGACTTCTTCTTCGCCTCGAGCGCCGGTAGAAGAAGTTTCAGCAGCGCTTGATCAGAGAATGGGTTCTGACCTGAGATCAGCTCGCGATCTTGGATGACGTAGCTCTTCCAAGGCTCAACCACACTTACGTCACCGCCCGCCGTACGCAAGGCGAAGTCCGGGTAGAAGAGAACCTTACCCTCAATCTCAAGTGGTTCCCGCTGCTGCTCTTCCGCTGTCGAAAAGATAGTCATCTTATATCCAGCATAGATCCAACCCTTAGCCTTTTCATGTGCTCCAGCGACGTCGCCTACCGCTAGCGCGGCAACGAACTCCTTCGAATTCGGAAGAGCCGAGAGCAATGAAATCGGGCCATGACACAGCACCGCCGTAGGCTTGGATGTTTCATGAAAGTGCCTGATCACGGTGCCTGCGTCGGGGTCATCCAGCAGATCCATCATCGGGCCATGGCCACCCGGGACAAAAACTGCGTCATATTGATCCAGGCCCGATGCGATGACATCTGCGATGCGCTTTGGATCTCTGAGCCCAGCCAGGCCGTCGCGGAATAACATATAGTCCTGAAGCTTGGCCGCGTCCCCGCCGAAGAAATCGGCGACCTCTGAATGCACATCCACTTGGGGCGCGTTGCCTTTGGGGTTGGCG
>Ga0075029_100001895_pt1 | contig 11899 bp, 10 predicted proteins | sample LitLauG_LLR_2013_FD_71391 | JGI IMG/M metagenome (GOLD analysis project Ga0075029, IMG submission 71391) | Freshwater sediment microbial communities from North America - Little Laurel Run_MetaG_LLR_2013 | ecosystem: Environmental > Aquatic > Freshwater > Creek > Sediment | place: USA...
CCCAAGCCAATCCCCACCCCTTCCCCCGCGTTGTAAACTGACGCATAACTCCTATGACGCCGAATCCTCCGCGCGCGGATATGCCGGACTTCGCCCACGATGTCAGGGCCCACGAGGTCAAGGCGGAAGTCCAGCACGAGATCGCGCGCCTGGCCGCCTCGCCCGAGGTTCGCTCGGCTTTCAACTGGTTTCGCACTCAGGAGGCGCAACTCACACACTGGCAAATGGAGATGGCCCGCATCCCCGCGCCGCCGTTCGGCGAGAACGCGCGCGGCGAGTGGCTGGCCGAGCGCTTTCGCGAGGTTGGACTCGATGACGTCCGAATCGATGACGTGGGCAATGTCTTCGGCACCCATCCCGGCTTCGGACGCCGCCACGTCGCGCTCAGCGCGCACATCGACACCGTCTTTCCCGCCAACACGCCGCTCAACATTCGCCAGCAGGGAAGCCGCATCTACGGCCCGGGCGTCAGCGACAACGGTGCGGGTGTCGCCGCGCTGCTGGCCGTTGCCGCGCTGCTGCGCGCCGTGCGCATCCGCCACGCCATGCCGTTCGTCTTCATCGGCAACGTCGGCGAAGAGGGCGAAGGCGACCTGCGCGGCATGCGCCACATTTTTTCCACGCCGCGCTGGAAAGATTCCATCGCCTACAGCCTGGTGCTCGACGGCGCAGGCGCCGACACCATCGTCGCCGAAGCCCTTGGCAGCCGACGCTTCGAAGTCATCGTTCGCGGTCCGGGCGGGCATTCCTGGAGCGATTTCGGCGCGCCCAATCCCATCGTCATTCTGGCCAAGGCCATCGAGACTTTTACGGCAACGCCCGTCCCCAACTCGCCGAAGACTACCTTCAACATCGGCGTGATTCGCGGCGGCACCTCGGTCAACTCCATTCCAGAGTCTGCATCGATGAAGGTCGATATTCGCTCCACCAACGCGACCGAAATCGAGCGCCTCGAGCAGTCGCTGCGCCTCGCGCTCAACCGCGCTATCGAAGAGGAGACCCTGACCGCCGAGATGCGCTCGCCGGCGCAGAAGCGCCCGTCCGGCGTGAGTTGCGAAGTGGTGGTGATCGGCAGCCGGCCCGCGGGCGAATTGCAGCCGGGAGCGCGCATTCTGCAGGTGGTCCACGCGGTCGACGCGCAACTCAACAACGCGGCGCAGGTGCAGCGCGCTTCCACCGACGCCAACATTCCGCTTTCGCTCGGACTCGAAGCCATCGCCATCGGAGGCGGTGGTTCTGGCGGCGGCGCGCACACTTTGCAGGAGTGGTTTGATTCCAACGGCCGCGAACTCGGCCTCAAACGAATTTTGCTGACCATGCTGGCACTCGCGGGGGTGGGAGAATGAATCAGAACTCGGGGAGTACTTTTGTTGTTGGGTGGCGCAGCGCTCCCAGCGCTGCGATTAAGCGTCCTTTGAACATGTGGGCTTTAGCCCCTGAGATGCTCTTGATCCCCCTCTGCGCCGCCCTGCTCTGCGCCGCCGCCGCCCAAAACGCACCAGACTCCAAGCTCAAGGCGGATATTCTCTTCACTCACGCCAACGTCTACACCGGCGTTCCCGCCAGCACGCCATTCGCCTCCATCCTGCGCCAGGAAGCAATCGCGGTTCGTGGCGATCGCATCCTTGCCGTCGGCAAGACCCTCGACCTGCAAGCACTGAAAGGCCCCGACACGCAGGTCATCGATCTCGGCGGGCACTTCGTCATGCCCGGATTCAACGATGCCCACCTGCACCTCCACGATGGCGGAATGCAGCGCCTCGGCGTCGATCTCGAAGGCGCCAAGTCGCTCGACGAGGTCCGCCAGCGCGTGCTTGCTAAAGTGCAGCAGGCCAAGCCCGGCGAGTGGATTCTCGGCGGCGGCTGGGACGAATCTCTGTGGCCCGTGAAAGCGCTGCCCAGCCGATGGGATCTCGACGAAGTTTCGAACGGACATCCCGTGTTTCTTGATCGCGTCGACGGACACCTTGCCGTGGCTAATACGCGCGCCCTGCAACTGGCCAGCATCACCATCGCCAGCCGCGATCCGCAAGGTGGACAGATTGACCGCAACGAGAACGGCGAGCCCACCGGAATTCTTCGCGACACCGCGCAGCACGCCATCTACGCCGTGATTCCTCATCCGTCGCACGAAAAGCGCCGCCGCGCGCTTGAAGTCGCGCTCACTGAACTGGCGCAAAACGGCGTCACCTCGGCGCAAGACTATTCCCCCGGCTGGGAAAATTTTCAGGTCCTCGAAGAGATTGAAAAAGACGGCAAGCTTACCGCCCGCATCAGCGAGTGGCTGCCGTTTGACGAACCTCTCGCCCAGTTGGAAAAAGAACGCGCCGCGCATCCCCACTCCGACCTTATGCTGCACACCGGCATGCTCAAAGGCTTCATGGACGGCTCGCTCGGCGGCCACACCGCCGCGCTCTCCCAGCCCTACGCGGACGATCCCAAAACTTCCGGCCTGCCGCGCTACGACGCCGACAAGCTCAACGCCATGACCAAAGAGCGCGTGCTCGCCGGATTTCAGATTGGCTTTCACGCCATCGGCGACAAGGGTGTGCAGATGGCGCTCGACGCCTTCGCTCTATCCGAGAAGGCCGCGAAAGACGCCAACGTGAAAGCTGCCAACGGAGGCGATGACTACCGCCTGCGCATCGAGCACGCGCAATGTACCCCGCCCAACGAAGTCGCCGAGTTCAAACAGTTGAAGGTCATCGCCTCCATGCAGCCCAGCCACGTGCTTAGCGACATGCGCTGGGCCGAAGCTCGTATCGGCGCCGCGCGCGCCGCCAACTGCTACGCGTGGGCCGCGATGCTCAACAAAGGCGTCCCGCTTGCCTTCGGCACCGACTACAACGTCGAACCGGTCAGCCCGTTCCGCGGCCTCTACGCCGCCATCACGCGCAAGAGCGAAAACGGCAAGCAGGAATTTTTCCCCGCGCAGCGCATCACCATGGACCAGGCCATCGCCGCCTACACCACAGGCTCCGCCTTCGCCGAATTTGCCGAGAAAGAAAAAGGCAAGCTGACCGAAGGCATGCTCGCCGACTTCGTAGTTCTCGATCGCGATGTCACAGCGGTAGCGCCGGAGAAACTGCTGACCACAAAAGTTCTGCGCACAGTAGTCGGCGGAAAAACAGTGTACGAGTCCAAATAAGCCTTGTCATCCTGAGCGAAGCGAAGGACCTCTGAACTCGCCGGCAGCATTCGCGCCGCCAGCCAGTGCAGAGGTCCTTCGCTTCGCTCAGGATGACAAGAGTGAGCGGATGACAAAGAGTTGTGGGATGGCAACCGATTGAGTTGTCATCAAACGCTTTCCCTCTATTCCGCGTCTAACCTTGAATACACCCCGCGGGCCGCTCCCATCAGCCCTCAGCCGTGCCGCGTAAATGGGTATACTGGTAGGGGTTTAACTGTTTCGGAGGAAGGCAAGCATATGGATTCGCGCGCAATGTGGATGCGCATGAAGGCCCACGGTTGGGTCTACACGCTCAGTATTCTGGCAACTCTCGCGTTGGGCATTCTGATCGGCACCGTGATTTCCTACGGAGTGAAGGGCAAAGAAGAGCAAAGCAAGGGCGACGCGACTCCGCTGACCTTGCCCAACCCGAAACAGATGTCCAGCCAGTTCGCGCAGATTGCCAAGCAACTGGGCCCGAGCGTGGTGAACATCAACACCGAATCGACCATCAAGAATGTTCACCGCCGTCGCGGCGCGCCGGGCGGTGGGGGTGGCGACGAGGAAGATAACGGTGGCGGCGGTGGCGGCGGCATGGACGATTTCTTCAATCACTTCTTCGGTGGCCCCGGCCAGGGCCCCGACAACGGCCCCATTCGCGAGCGCTCGCTGGGTTCCGGCGTTGTGGTTGATTCCAAGGGATACATCATCACCAATCGCCACGTCGTCGAGAAGGCAGACCGCATCCGCGTGCGCTTCCAGGAAGACCCTCCGGGCGTGCAGCATGAAGCCAAGGTCGTCGGCAGCGATCAGGAAACCGATCTTGCCGTAATCAAAGTGGATGTGGATCATCCGCTGCCTGCCGCTAAGATGGGCAACTCCGACGGCATGCAGGTGGGTGACTGGGTTCTCGCCATCGGCAGCCCCTTCGGACAGATCGGCACCGTCACCGCGGGAATCGTCTCCGCGACTGGCCGCGACATCGTGCCCAACCGCCAGTTCCAAAGCTTCATTCAAACCGATGCGGCCATCAACCCCGGCAACTCCGGCGGCCCGCTGGTCAATATGGACGGTGAGGTCATCGGCATCAACACCGCCATCCTCAGCGAGACCAACGCCTACGCTGGCATCGGATTCGCGCTGCCGTCGAAGACCGTCGTCAATGTTTACAACCAGCTCACCGGTCCTGAGCACCGCGTGGAGCGCGGTTCCATCGGCATCATGTTTGACGCCGTGGAGAATCCCGCTATTACCCGCGTCTATGGCACTGGATCGGGCGTGACCATCTCCAGCGTCGTGCCCGGCAGTCCCGCCGATTCGGCCGGATTGAAAGTCGGCGACACCATCACCACGGTCGACGGCAAGAAGGTCAGCAAGGGTTCGGAACTGGTCGCCGACATCGCTTCGCGCAAGCCCGGCTCGAAAGTCACGCTGGGATTTGTGCGCAACGGCAAGACGCAGGACGCGAGCGTGGTCATTGCCGACCGTGCCAAGCTGTTTGCCGCGCGCCTGGGAGACGAGCAGGACAGCGAAGACTCCAACACGCCCAAGCAAAGCAAGATGGGCGTGACGGTGCGCAAAGTGACGCCGGAGATGGCGGATCGCCTCGATATTCCGTCGGGGAAGGGCGTGATCGTGCAGGATGTGAAGCCGGGCTCGTTCGCCGAAGATATTGATCTCGGCCGCGGCGACATCATCCTCGAGATCAACAAGCAGCCGGTGAACAGCGAGGAAGACTTTCAGCGCATCGAGGCCAGCCTCAAGAGCGGACAGGACGTCGTTCTTCTGGTGCGGCAGCGGGGATCGGCCAAGCAGGACGGGACGATCTTCAAGGCCGGGACACTTCCGTAACCTGAATTGAGCCCAACGGGAACTGGCACTGTACTTCTCCTATCGGGGATGATTACAATGCCAGCGCCAGTTGGGCGTTTCGTTTTCTTGGAAGATGCTGCCTTCGACTGATTTCGGGGTTGCTCGAAGCCGCGCGGCCTGCGCAATCGCGCTGGCGTGTGCGCTGGCCTCGGGGGGATGGGCGCAATCTGCGGGCAGCACCAAGACCACGCCGCACAAGCACAACGCCTCCACGGCGAAGAAGACCACCACCACGAACACTCCGGCCCATAAAACTTCCACGGCGACCGCGAAGCCGGCCGCAACGAAGCCGGTCGCAACCCGGACGCATTCTTCTTCTTCGCGCAAAGGCAAGAAAACCGCGAAGCGCCCGCGCGGGCAGCAGAAGATCGACTCCGAGCGCGCGCAAGCCATTCAGGAAGCGCTCATCCGCGAGCACTATCTCAGCGGCGATGCCAGCGGCACCTGGAACCAGGCCAGCGAAGAAGCCATGCGCCGATATCAGAACGATCATGGCTGGCAGACGAAAGAAGTCCCCGACTCGCGCGCGCTGATCAAGCTGGGCCTGGGGCCGAGCAAGGATCACCTGCTCAATCCAGAAAGCGCCATGACCACGGTGCCCGACGCGCCGAGGGCCTCACAGTCGCCTGCATCCCTGTCATCCACGCCGATGCCCAGTCAAAGTTCATCCTCTCAGCCTCAGCGGTAATTGATGTTCGCCGCCATCGACAACAAAAAAAGGGGTGCCCCACGTCTCGCTTCTTTTGCGAGACATGGGTGACGATGCTGCCGACACCACAGCGGTGATTCTTGCTGCGAACTGTCCCGCGCCCACGTCTCGCAAAAGACGCGAGACATGGGGCACCCGCGCCGAACTTTGTCAAGAGAGGATCCGCGGCGAATTGCATTAGGCATGGTGCAGTCGTTGGTAAGTTCAGGATTCGGCGGCTGTTATGGGTGTAATGTGTTGTGTAAAATAATGCTTGTAAACACATGAAAACACTATAGTTAAATATCGACGTTAAATCGGTTTAACTCGCCACTACAGGCCGGCGAAGTTCGCTTGATCCGATGGTCGAGCTGAGTAGTCGAACTCGCAGAGTCGGTTCGCGAGAGGGCAAGAAACCGCATTCCTTGGAGCGAGCGGCCCACAGATTTTCAGCCTAATTCTTCTTGTAGCTGGAGGCCACCGGGTGCGGGAAGTAGACCAGGGGTTCGTTGTTGACGATGGCTCGGGGATTGCCCTCGACTAAGGCTTCGGCCACGTCTTCTCCGCAGACATCCGCTGCGGCCTCCCGCGCCGTCGACAGGATCGCGACACGCTTCTCCGTGTCATGCGCATCGGTCGCGAGTACGTGTACGGCCTGGCGTTCGAGCAGCCATTCGGCGGCGCGCTGTGTCCGGTCGCCCCAGAATCCAGTGAGCGCCGATCCTGTGAGCTGAACCACGCAGCCTTGCTCCGCCCATTCGACCACGCGCTGCGGGCTCTCGCGCAGAATCGGGTTGCGCTCCGGATGCGTGATGATCGGCGTCAGCCCGCAGTCGCCCAGCTTAAGCAGGGAATCGGTGGTCTGCTGCGGGATTCCGTAGTTGCTGAACTCCACCAGCAGGTAGCGCGTGTTGCCGATGGTGTAGCGCGACGGATGGGCCATTGCGTCCTGCAGATTCTCGTAGGAGAGATGAAAGTCGCATCCCAGAATCAGCTGAGGCGCGTCGCCGACCAGCGTTTGCAGGTGAGCCAGCAGTCCAGCCAGATATTCGCGGTCGTAGTGGTAGCGATCGTTGGCGTGGGGCGTGGCCACCATGTGCGTGATGCCGTCAGCGGCCGCGGTCCGGCACATGGCGACGCACATATCCCAGGTCTTGGGACCGTCGTCCACTTCCGGAAGAATGTGCGAATGGATATCGACCACGATGAATACGAACCCCGGCACGCCGCCCGTGTTGCGCCTGTTTTGATTTAAGCAGAATCAGGAGGAAAGAGAAAGCGGAAGGATGTTGAAGGCAAAATCCCCACCCTCTCGCACACTACGCGAGAAGGGTGGGGCATCCGTGGATCGTAGACTACTTGCCCGGCAGATAGCTCAGATCGGGCCGGAACTGGATGATCGAGCTGGTTTCTTTTTCAATCGAACGGTCCAACCGATCGACGATGGAATCCGCTTCCGCCTGGCCGAACGCCTCTTTCAGCACGTCGCGGTAGGGCTTCACGTCGGGTTTGTCTTCGAAGTCAGCCCAGCTCTTGTGGGGCAACGAGAGCACAAAGGTCCCGCTGTCTCCGCCGTTGACCAGCGCGTACCACTCGTAGTTGACCGGCCAGTTGGTCTTTTTGGTTGCGTCGTAGATGCGGGTGATGGCGGAACGGAAGTCCGACATTTTTCCGGGGCGCACCTTGAACTCGATGATATCGGAAAACTTCAGCGGCCCCGGCTCGGCGCCGGCGTTGCTGATTTTCGGCAGGAAGTCGTAATAGCGGGTGACCACGGAATCCACGTAGCTGCCGACCACTTTCTGGAACTCGGCCAGGTCGGCTTCGTCGGTGACCGCAGGCTTGTCGTAATCCGCCCAATGCTGGCCAAAGCGCCCGACCAGGTAGGTGCCGGTACCGTCGCCGCTGAGCGTTACCCACACCAGGAGCGGCAGAGGATCGTTCTGCTGCTTGTGCCAGGCTGCTTTCTGTTTGCGTCCCGCCTCGTATTGCGGCACGTTGGTGCCCTTTACCTTTTGGAATTCGATGGAGCCCAGGGTTCCTTTTTCCTGCGCGAACAGCGAACCGGTCAGAATCAACAACACGCCAACGGCTGACAGCCAGTGCTTGCGTTTCATGGTGTCCTTCTTTCGTAGTGAGATGGATTTGTTTCCGCACTTCAGCACGCGGGCAACTCGCATGCCCGGCGAGACAAGATTCAGGTGTGCCGAAGTTGTGGATGGATGGGAACGGGAGAATCCTACACGAGTTGGCCGGGACATGCTGAGAATTAAAAACGGAGGGTGAGGGCGAAGTGATCGCGCATTCACCAGATGGTGGGAATCGCGCGCGACTTGCGAATTTGAGCATCTGCTGTCACCAGAGTCAGTCCTTCGACCAGCGCAGTTGCGCCAATGATACGGTCGGCTGGATCGTTGGGATAACTTGTCGGCAGGTGGAAGGCTTGCAGAGCGATTTTGGCCGTGACCGGAAGGACAATAAATTGACGTTCGACCTCAGACAGAGTGGTTCCTACGTCCGGCCTGAAGATTACTCGTCCGCGACTCGCCAGTAGAGCAATCTCAAATAATGTGATGTCGGAAACAGCGATGCCACATTCTTTCTCGCGCTCTTCCGCAATCGCAGCCTGCGCCTTTGGCGAGATGCGCTGATAGTCCTGCGCCAGCCAGACGACCATGTGCGTGTCGAGCATGATCAATAGAGATCGCCCCACTCTTCGGGACTCAGCACAGGGGATACGATGTCGCCTTTGATTTCGATGGTGCCCTTACCCTTCATAAAGCCGAAGATGTCGTCCTTTCCCTTCTCGACTGGGACGAGCTTGGCCACGGGTTTGCCGCGCTTAGTAATGACGACGGCCTCGCGCTTGGACTGAACCTCGTCCATGATGGCGAGGCAGCGGGCTTTGAAGACGCCGGCAGGAATGGTTTTCATGGTGAGCTCTCAGATCATGGTCATTATACCATGGTCATAACAAAGGAGACCTTAGTGGGGTTCCGATCTCAGAGGGTGCCCCGTCCTTCTCGCGCACTTTGCGAGAGGGCGGGGACGTTGACGTTGTCGCTTGGTTAGGAAAGTCAAAACCCCCACCCTCTCGCACAAAACGCGAGAAGGGTGGGGCACCCTCGGTTCCTGAATATTGCTCAGGCGTATCTTTCGCGAATGAACTCTGCGATCCCTGCGTAGGCTTTGGTCAGCGTCGCCTCGTCGGGCAGGAAGACGATGCGGAAGTGTTGGGTGCCGGGCTTTTGGCCGAAGCCGCTGCCGTGGACGACCATGACGTGCTTCTGGCGGATCAATTCTTTCACGAAGATTTCGTCGCCCTCGGGGATGTCGATTTTGGGGTAAGCATAAAAAGCTCCGCGCGGCGCGACGCAACTTACACGCGGCGTGGCCTCGCACCATTTCTGCGTGAGGTCGCGGCGGGCGCGCAGCTTGCGCTTCACTTCGATGAGATGATCCTGCGAGCCTTCGAGCGCCGGCTTGATGGCGTACTGCTCGGGATGATTCGCGCATAGGCGCGCGCGCAAGAGGCGATGCACGCCCTCGGTGTAAGTCTTCACCGCGCCGGCGTCGCCGGAGACGATGCCCCATCCGATGCGCCATCCGGGGACGAGGTAATTTTTCGACATGCCGCCGAAGGTCACGCAGGGCACGTCGGGCGCGACCGCGGCGAAGGCGAGGTGCGGAGTGTCTTCCAGAATCATCTTGTCGTAGATTTCGTCCGAGAAGACGAGCAGGCTGTGGCGGCGCGCGAGTTCGGCGATCTGCTCGAGCATCTGGCGGGTGCAGAGCGATCCTGTGGGATTGTTCGGATTAATGATGACAATCGCGCGCGTGCGGGGCGTGAGTTTGCGTTCGATGTCGGCCAGTTCAGGCTGCCAGCCGTCGTTTTCATCCAGATCGTAAGCGTTGAGTCTTATACCGAGTTTGCACAGCACCGCCGAGTAGAGCGGATAGTCAGGGCTGGGCGTGAGCACGTCTTCGCCGTCGTTGACCAGCGCCGAGATGCAGAGGTCAACGGTCTCGCTGACGCCCGAGGTGACGAAAACATCGCGCACCGTGGTGAGGCCTTTGCGCGCGGCTTCTCCGCGAATGGCTTCGAGTGCTTCGGGGATGCCGGGCGAGGGCGCGTATCCGTTCTTGCCGTCGCGCATGGCCTTGTAGGCGGCTTCGATAATGTGCGGCGGCGTCTGGAAATCGAAGCTGAGCGGGTCGCCGACGTTGAGCGGGAGAACTTTGTGTCCCTGGGCGATGACTTCATCGGCGACGCAGGCCAGGTCGCGAATGGCGTAGCGAACGTTGTGAAGACGGGAGGCGGCGGCGATCTCGCGGGCTTGGGTCAGCGGCATGGGGAAATTCTAAATGCAGACAAGGCGGAGCAGGCAGAGAAATCGTGACGGAGAGCTTTCACCAAAGAGAAGCTTTGTCATCCTGAGCGCAGCGCAGGACCTCTGCACTCGCGTGCAGCACTGGTGCCGCCAGCAAGTACAGCGGTCCTTCGCTTCGCTCAGGATGACAAGGAGTCGCTTAGTCTTCCCGGTCGATCTGGGCTTTCTGCAGCTTGTCGGAATAGTCGACGTAGACCGACTTCCACTCCGTGTAGAAATCGATGGCGCCAATGCCGCCTTCGCGGTGGCCGTTGCCGGTGGCCTTCGTGCCTCCGAAGGGCAGATGCACCTCCGCGCCGATGGTGGGCGCGTTGATGTAGGTGATTCCGGCGTAGAGATCGCGAATCGCCGAGAACGCCTTGTTCACGTCTTTGGTGTAGAGCGCGGACGACAGTCCGTATTCGATGCCGTTGGCGATTTCGATCGCGTCTTCTAATCCGTCGCAGGGAATGATCGAGACCACCGGGCCGAAGATTTCTTCCTGCGCGATGCGCATCTTGGGATCGACGTCGGTGAAGACGGTCGGCTCCATGAACCAGCCGTGGGCGTACTCGCCCTTGTCGAGGCGATTGCCGCCACAGACCAGCTTGGCGCCTTCGTTCCGGCCGATTTCGACGTAGCTCAGATCGGTCTCGAGTTGTTTTTCGTTGACCGCCGGGCCCATCTGCACGGTTTCGTCGAGGCCGTTGCCGACCTTCAATTTCTTGGCGCGCTCGACGAGGCGTTCCACAAATTCGCGGTACACGCCTTTCTGCACGATCATGCGGCTGGTCGCGGTGCAGCGCTGTCCGGTGGTGCCGAACGCGCCCCAGAGTCCACCTTCGATGGCGAGGTCGAGGTTGGCGTCGTCGAGCACGATCATGGGATTCTTGCCACCGAGTTCGAGCGAGCAATGCTTGAAACTTTTCGCCGCAATGCCGCCGATGATGCGGCCCACGGCGGATGATCCGGTGAGCGAGATGGCGCGCACGTCGGCGTGCTCGGCGATGGGAGTTCCCACCTCAGTGCCAAATCCTCCCACCACATTGATGACGCCTTTGGGCAGGCCGGCGTCGGTGAGGGCGCGAACGAGATTGAAGGTCGAGAGCGGCGTATCCTGCGCGGGCTTGATGACGCAAGTGTTGCCGCAGACGATGGCAGGCAGCAGCTTCCACGATGAAATCGCCATGGGAAAGTTCCAGGGCGTGATCATGCCGCAGACGCCGATGGGCTGGCGCACGGCCATGGCGAACTTGTTTGGCATCTCCGACGGGACGGTCGGGCCGAAGAGGCGGCGGCCTTCGCCGGCGTTGTAGTAGGCGGCGTCGATGGCTTCCTGCACGTCGCCGCGGGTCTCGGCGAGCACCTTGCCCATTTCGCGAGTCATCTCGCGCGAGTATTGTTCTTTGCGCTCGATCAAAATTTCAGCGGCGCGAAAGACGACTTCGGCGCGGCGCGGTGCGGGGACGAGCCGCCACTTGGCGAAAGCGCGCTTGGCCGCGGCGACAGCGACGTTGACGTCATCTTTGTTTGACTTCTGGAAGATGCCGACCAAGTCGCGGGTGTCGGCGGGATTGCGGTTTTCGAACGTCTCTCCGGAGGACGATTCGACCCACTCGCCATCGATGAAATTCTTGAAAACTTTGGTCTGTGTTGCGCTGAGCGCGGCGGGGGCGGTGAAAGTGTCGGTGGCCATGATTGCTCCTATTGCTCGTTATGAGTCTGCGATATTGATGCTACAGCGGGGGTGGAAGGAGCGGCAAGGCGGGGGGAGGGATGCGGGATTGATTTCTGTGTGCA
>Ga0075029_100001896_pt1 | contig 11897 bp, 12 predicted proteins | sample LitLauG_LLR_2013_FD_71391 | JGI IMG/M metagenome (GOLD analysis project Ga0075029, IMG submission 71391) | Freshwater sediment microbial communities from North America - Little Laurel Run_MetaG_LLR_2013 | ecosystem: Environmental > Aquatic > Freshwater > Creek > Sediment | place: USA...
ATCCTGAGCGGGGAGGTCGGGTGCATTGAGATTGAAGATACGTCCGCCCATAGTCAGGGGATTATAGCGCCGAAAGCCGGGTAAGGCTGGAGCCTGTCCAGGCACCTCAGAACGGGAACAATATTCCCCGGTCTTTCAGTTTTTCAAAGCGCGCCGCATGGAATTTGTAGAGCTGAGCGGGGCGTTGTCCGCCTCGGCGGTATTCCGGCAGAGCTTTCAGAATCTTGAGCAACGCCAATTTCCTCCGAAAGTTCCTCTTGTCGAGTTTCTTTCCCAAGATTGTTTCGTAGACCTCTTGTAGTTCCGTCATGGTGAACTTTTCAGGGAGCAACTGGAAACCTACCGTTGTGTATTCGAGTTTGTTGCGGAGCCGCTCTAACGCGTAGACAAGGATTCTTCCATGATCGAAGGCGAGCGCAGGCAACTGATTCATCGGCCACCAGTCAGCTTCGGCTGCGTCGGTCCCGGCTCTCAGCGAGCGGTCGCCAGAGATCAGCGCGAAGTAGGCAACCGTAACTACACGCCCTCGCGGGTCGCGATCAGAATCGCCGAATGAGTACAACTGCTCAAGATAAACGTCGGCAACGCCGGTCTCTTCGCGTAGTTCACGCAGAGCCGCCTCTTCGAGGCTCTCTCGCTCGCGGACAAAGCCACCGGGAACCGCGAACTGCCCCTCAAACGGTGCTGTGGCGCGCTTCACCAAAAGGACTTTAAGAGTCCGCGATTGGATGGTAAAGATTACGATGTCAACGGCAACTCGCATCGGCATCTTCAGGATACGACAAGACGGGCACACTGTTCGGCGGCACGCACGTGAGCAATGGCTCCGGAATTGAATTGCAGGAAGTCCGCTTCCATGCCATCGCTGAAAATTACACCGTACGATGGCATCCGTGATTCAATCGACAGCTCCTCGCCTGCCTGAAGCAAACCGGCAACGATTTCCGCCTGCGAGTGGCGGCTGACGAATGGTTCGCGCACCACGAAGAGGAGTCGCCGGTCTTCCCACGGCATGCGTACTGCGGCTACAGGAGGCCCGCCGCAAAAACGCGAAATGCCGGTGGCCATGTTGAAGACAGACGATGCCCATCCCGTCGAGCCTGCACCGGTGGAAACCAGCACGCCGCTCGAAGACTGGACCTCTGATTTCTTCCCAACCTCGATCTGATACAACGCGGAAATGTGACTTCGCGCTCCCAGAAAAAGGTCGTTGAAGGCCAGCAGACGTTGACCGTCGTCCAGTCTCACTTCGGCCAAGGTGATCTCGCGAATGTTGGCTCGATTTTCGATCACCCTTTCGACCGCCGCATGCGCCTCATCGGGTAAGAAGGGCAAAAGGACTCCATCAAAACGCCGCGGATCAGGGTTCACCGCGGCAATCGGCTGGGCTCCGACGTACTTGGCTGTATTCGCTACTAGTCCGTCTTGCCCCAGTGTCACTACCAAGTCTTCTTTTTGAAAGTGATAGGTCGAGACCAGGTTTCGATCTACTATTTGCTGAGGCAGTCCGAAATCCAGCGACTGGCACAGCGTCTCCAGCGCAACGCGGTAGGCATCGTCTTCCCGTTCGTAATCGGCAAAGTCGCCGCCCGCATGCTCGAGGTAAAACTTCGCCTGCGATCGCGTATTGAAACGCTCCACCAATTCCTGCAACCTCGTTTTGCGGATAACGATCACCACTTTCTTGTGCATATCTATTTTCCTGCGGTGCCAATCAGTGACTTCAGCAGGTCGGGCGAAACGTTCAGTTCGCCAATCTTCTGCGCATTTTCAGCCATTTCCTGGAACGCCATCGCGATCATCGCCTTGGGGTCCGCTCCTCGTCCACCTAGCATCATCAGCGTCTTCCAGTCGAGATCGCGCAGAGGTTTCAGTATTTCGGTGAGCGCGTAGGCGCGGACGTCCGCGTCCTTGCGATCGTTTTCGACACGACGGCTAACGAGTTGCAGGCGCTTCTCCTCGACAGAAATCTCAGCAGCCATCTGTGTTTCGCGGATTTCCCGTTTCTGCTGTTCTGCGGCAATTTCTGCGGCCAGTTGGGTCTCGCGAATTTGGCGCTTCTTCTGTTCGACCGCAATCTCGGTATTCAGTTCACTCTCCTTAATCATCCGTTCGTTTTCTACCGCGGCATTGCGGCGGGCGTAAATAGCTTCGTCTGCTCGGCCCTGTAATGCTTCTCTCGCCTCGGCCTCAAGTGCTCTCGACATTTCTGGTGTGGGCTTAATGTCCATGATGGACAGCGCCAGGATTTCCAGTCCCATCGTGGAAACGGCTTCCGACTGCTTCAGTTTGGCAAGCGCTTCAGCAACGATCAGGTCCGAGCTGACCAGCATCTCCTTGAGCGAGAGACGCTGGGCCAGGGCACGAGTCAGAGACTGCAGCGTGTGCACCAGACGCTCGGGCAACTTCTGGCGATCACGGGAGTGGTCCTCGAAATACGACGTGTTGCGCTTGTCGATGGTGAAATCGAGCAAGGATGCGAGCCGCTTCGGGTCGGCAACCCTGTAGGTGAGTTGTCCCTGGATCGTGACGGACTGGAAATCTGCGGTGGTCTCCGGGAAGACGAAAGGGACGTCGGCGCTGGCAAGCGGGACCGCAACGATCGTGGACGTGGGCGCCCAGTAGAAAAACGATAGTCCAGCGCCTTCTCGCTTGATCTGGCCGTGCTTATATTGAAGAACGTAGGTGGTTGGCGGAACTTTCATGAAGCTGAGCATCTCGACCCCTCCATTAGTGTCGTGCTGACACTATATTAGTGTTTCGATGACACTATGTCAAGAAGAAGTTTGCGGGCGGGGCCCGATTAACGCGGGAATATAACGCGGGTTTTTTGAACAATTGAATAGACCGGGGGTGCGGCAGTTGGACCTAGGAGGGTTTGAGGAATCCGCCGGAGATGATGCTGAAGGTGTGGCTGTACGCATTCTGCGGCGGGGACTGAGCGCGGTGAGCACCGAGTGGAGGTTGGCTGCCATCGCTTATAATCTCACCGCATCGTACGCGGCTGAGAGGACGATCGGGCAAAGCCCGCGGCCTCGCTGAAAGTGCTGGCACTATGTCGTCGCTGCGAAGTCAGCTACGACACAGACTCCGGACGGACGACCGAGTCCTCACGACCAAGGCCCATGACGCCTCTCAAATCGCATCAAACCAGATTCATCGAGACCGTACTCGCCCTAAACCCGCGCGTAGCCACCTTTGACTGCGACGGCACGCTCTGGTCCGGAGACGCCGGCGAAGGCTTCTTCTACTGGGAAATGGAACAGGGCCTGGTCTCCAAAGAAATCGCAAGCTGGGCGCGCGCTCGCTATGGCGACTACCGGGCGGGCCACGTCCCCGAAGCTGCCATGTGCGGAGAAATGGTCACCATGCATCGCGGACTGCCAGAAGCAGCAGTGCAGCAGGCCTGCGACACCTATTTCCCCCAAGCCATCGCCCCCAACATTTTCCCGGAGATGCGCGAGTTAGTGCAGCGCCTGCTCAAATTCAAATGCGACGTCTGGGCCGTTTCCTCGTCAAGCCAGTGGATCATCCGCTCCGCCATGAAGTCTTTCGGTATCCCGCAAAATCGCATTCTGGCCGCCGAAGTGGCAGTCGAGAACGGCATCGTCACCGACCGCCTAATTCGAATACCCAGCGGACCAGGAAAAGTAGAGGCGCTTCGATCCGCGCTCGATTCGTCTCCCGTTCCCAGCCCCGATTGCGCCTTCGGCAACGCAATCTGGGACCGCGAGATGCTCGCCCTATCCAAGCATCCATTCGCCATCAACCCCAATCCGAATTTGAAAGAGATTGCGCTGGCCAACGGTTGGACGGTGTATCAACCGGACTAGCTCTCGTGCGGTTCAGTAGCTTTCGTCGTGTGTTGCTGTGCTCCTCGACTTCGCCCGAGGACATTGCTCATCGACCATAAACCAACACGCGGAATGTGCCCGGAACTGCTGTCCGCTGCGGGCGAGGCCGGTCTGCGGTTGGGGTTGAAGGTGGACCAAAATCCGCTGTGTCAACGAAGACGCGGTGCGTCTTGCCGTCGAGGCCCATCGTTTTCGCTCCGAACTCGGTCTTGACGGTCTCGACCTCGCTGAACTTGTCGGGCGAGTCCTCGTGGAAGATGTGGATCATCCCTTCACGGGTGGAGGCGAACACCAGACCCGTTTCAGGCTCATAGGCGGCGGCATCGACGCCCGCGGAGATAGGGAACGATTGGATGATGTGTCCGTTGTCGGCATCCATCACCACCAGCATCTGGGGATTGCGGCCCGCACTAAAAAGCCGACGGTGCTCGTCATCAAGAGCGAGAGCAGTGGGCCCTCCCGCGGGCGCCACTGGCCAGCGGGACTTTATCGTGAGCTTGCGCGAGTCTATCGCGACCAACTCGTTCTTATCTTCCAGATTCACGTAGACAGTCCCCTTGCCGTCGGCCACTGCGAACTCGGGGGCCCCGCCGAGATCAATGGTGCCCTGGGCCATCCCACTCTTGGCATCGATCACGGTGGAACTGTGGGGATCGCCATTCATTACAAAAACACGTTTCGACGCGGGATCGTAAAGCACGCAGTCGGCGTCCTGATCCGCTTTCGCCTCGCCCGCAGGCTTAAGCGTTTTCAAATCGAAGATGACGACTTTGCCCGCGCCACCATCACTGACGAATCCGCGGCCGAATTCCTGTGCCAGCGCGACGCCGTGGTCCTGTTTCAGTCCGGTAATGTTCGCGATCAGAGCGCCCGTGTCCGCGTCGATTACCTTGATCTCCGTGCCATGCGATAGATAAACGCGGCGTGCGGACGAATCGACCGTGATGTAGTCAAAGTACTCACGCGTACTACCCTCGGCGGCACCGAAGCTGTATTTCGTCAGCAGGTGGTAACCAGCTTTGGCCGCAGCGGCGAAAGTAAGAACTGCGAGCAGTGTCAAAGAGATGCCCGCCGCGATCCGCAAGACAAGAGACGATGTTTTCATGCAAAAACCCTCCTTACGTTGTTAATGGCCGATTCGATTATGCACCACGGCGCCTCCCGGCTTTCTCCACCACCTGCTCCGCCACACTCGACGTGCGGCCGCGCGGGTGCCCCACTGATTCGCGTTTTTTGCGAAAGAGTGGGCGCATTGTCACAATCGACGCTTCGGCGGGTAGGACACTTTAACGGAGAACGTCTTAAATATTGCCAGAAAATAACTGGGCGGTGCGCCACTTCTCACGCTTTTTGAGAAGTGGCTTGCTGAGCCGCCAGCAGTTCTGGGGGTCCGCCTCATCACCTCGACACCTTCGACCGTATAGTGGAGGAGAACAAATCTGGAACCTACACCCGTCCTGACCGGAACATTGTGGAAAACGTTTCCTACCCCTAGAAGCCGGTCTTGGCGAGAAAGACCATCTGGTGACCGTTGGTTCCGCCGGGCACCAGGTTCGTGGCGGCCGAGAGAAAAACCACGTAGTGGCCGTCGCCGCTGATGGCGGGATAGCCGCTGATGTTGTCAGCTTGGGTCCCGGGGTTCCGCGTATTGGCCACCGACGCTCTCACCGTGCTCGGAACACATCCGGATGCCACTCCAAAGCAGGTGTCGCGAATAAAGACATCTTCAAATCCGCAAGCCGGAAACGTATCGCCGGGCACCAGGTTGGTGGCAATCGAGTCAAACGCAACAAAACGTCCAGAGGCGCTCATGGATAGGCCCTGGCTGGGACTTCCGCAATTGGCTGCAGTGCCATCGTTGGCCAGCGAGGCTAGGCTGGTGGAGGGCAAACAGCCCGCCGGAGCTCCCGCGCAGGTGTCGCGGACATATATGTTTCCCTGGCCCTTGACATTCATAGAAACTAGGTTCGTGGCTCCGGAACCGAAGGCCACCAGGCGCCCATCGCTGCTGATGGCTGGGATTGCGTAAAAGATAGATTGATTCGGCTGCGTGCCATCCGTGGCAACATCCCCGCGTGTTGTACTTGGCATACACGAAGACGCCCCCATACAAGTGTCCCGGATAAACATGCCCGGCGCCACCGTGTCACCAAGGACGAGGTTCGTGGCGTACGACGCGAAGGCAACAAACCGGCCAACGCCATCAATTGCCTGGCCGTGACTGTCCGTGTTTCCCTGTACTCCCTCCGACGACACTGAGACTCTGATAGTGCCAGGCGTACAGCCCATCGGCGCCCCGTAACAAGTGTCCCGGGCAAACACGTCCTCGGCGTTGTTGGTGTCACCGCTCACGATGTTGGTCGAGCTGGAATCAAAAGCCACGAATCGCCCACCGGCGCTCATCCAAGGCGAGCCGCCGTTTCCGGTGGTGCCGTCCAGCGCAACGGAAATTAGAGTGGTGCTTGGGGAACACGCTGCAGCAACCCCATTGCATGTGTCCCGCAAGAAAGCGCAAGCTGTGCTCCCGCATAGGGTGGTCTCCGGCAGGATGTTTGTGGCGCTGGAATCAAACGCGACAAACCGTCCATCCCCGCTGATAGAGGAGTCGTAGCTATGGCCGTTCGTCGGCGACCCGTCGGAAGTCACAGAAACTCGTGTTGTGCTCGGAGTGCAGCTGGGTGGTGCTGCCCCGAGACAGGTGTCGCGAAGGTAAATGTCCTGAAACCCGCTCGCCGGGCCCGGGACCAGATTGGTGGCTGCGGATTGGAAAGCCACGTACCTACCGTCAGCGTTAATGGACGGCGCCACCAAACTGTCGCCGTTGGCAGGCGTACCATCGGTCGCGATTGTAATGAGCTGAATCACTCCAGCGCTTGCCGACGCAAGTGATGCAATCCCGAAGGGCAGCGTGTTAGAGGTCGCGTGCGAGGATGAGTCCGTGACGGTGATGCTGGCGGTGCCCGGCGTGGCGATAAGGGAAGCCGAGACTGCGGCGGCCAAATCGACACTATCGCCAAAAGTGGTAACAAGAAGAACGCCATTCCACTCGATTACCGATGAGGACGTAAACCCCGTCCCATTGGCTAAAAGCGTGAAGCTTCCTTCCCCCGCAATCGCGTACGTCAGGTTTAGTTGGCTTCCGACGCCGTAATAAGCACCTAAGTTCCCCAGACTAATCTTCGGCGGCGGCGGTGAACCCTGCCCGCCTCCGCACCCAGGGGTAACAAATGTTACTCCGGCAAGTATTACCCAGAACAAAAAATTACTACACCTGCTACAGAAAGAGAGCATCTGGTTACTCAGTTCGTTCCCCGGTCAGGCTATTGCCGGACGGGTAGGCAGTGAATGCCGGTGACCAGAAGTTAATCGTGTCATATGTGTACGAAGTCGAGAGAGAATAGTTAGTCGCGGCCGCCGCGGTGAGAGTGAAAGATCCCGCTCCAGTTCCGCTCACGCCAGATGTAATGGTCAGCCAACTGGCGTTGGAGACGGCCGACCAGACGCACGCGTTCGTGCCAACGGACACCGTGAAACTCCCTCCGCCAGATTGGCTTTAGAATGGTAGCCCCGGCAGGAATCGAACCTGCATAGTCAGTTTAGGAAACTGAAGTCCTATCCGTTGAACGACGGGGCCAATCGCAAAATCAGGTTAGCAGGTTGGGAAACGGGTTGCCAGACTCGATCCGCCGCCCACGAAGTGGACGATTTCCAGGCGGTCCCCGTCGTGCAATGGCGTCTGCGGCCACCGCTCGCGAGGGACGATCTCGCGGTTTAGTTCGATGGCTACGCGGTCGCCCTTCATGCCTAGCTGTTCGACCAGCGCGGCTAGAGTTTCGGCGGCAGTGTGATGGGTTTCGCCGTTGATAGTCAGGTTCATTCGGTCCATTCTCACATTTTGCGGTCGGCATTTTGCGGCCACCGAATTCAGAGTTGCCGTGGCGCGAACCGCCGAGCTGCGCTCGGCTTGGACGGGCGAGGGCGCGTCCCCAAACGAGCCCGTCCACGACCAGCTAGGCTTCGCGCAACTGGAACTTGCGGGTGGCGGTCCTTCCGTCAAAACTGGCTTGTACTACCACGGAGGAGTCGGCGAGCGCTTTTTCATCCACGTGAACGCTCATCTCGGCGTTGCCCCTGGCGTCGGTGAGAACCTGGGCGTAGTAGGGAGCGGAGTCGGGGCGGGCGAAGCGGAGGGTGAGACGGGCGCCGGGAACGGTAGCGCCTCCGTCGGTGACCCGGATCTGCATGGTCAGGGCGCCGCTGGAAAGCACGGAGCCGGCGTTCACCCACTGCAGATCGAGTTCTTTCACGGCCGCCAGTGTTTCCGGGGTATCGCGCTTGTCGAGGATGGAATCGAGCTTGCCGTCGCGGATGGCGTCGAGCACCTCGCGATGCAGCTCGCGCAGCGTCTTCTCTCGATCCTGATCGTTGCTGTTCGAGCCAAGTCTGACTCCCGGGGCGCTGGAGCCATAGGGAACGGCCCGCTTCCCGATGCAACGGCCGCGAACAAAGACCTGGGTCTGCAGCAACTGCTCGCCTTCGCGGGCTTCGCTCTGCACGTGGTACACCGTGTCTTCGTGCCGAATGTCGGTGTTAAAGCCAAAAATCATGCGGTTCAGGCGTCTTTCCGATGCTGCCAGCGGAGAGAGAAGTTCCGCAGGATGAAACTATTGTAAAAACGCGCCCTTAGCTTGACACTTCGGTCAGCCAAAACTAAGCTAGGACGTTCCTGTTGTGCTTGGCGCAGATTATATATATAGCTCCCCCTATGCCGGACAATTATTTCGCTCGCTACCTGCCTCTCCTGATGCATTTCGGGATCGCCACGGCCCTGGCGAGCGCGATTGTGGTGCTCTCGTATTTTATCGGGCAGCACAAGCCAACTCGGGCCAAGGTGTCGCCTTATGAATGCGGGGTCCAGCCCATCGGCGACGCTCGGGGACGGTTCTCCGTCAAGTTTTATCTGGTGGCCATGCTCTTTATATTGTTCGACGTGGAAGCCGTTTTCCTTTACCCTTGGGCGGTCATTCTGCGGGAACTGAAGATGTTTGGCTTCTGGGAGATGATGATATACATCGCCATCGTACTGGTTGGCCTCTTCTATGTATGGAAAAAGGGCGTGCTCGATTGGGGTTTGAACGCCCTAAGGCGCGGAGACTTCTGATGCCGCTCGCTCCTCCCATTACCGATATCGAGCAGTTGAAGTCGCATCCCGCTTTGGGCCGGCTGGTGGAGTGGAATGCGCCGGCGGTGGAGGCGGTGAAGTTCGATCGCGAGGAGTTGACAATTTGGATTGCGAAAGAGTCGCTTCGCGAAGCCTGCGCGATTTTGCGCGACTCCGCCAATTGTCCGTTCAATTATCTGGCTGACCTGACTTGTGTGGATTGGTATCCCTCAGAGCCGCGGTTCGAGGTGGTTTACCATCTGCTTTCGATTCCCAACAAGGAGCGGGTGCGTTTGAAAGTCCGCCTTGACGGATCGAGTCCGGCGATCGAGTCGGTGACCTCGGTGTGGCCTTCAGCCAACTTCTATGAGCGTGAGGTGTTCGATCTGTTTGGCGTGCGCTTTTCCGGACATCCCAACCTGAAACGCATTATGATGCCCGATGACTGGGAAGGCCATCCGCTGCGGAAGGACTATCCAGTGGAAGGGTACCGGTAAGCCATGGCGCAATCCTCCCCCACCTTCGTTGAGCCCGTCCAGGAGACTATTTCGGGTGAGCGGACCATGATCCTCAACATGGGGCCGCAACATCCCTCCACGCACGGGGTGCTGCGCCTGGTGTTGGAAATCGACGGCGAAACCATCGTGCGCCTGAGGCCGGAGATCGGCTACCTGCATACCGGCATCGAGAAAACCTGCGAAGCGAAGTTCTACCAGCAGGTGGTGCCGCTCACCGACCGCATCGACTACCTCTGCCCCATGACCAACAATCTCGCCTACTGCCTGGCGGTGGAGAAGTTGCTTGGGCTGGAGATTCCTCCGAAGGCGCAGTGGATGCGGGTTTTGATGAACGAGCTGACCCGCATCAATTCGCACCTGGTCTGGCTGGGAACGCACGCCATGGATCTGGGTGCAATGACCGTGTTTCTGTATTGCTTCCGCGAGCGCGAAGATGTTCTGCGCTTTTTTGAGATGGTCAGCGGACAGCGGATGATGACGTCGTATTTCCGCATTGGCGGACTGGCGCTGGAGCCGCCGCTGGGATTCTTCGAAAAGGTCAAGAAGTTCGCCGACCGATTCCTCGGGAATGTTGATGAATACGAAGGCCTGTTGACTGCGAATCCGATTTTCATGATGCGTACGAAGGGCGTCGGTTATCTGAGCGCGGAAGACGCGATTGCCCTGGGCGCGTGCGGTCCGACGCTGCGTGGCAGCGGAGTCGACATCGATCTGCGGCGCGACGCTCCTTATACGGGCTACGAGAATTTCAAGTTCAACGTGCCGGTGCGCAGCGAAGGGGACGTGTTCGCGCGCTACCTGTGCCGGGTTGCCGAGTTGCGAGAATCGATTGGCATCGTGCAGCAGGCGCTGGCGGGGATGCCGGAAGGACCAGTGAAGGCGGACGCTGCCAAGGTGGTGCTGCCAGACCGCGAGAAGATGAAGACGCAGATGGAAGCCCTCATCTACCATTTCAAAATCATCACCGAGGGTTTCACGGTTCCGGCGGGCGAGGTTTACCAGGCGATCGAATCGCCGCGCGGCGAAATGGGATATTACATTGTGAGCGACGGCACGGCAAAACCGTACCGGGTACACATGCGCGGGCCGTCTTACGCGAATCTGCAAGCGCTGGGGAAAATGTGCGAGGGGCAACTGATTGCCGATGTCGTGGCGGCGATTGGCAGCATTGATGTGGTGCTGGGGGATATCGATCGGTAGGGCATTTGGTAATTTTGCAATTTGGTAATTTTGGAATCTGAATACCTTGCGCACTTGGGTTTCAAATTACCAAATTACCCCGATTACAAAATTGCCAAATTGATCAATTTATGAAATTTTCGGAGGAATTCGAGGCTCGCTTCGCCGAGATGGTTACACACTATCCGACCCGGCGGTCGGCGCTGGTGCCTATGCTGCTCTATGCGCAGGATGAGGTCGGCAGCCTGACGGATGAGGTGATCACGGAACTGGCGCACCGACTGGAACTGACCGAACTCGATGTCCGCAATGTGATCAGCTACTACTCGATGCTGACCACAAAGCCGCGTGGGAAGTACAACGTGCAGGTCTGCACAAACATAGCGTGCATGCTGGTCGGCGGTGAAGAGGTGCTGGACCACTGTAAGAAGAGGCTGGGAATCGGCCACAAGGGCACTACGCCGGATGGCTTGTTCTCGCTGGAGGAAGTGGAGTGCATCGGGGCGTGCAGTTGGGCTCCGGCCGCGCAGGTGAATTACGATTTTCATGAGAACTTGACGACCACGAAGATGGACCAGGTGCTGGACGAGTATAAGAAGAAGGGCACACAGTAAGACTTTGTAATTTGGTAATCGGATAATTTGCAATCTAAGCCGGTTTCGATTACAAAATTGCCCGATTACAAAATTACACAATGGCTTTTCTAGTTTCCCATCCCGATGAGGTACGAGTGATCTCGAAGCGCTTTGGACAGGGCGCTACGAATATCGATCGCTATCTCGAACTGGACGGCTACAAGGCCGTGCAGAAGGCGCTCGGCATGAAACCGGACGACCTTATTGCTGAGGTCAAGAACTCGGGCTTGCGCGGACGTGGCGGCGCGGGGTTCAGCACGGGAATGAAGTGGTCGTTTGTGCCGAAGCAGTCGGCCAAACCGAAATATGTACTCTGCAACGGCGACGAGAGCGAGCCCGGAACCTGCAAGGACCGGCTGATTTTCGAGCATGATCCGCACTCGATCATTGAAGGCGCGATGATTGCCGCGCTTGCGATTGGCTCGCACACCGGGTACATCTACATTCGCGGCGAGTACCGCTATCTGTCGGTGATCATGCAGAAGGCGATTAAAGACGCCTATGGCAAAGGCTTCCTGGGCAAGAATATTTTCGGGAGCGGATACGATCT
>Ga0075029_100001897_pt1 | contig 11893 bp, 8 predicted proteins | sample LitLauG_LLR_2013_FD_71391 | JGI IMG/M metagenome (GOLD analysis project Ga0075029, IMG submission 71391) | Freshwater sediment microbial communities from North America - Little Laurel Run_MetaG_LLR_2013 | ecosystem: Environmental > Aquatic > Freshwater > Creek > Sediment | place: USA...
AGGTCCGAAATCCTGGTGTATCTCACGCAGGATGCTCTGCTGTGCAACGAAAAATCGCTGGAGAATCTCGTCGCTGCTTTTAGAAACCCAGACGTTGGTGCCTGCTACGGCCGACAGCTACCACGGGCGGATGCGGGGCCGATAGAGAGGCACGCCCGCCTTTTCAATTATCCCGAGGTATCCGCTTTGAGGACATTCGAAGACCGCCAGGAGTACGGGATCAGAGCAGCTTTCTTTTCAAACAGTTTTGCTGCCTACCGCCGCTCCGCCTTTGAAGAAGTGGGCGGCTTTCCTCTGGATACCATCGTCTCTGAAGATGTCTCGCTGGTGGCGCGGATGCTGATGGCCGGCAGGAAGGTCGCGTACCAGGCCGACGCCACGGTAATCCACTCGCACGATTTCACGCTCACGCAGGAGTTTTCCAGATATTTTGATATCGGCGTCCATCACAGCCGCGAGCGGTGGATCGTGGATGAGTTCGGCAGCGCAAAAGGCGAGGGCAGAAAGTTCGTCCTTTCAGAGATTCGGTTTCTTTGTAAGTCTGCCCCGGGCCTCCTTCCCGTTGCAGCGATCAGAAGTGCTAACAAATGGTGTGCATACCAACTGGGACGGCACGAGGGCTATTTGCCGCACCGTCTGAAGAGGGCACTGTCGGCGCAAAAGTGGTTCTGGGCGAGAGATCGCAACAGGCAATAAGCCTTCAGAAGCGATTGAATCAAGTTGACCGCCCCTGGAACAAAGGGTCCTCTTGGGAACAAGGAGTCGAGTTCCGCATATGTTCCGAAAGATCGGGCTGCTCGGATGGACCATGCAGAAATCGTTTTTTTTCGCCTAATATCAAAATGGGATTCTTGCCAGGCCCACTTACTTCGCCCGCAGTAGACCGCGATGCAGAAACCCTGGCGCTACAGTCATTTTGGGAGTTCCATGAGCTTTAGTGACGTGCCATTTTTTCTGAACTGTAGCAGGATCGGCCTGGAGGGCGGACTTAAGTCTTTTGCAGACGAACTGATGCGCGCAATGGTCGAGAATCAAGTCCCGTGCCACGCGGTTCTACCGTCGGGCTACCCGGTGCCAGATGGGGTCGAGGCCGTATTTACTCCGGCTTCGCTCGCCGGGGGCTCGAATCTTTCACTGCTTCGACCTGTGAAGTGGCTTGCGTTCAGCCGCTTCTCCTTTCCTGTCCCGAAGCATCTCAGAGTGCTCAGCACAACGCACCAGGCACTTCCGGGGCGCGGGGGGCAGATCGTCACAATCCACGACTTAAGACCCTACTTTTATCCCGATACTGCCGTGCAACGGTTCTATTTTCACCACATGCTTCCACGTGCTATTGCACGCTGCGATGGCATCATCACCGTCTCCGAGGCCAGTAGGCAACTCATCCACGAGGTCTATGGTGTCCCGGAGGACCGTATCGCGGTCGTGCCAAACTCCGTCAAGCGCCCCGTGATGCCTATAGCCACCGCCATATCCGCAGCCCAACCCTTTCTGCTGGCGGTCGGCGCTTCCTGGTCGCATAAAAATATCGAAGCTCTGCTGCGGCAACATGCTCTGTGGGCGACCACGTACCGCCTCAAGATCGTCTCTGGTCCCGGGCCCTATCGCACTCGACTGGAACAGATAGCCGCGTCTTATGGCATCTCTTCTCGGATCGATTTTCTGTCTGGTCTTGCGCCGCTCGATCTTGAACATCTATACGCCGGATGCTCGGCACTCGTGTACCCTTCCCTGATGGAGGGATTCGGCTTGCCGCCACTCGAAGCGATGGCCCGGTTGCGGCCTGCGATCGTCTCGGATTTGCCGGTATTTCGCGAGCTTTACCGAGAGCATGCGCTCTTTGTGGAACTCGACCGGGCCGACTCATGGGAGCAAGCCTTTGCGACGATTATTACCATCAACTCGGCTCAACTGTCAGCAGCGCAGAAGCACGCCCTTGGATTCGACCGTCAACGTATGGTCCGATCTCTACGAGACGCGGTCAATCGATTCTGGCCGGACTCGCTATCGACCACAGCGGAGGACTAAGGATGCAAGAGCGTGTTGATTTGCCGGATAACGTAGTCGCCGGAAAAATCGGAATTGCCACAGTCCTGTTCAACAGCGGCTCTGTGTTGCCAGACTTCTTTCGGTCGCTGGCAGCGCAGACCTACTCGAACTTCGTCGTCTATGCGGTCGATAATGCCTCGACCGATGGATCGGTTGCTTTTTGCCGCGACCAACCGGTCCCGGTTGTCGTGACCGAGAATCCTGACAACACAGGCTTTGCCTATGGGACGAATCAGGGCATTCGACAGGCGATTGCGGACGGATGTGAGATCGTTCTGATCCTAAATAACGACGTTGTTTTTGAAGCCAACTTCTTCGCGCAACTCGTGGAGGGGTACCGCCGCACCAAGGCAGATATCGTGGTGCCGATAACCTACTATCATGATCGGCCGAACGTCATATGGGCGGCCGGTGGGACATTGCAGAGCTTCTTCGGGTATCGCCCTGTTCATCTAGGGATGGAGCAGGCGGACAACGGTCAGTTTCCGTCTGATCGCCGCATCCAGTTCGCACCAGGCTCCTGCCTCTTTGTCCGGAGAGAGGTCTTTTCGAAGATCGGTCTGCTCGATGAGACTTACTTCACATATTGGGAAGATACCGATTTTGCGGTGCGAGCGCTCCGGGCCGGCCTTCGCAACTACCTTATTCCTGCTGCCAAACTATGGCACAAGGTAAGCAGTCTCACCGGCAAGAATTCTCCTTTTCAGCAGTTCTATGCAGTCCGCAATCACGCCTTTTTTATTCGTAAGCATTGCTCTCCAGTTCACGCGAGGATACTAAGCGCCCTTTACCTTGCCTGGTATCGCGTATCGAGTCTGGGCAGGGGCAACGATCCACGCGTAGACTCCTGGAAGGCTGGCCTGGATCTCGCTAAAAGCGGCGGCTTTTGACCTGTTTCGTAAAGCTGCCCCGGGATACGCTAAGATGAGGTGTCCGAATGTTTTGAAATCACACGAAAACTTTATGCTTGAAGCACTTCCGGATTCTAAAAACGTTGCGTCCAAGGCTGTTCGGGGAGTGTTCGCTTTAGGGTTTCGACAGTTTTTCGTCCACGGCTTCAACCTCTTTGGAAACATCATGCTGGCCCGGCTCTTGTCCCCGAAGGATTTCGGCGTCTATGCGGTCGTAATTTTTCTGATTACGTTTCTGGCAGCATTTGGTGGCACCGGCCTGGCAAGCAATCTCATCCGGTCTCCCCTGAACCCAAGTGAGGAAGAGTATGCCTCGGTTTTTGCAGCGCAGCAATCTCTGCTTCTGGTACTGACTCTTGTTCTGCTCGTTATTTCACCCAAGCTGACCCAGCTTTACCATCTTCAGAGTTCCTATGTGTGGCTATTTTGGATTGCCGCGCTGTCACTTCTGATCACCTCCATGATGGTTATTCCGCAGATCAAATTAGAGCGGGAATTGGCCTTCTCCAAATTGGCGATTGCGGAGATTTGGCAGACCGTTGCCTTCAACACCTGCGCGATTCTGATGGCATGGAGGGGGTGGGGCGCTATGGCGTTTGCCGCCGCATTGCTCGCTCGTTCGATCATCGGTGTCGCCGCAATCTACATCGTGGAACCCTGGCGTCCAAGATGGCATTGGGATGCAGCTCTGATTAGAAAGAACCTCTCCTTCGGCCTCTTTTACCAGCTCTCTCAGGTGGCCTCCCTGGCCAAGGACGCGATCACGCCGCTTCTGATCGGCCTGGTACTTGGAGCCGCCAGCGTTGGCTATACAAGTTGGGCAAGCATGATCGCAGCCTATCCAGTTCTGGCCCTGATGATTCTGCAGCGCATCTACCTGCCCGTCTTCTCGCGTCTGCACCATCATCCCGAAACCCTGAGGAAGTTTGTCGAAAAGGTACTTCTGGCCACCAACATTGTCGCTGCTCCCATTGCGGTCTTCTTGCTCGCGCTTATCTATCCCATCAGCGGGTTGATCTACGGCGCGAAGTGGTATGCCGCTATTCCTTTATTTCTCTTGTTCTGGATCACAAACCTGTTCTCCCCAACCACGACACCTCTTCTCGGGCTGCTCAATGCCCTTGGCTTCTCGCGCCTTGCGTTCGGCTTTACAATCCTGTGGATGGTGTTGACATGGGCAATTGGCGTGCCCCTCGTGCTGTGGTTAGGAGCCATCGGCCTTGCGTGGGCCAACGCGTGTGTCCAAGTCTCGAACCTCGCCCTGTTTGCCATCGTCAAGCGAAAGATGCCGATCAGCATTCTCTCTGTTGCGGCCCCAGGATGGACGTTGGCAGCCTTGATCGGGGCATGCCTTTGGTGGGCGAACCATCTTCATCCGATTCGGTCCCTTCCTGTTCTGGCAGGTTACATCGCACTGGGCGGAATCTTCTACACTACAGGCATACTGTACTGGCACGGAGATGAAATGCGTGACGTTGTCAGACTCATTCGACCGAGGACTGCTGGATAGATCATGAAAATACCCCTCCCCACCCTACCGCCAGGCGTACCTCGCATCTCCGGAGTCATCGTAGCCCGGAACGAAGAAAACAAGATTGCGCTTGCGCTCGAATCCGTCCGCCCCTTGGTGCACGAGATCATCTTCTTCGACATGGACAGTAGCGATCGTACGGGGGCTATCGCAGAAAGCTATGGTGCGACGGTCGTGCGTATTCCCCAAATGGGCGGGCAGGAACCGGCGCGACCCCTTGCCGTAGCAGAGGCAACGGGGGACTGGATTCTGATGTTCGATGCCGACGAAATACTGTCTCCCGTCCTTCGAGAGCGGCTTCTTCGTCTGGTACGCGACGATGAGGCCGATGTGGTCAGCCTTCCCCGGCAGAATTACCTCTTCGGAAACGTGATGACGGGGGCCCTCATGGGTCCGAACGATGACAGGCAGATTCGTTTCTTCAAGAAGGGTGCCGTCGAAGTCTCTCCCATACTCCATTTTCAGCCATACATCGTGCCGGGAAAGCGACTCCTCAATCTCATGCATCCCGATGACGGAGCGATCATCCATTTCAACTACGTGGATATCTCGAACTACTTGGCGAAGTTCAACCGCTATACTCAATTCGAAGCCTCTGAACCAACTGTTTCATCGAACTACACTTTTTCCAGAACCATGCTGAAAGTCGGATGGGAGTTCGTCAACCGCTATATTCGCAAAGGCGGATACCGCGATGGCTGGCGAGGGTTGTACATTTCCGTGGCCATGAGTTTCTACCGATTCACGATCTGGGCCAGGGTATGCGAACGCAATGAGGTGGGAACGACTCAACAGATAGAAGCGATCTATGCAAAGGAAGCTCGTATCGCGCTTACTAACATCAAAGGGATGTGATGATTCCACTACCCTCAAGCTACATACTGCGGACCATTCGCCTCACATCCTATGAGCTTACCAATCGCCGCCAACTCGCCATCCGTCGACTTCGTGCTCAATGTCTTTGAGCGGACCTATCGTGATCTCCTGCAGCCAGGCATCATTGCATCCAGAGTTGCGCGGCACAGCTATCCTTTCGCGAAAATCATCGTCCTCGTCAATAATGTCGATAGCCGCGCAGAAGTGAACTCCTTCCTCACTCCTCTGATCGCAAACGGCGAGATCACAGCTGCCTACTTCGTCGCGGATAGATTGGCCGAAGCGCTGCGGGAGACCCACTTATCCCTAGCCAAATTGCACAGAACCATCCACTATACCGATTGCGCCCTGGTGGCCATCTTTCTTCCCGGCAGCCCCTATATGCTTTACAGCGATGCGGACGTCTTGCTCGCAGAGCCTCACAATTGGATCACCCCGGCTCTACAGATCTTGCAACGGGATCCGAGGGTAGCGGTCGTGAATCCCAACTGGACCCCCTCCACCCTGCAGCACGAAGCACGCGAGTACGCCGGTGACTTTGCCCTCGGATATGGATTCTCCGATCAGCTCTTCCTGATATCCCGCGCGGAGTTCAGGCGTCCTATTTACCAAGACTGGGCGCCTGTGAGTTGGCGCTACCCTCTTTCGCACGTTACCCCGATCTTTGAACAACGCGTCGACGCATATATGAGGGTCAATCGTCGTCTTCGTGCAACCTATACCAAGGCACGCTACATCCACGACGCGGATGAGGGGGTAAGCTACCGGCACATGGGTTTCGCCGCGAAGTGGAAACGCCGTTTCATGTATGCCCTGATGAGCCTTGGTGAACTTACACCAGGACGCGATCCCCGGTACCATACCTAAAAGGTGGACGTCCGTCAGGCGACTATCTCGGCCGCCGCGCCCAACCTACTCACTTTTGCAAGGATAACGCCGTGGGTTTTGAGATCAGTTTCGAAGTATGGACCATCGCGATCTCCCTTGCCGTCGTTCTCTGCTCGTATCTACTAATCTGCTATGCGGATCGGAGCTGGCTGAACTGGGCTACCTCCGGCTATCTCGTAACGATCGCTGCGATCTTTCTGTTTCCCATGCTATCGCTCTTTTCCGCCGGTCCCACGGGAAGCCGTTTTGCATACATCTTCTGCTACACCGCTTATGGGCTTACCAACCTCTGCATGGCGATAGCCTATGTCCTAACCCGTCGAATTCCCGTCTCCGATGCCGTCCGATTCGAACCTCCCGTCATCAACCTTCTTCCCTGGGGCCTGCTTGCAGTGGGCATCCTGCTTTACCTGCCTATCCTGATTCAGTTTTCCTCGTTGCTGCTCCATCCCCGCGAAATCTATTCCCAGACCCGAAGTGGATACGGGCCCCTGGTCTTCGGCTCCAGGACTCTTCTCAACCTTGCTTTTGTCCTCTATCTCTTCAAGAGGGACAAGAGCCGCCTGGGGTCCGCGGCCTTCTTCTCGATATGTCTGTTTGCCACCTTCCTTCACGGCAGCAAAGGCTTGCTCGTAAACCTTCTCGCTGTGGCCCTATTGTTCTGGATCTATATCAAAGGTCGCCGCCTGGGACTTGCCCGCGCCGCTTCCGTCCTCTTCTTCTTCGTTGTCATTACCATTTCTCTGTTTGCCCTCTTTGCCGACCTGGCCGACGTCTCAGAGGTCATCACCTACGTCCAGGGCTACTCCGATTACACTAAAAATGCCATGATCGTGATCGATGACCCTATACGCCAACCCGCCTGGGGCCGTCTGACTCTCGAAGGGGAGGTCTATGCGCGCGTTCCCCGCGTGCTGTTTCCGGGCAAACCATCGAACTTTGGCATATTTAAGCTTGCTCAGGACTACTATCCTGCCTGGTATAGATCGGATACCGGTAACCCCGACTTTAGTATTGGGATGCAATACGCCGACTTCGGTCCTCTGGCCATCGTTTTTCTCTGCATCACTGCCACGTTGACTGGCATCATGACTGGACTCGTCGTGCGCCATTTGGACCATACCCCCAGTGCCCCGGGCTTCATTTTATTGATGTTCTTCTCAGGCATCGCGATCATATCGTTCGGCACTGGCTACGCCCTGCCAGAATCCCTTCTTATCGCGTCAGGTGTCTGGTTTCTGACTCGGCAAAAGCCAGCCGCGCGGCATGCTAAGGAATACAGTCTCGGTCGCCCGCTCTCTGACACGTGACGCACTCCACCCACTGGGCAGGCACATATCCGTTGAACCCAAAGGCAAGTGAATAACAACATGAATCCTGAAAATCCCACATCCCGGGAACAAAAGCTGGCCTCTATCGACCTGCTCAGTCTTCTTGCATTGCTTCTCCGCAAACGGCGACAGCTTCTCCTCTGGACAGTCGTTGCCGCTTTAGGTGGAATCCTGCTTGCCATTTTCTGGCGGCCCTATTACACCTCGATGGCCATCATCATGCCGCCCCAGCAGCAACAGTCCATCGCATCCGTGCTGAGCTCGCAGATCCCCCAGTTAGCCGGTGCCGGAAGTCTGGCTGGCGTGGGCCTTAAGAACCCCGGTGATATGTACGTCGGGATTATGCAGGGTCAAACCGTCACCGATAGCGTCATCGTCAAACTCCAACTTGACAGCGTCTTCCATCAAAAGCTGCATAGCGGAACACGCTCGGCACTTCAGCGCGCCGTCAGCTTCGAATCCTCGCGTGACGGCCTCATTCGTATCACGGCCACCGCGTCCACACCAAAACTCGCGTCCGATATTGCCAACGCCTATGTGGATGCCTTGTACAGCTTGAACTCGCGTCTTGCAATCACTGAGGCTGGACAACGCCGACTCTTCTATCAACAGCAGGTCGACGATGAACGCCAGCAGCTCACCACGGCGGAGGACAGTCTCAAGGCCACACAGCAGCAAACTGGAATGATCCAACTCAGCGGACAAACTGAACTTCTGCTTCGCGATATAGCCACCGTGCGGAGTCAAATCACCAATAAAGAAGTGGAACTGCGCTCCCTCGGTACGTTCGCGGCTGCGGAGAACCCGGAGGTCCAACAGGCTCAACAGGAACTCGACGCCCTTCGGGGACAACTGGGACGCCTTGAAAATAGCCGGCGGGCTGCGTCCGTCGGTAGCCTGTCGAGCGTCTCATCGGCCAGTGAAGTGCCTGCGGCCGGCCTGACTTATCTTCGCAAGTTGCGCGATGTCCAGTACCACGAGACCCTGTATTCGCTGCTTACCAAGCAACTCGAAGCTGCTCGGATCGATGAGGCAAAGTCGGCTCCCGTGCTTCAGGTAGTCGATCATGCCATGCCCGCCGACCACAAAACCGGCCCTTCCCGGATCGTGATCGTACTTCTAACCACCGTGGCAGGCTGTTTTACATGCGTGCTCTTCATCCTTGTCGGAGCGATTCTTCCCATCCTGCGCAGTAAACTTGAGGATGCCTGAGGACCTCGCGGATCTCGCCCTTGCATTAGGCAGTCCAACCGGCGGTGCGTGCCTGGTGAGTCCCGACGGCGGTCGCTCGGTCGGTAACTCACTGTGGACTGGGAGCCCCCAATCATTCACCCTCGCTCTGCCCGAATTCTTCGCCGTCTTCCAGTTGATCTGTTGCTGCCTGGCCTGCACATCGCACGCTCAATAGGGGAGCAGCAGGATGAGATGTGCCACCTCTCGCAAGTCGCGGCCAACACTCGATCTGCGTCAGCAGCAGGATAGATTCCGATACTGGCAATCTGTTGAAATTGCTCAGTCTCCGACTATCGATATTGCGTTGCCACACAATGACCGACGAGACGCAGAGCACGTCGAAGAGAACCTCCGGGAAGCCCCTGCAATCGAACTCCCCGCAAGAACGCAAGAACAGTGCTGTGCTGGTATGGTAATTGAGTAGAGCCTATGAAACCTATCTGTCAGTTTGGTCCGTCAGCCCAAGAGGTTTTCAATATCCGCGCTCGAGTGCGGCACACCTTCCGCTTATCTGCAGCCCTTTTCTCGGTGCTCCTTGTCTCGTCGGGTGCCCTTTGGTCGCAGCAGCCGGGCGCTAGCTTGAACTGCACCAGTCTCGTGTCACCCGGCTGTGAGAATGCCGGGGCACAGCAGGAAACGACCGGGGTGCCCACCCCCTCCATCCCAAAGCCCACCAATCCGATTGTCGACAGGTCGAATAATCCCGTCTACATCGATCGAGGTGGTATAGCCGAAACGGTGTCGGGTCCCTCCCAGGCGCGTCAGAGCCTATTTCCGCCGGACCCCATGACGGATCTCCAGAGGTTGGCTCGCAGCTCTACCGGCGAACAGCTACAGATCTTCGGTCGCGATCTTTTTCAGAACGTGCCATCTACATTTGCTCCAGGTGACCAAATTGCCGTGCCCTCCGATTACGTTATCGGTCCACAGGACGAAGTGCTGGTGCGACTATGGGGACCGCCGGAGGCATTCAACAGCCAACTCACGGTCGATCGATCTGGGTCCATTTATATCCCAAAGGTGGGCGCAATCCACGTCGCTGGTCTGCCCTTTGACAAGCTGCAACAACAGATTCAAGATGCGGTGTCGCGCGTTTATCGTAACTTTAGCCTCTCGGTGAATCTTGGGCGTCTCCGATCCATCCAGATCTACGTGGTTGGCGAGGCCAGACGCCCCGGCGCCTACACAATCAGCGCGCTGAGTACGGTTCTCAACGCTCTTTTTGCTTCCGGAGGTCCGAACGTTCAGGGTTCCATGCGCCACATCCAAGTGCGCCGCACTGGCACAACGACGTTCGATTTTGACCTTTACGATCTAGTGCTTCGGGGCGACAAGTCGAAGGACGTGCGCCTGGAACAGGGCGACACGATCTTCATTCCCCCCGTCGGCGCGCAGGCTGCCCTGGCCGGTAGTGTCCGGCACCCAGCCATCTATGAGTTGATGCCTGGTAGCACACTGGGGGAAATACTGAAGATTGCAGGTGGCTTGTCTTCCACCGCCTCCTCGACGGAGGTCTCTCTGGAACGAATTGAGGCCGGCCGCACTCGGCAGGCCATGACGGTGGCTCTGGACAGCGCGGGTGATGCAACGGTCCTTCACGATGGCGACATTATTTTCGCGGGGCACATCTCTGCGGGATACCAGAAGTCCGTCACAATCCGAGGCAACCTTGCCAATCCCGGGCGCTTTGAATGGCATCCCGGCATGCGACTCAGCGAAATCATTCCGGATCGGAGTTCGCTCCTGACCGGCGACTACTGGCGCGAGCGAAACCGCCTGGGAGTTCCCGTCCCGCTGTTTGAGCCGATCCAGAGTGCGACACGTGCCGGAACCAACAACGGCAATCAGGGGTCAATCAGCGAGAACGGACGTCCGGTCTCGTCAAATCAATCGGACGATCAGAGCAACCAGAATCAGAATCCGTCTTCGCAGCAGAATCCGTCTTCGCAGCAGTATTCGGCGAGTCAACAGAATCCCTCTGCTCAAAGCAACCCTCGCGATGTGGTGGGGCTTGCAACTGCCGGGGTTGTGAATCAGACCACTCAGGCAGAGCGGGACGCTGAACGCCGACCGCAGGCTTATGGAACAGATGTGCAGTCGGCAAATCCAAAGCAAAACCAGATTCGGATTGCTGCTCCGGAGATCGATTGGTCTTATGCGGTCATCGAGCGCCTTAATCCTGATACGTTGAAGACCTCCTTGGTGCCGTTCAATCTTGGGAAGCTGGTGCAGGATCACGATCCGTCGCAGAATCTTGAGTTGCAACCTGGTGACGTCGTGACAATTGTGTCCCAGAATGACATACAGGTCCCGCAAGAAGCCCGCACCAAGTACGTGAAGCTCGAAGGTGAGTTTCCAGGTGCCGGAGTATACAGCGTCCTTCCCAATGAGACGCTGGACCAGCTCGTACAACGGGCCGGTGGGTTGACGACCAGGGCGTACCTTTATGGCAGCAGCTTCAGCCGCGCGTCCGCTCGTCTCTACCAGCAGCAGCGATTGGATGAGTACATCTCAACCCTGGCCGCTGATCTGGAAAGGTCAGCCGCCGTCCGTAGTGCCTCATCCACGACAGGCATCGTCGACCCCAATGCCCTCGCCGAACAACAGAGCCTCGTGGCGCAGCTCCGCGCACTGCGCGCTACGGGCCGCGTAGTGCTCGAATTCGGCCCGACCAGCAACGGCGTCGGCGACATCCCGAGTATTCCGCTTGAGAATGAGGATGTCTTCGAAGTGCCTTCCAGGCCGGACACGGTAAGCGTCATTGGGGCGGTCTACGGACAGAACGTATTCCTTTATAACCAGAAACGTAACCTGAGAGACTACGTTGCGCTGGCCGGAAAACCCAATCGCATTGCCGACCGCAAACATGCGTTCATCATTCGTGCAGACGGCTCAATTTTTAGCCGCGAGCGAGCGCAGGGTATATGGAGCAATAACTTCGACGAATCTCGCATTAACCCCGGCGACACAATTGTCATTCCCGAAAAACCGATCCGGCCTTCGGCATTGCGACAGCTCGTTGATATTTCACAAATCGTCTCTGCCTTTGGACTTGCGGCGGCGGCCATCTATGT
>Ga0075029_100001898_pt1 | contig 11893 bp, 10 predicted proteins | sample LitLauG_LLR_2013_FD_71391 | JGI IMG/M metagenome (GOLD analysis project Ga0075029, IMG submission 71391) | Freshwater sediment microbial communities from North America - Little Laurel Run_MetaG_LLR_2013 | ecosystem: Environmental > Aquatic > Freshwater > Creek > Sediment | place: USA...
GGCCCGTGTTCTTCATCTCCGGATTGCCCTTCGAATCCACGCGGCCCGCCGGCGTGCGGAGCTGCAGGCTCAGGTTTTCCAGGCTAACCGTCTTGGCCGCGCCATCCAGTACCGACGCGCGATTGTAGCGGAACTGGTAGGTGGACGTCTTGATCGCACCGTCGGCGTTGGCGTTGCGCTGCCCGTCCTTCCCGCGCAGCACGAACGACTCCAGCAGGTCGTATCCTTTATAGGCAAACACCGTGTGCAGCTGTTTCGCCGTGGACGCCAGCGCCTCCGGCAAATGGTCGCCCGGCTGCGGCGAGGCCGAAATCAGGTACACCGTCAGTTCAAAACCCAGCGGCGGCGTGTCCAGCTTCTTCACGGCCTCTTCGAAGGCCGCTACCATTTCGGCAGGCCCGCGCACGGCGATCCAGTGCAGACTGTCGTTGGCGTCAATTACCAGATCCCTTCCAGCGAACGTTCCAGCGAGATTTCGCACCCGTCCCGCATCGACATAATGCAGCTGAATCAGCTTCCGGTCCGGCTTCGGATCCTGTCCCCAGGCCAGCATCGAGCAGGCCAACAACGGCAAAAGAGTTTTCATTCGGTTCCTTCCTTTCGATCGACAATCCAATAAATGACGACGTCCGGATCGGACGTGAGCAGCTTCACCTTCAGCGGTTCCAATTTTTGTTGTTTTGCCCGCGGAACCCGCCGCCGCGCCACAGGCACCGGAGTTTCAATCTTGGCCACCACTTGCCGTGGGACGTGGCCATGCCCCGCCGGAAGAGGCTGAATCTTCCAAGCGCCGATAGCCATCGCGATCATCGCCGCCGCCGCCAAAGCCCAGCGCATCGCCGGACGCTCCTGCATCTGTTGCAGCGCGGCGCGATTCAATCGCAGCTCTTCCGCCAGCGCGCGGCACTCCGAGCACTCCGCCAAATGCTCCGGCGCTCCTTCGAAATTCCCGAGCAATAGTTCGCATTCCTGGCAGGTCATGCGTGTTTCCTCACATATTTCGCCAATTTCACGCGTGCGATGCTGATCTGGCTTCGCACTGTCACCTCTTCGATCCCCAGAAGTTTGGCGACTTCTTGCGTCGAGAGCCCCTCGATATCGCGCAGCACGATGGCCGCGCGCTCGCGCTCGCCCAGTGTCTTCAGGCCCACGGTCAGCAGTCGCTTGCGCTCGTCCAGGGTGATCGAAGTCAGCGCATCCGGCGACGTATCGGCGGCATTTTCATGCAGCTCCGCCACCGGCGCACGCTTGCGATACCAGTCGTTGCACACGTTCACCGTCACGCGGTAAAGCCACGGTTTTGGGTCGCCCTGAACCTGATTCTGCTGCTGAAGCAGGCGCAAAAACACTTCCTGCGCGGCGTCCTGAGCATCTTCCATTCGGCCAAGTAAACGGTATGCCACGCCCAGCACCATGCGTTCGTGCAGGCGAACCACCCGGTCGAACCACGCCAATGCAATCTCCTCGGCCACTCACAAGGAGATACGTTTCAGAGGGCGGAAACGTTGATAAGGAAGTGAAGCAGCCTTTGAGCCGCCGTGCGTCACAAGCTGCGGAAAAAGTCCGCTGCCAAATGCCAACAGAAACGACTTTTTCCGCAGCTTGGTCAGCATGCGGGCAGTCGACGGCAGAAGCCCAGCCTGCATGGTGCCGCCGTAGGGCGAGCGCATGGGTCTACAACCCCTGGCATCAGCCAGGGGAAAGCGGACCTGAGTATTACGACCTGAATTCGCAGCCGTGGAGCTTCACCGCTTCAATAATCCGCTCGCGGATCGCGCCCGTCTCCTCCGACGTCAGCGTGCGGTCCGCCGCGCCCAGCGTGATGCGGTACGTCAGGCTGCGCTTGGCGTCCGGCAGGGCGAACTCGCGCAAAAATTCGATGGACAGAATCTCCGGCAGCGCCGGCATGGCGTTTTGAACCTCGCCGATCAGCATGCGCGCCGGAGCGAGCACCGATAAATCGAAGGCGCTTTCCGGGAAGCGGCGCAGCGGTTTGTAGCGCGTTTCGCGCGGCTTATTCAGAAGCGTGAGGTCCAGCTCCAGCACCGCGGCGCGTCCGTTCTCCACCATCTTCGGATGAAATTCGAACAGCCGTCCGACATCGCCCACCACAGCCGAGCGCTGCGGATGCTCATAATGCCGCGCCTCTGTCGGCTGAACCTTCACGCCAGGCAAGAGGCACTCCGCCAGGCGCTTCAGCTCGAACAACCCCGTTTCCTTACCGAAAATCGCCGCCGCGAAGTGAGGCGTCTCGCCCTCCTTCGTAATCTGCTTGCCGATTTCAAAAAATCTGAACGAATCGAAATGCCGATCGTTCTCCAAGATGTTCTTCAGCACTCCGGGCAGCAAGCTGGGGCGCAGATAATTTTGATCGCTGGCGATGGGGTTCGCCACTTCCACCAGGTCGGTGAAGCCGAACGCTTTGGCCGACTCTTCGCTGATGAACGAATAATTGTAGACCTCGGTGAATCCCTGGGACGCGGCCATCTGCCGCACCCAGTGATGAAACGCGCGCTCGGGATTCGCCGGAGGCACGCGCGCCGGGCTCAGCGGAGCCACCGGCACAATATTGTCGTAGCCGATCATGCGGCCGACTTCTTCCACCAGGTCTTCTTTAATCGAAACGTCCTTCGTCGCGCGCCAGCTTGGCACAGTGACGTTCCACGAACTGTCCACCAAAAACTCAAGCGATTCCAAAATCTTCCGCACTTCGGCGGCGGGAACCTCGCGGCCGAGCTTGCGATTCAGCCACGCCAGATCCAGCGCGATCGGCTTCGGCTGCGGCAGCGGCTGATACGCGTCGGCCATGCCCCCGACCAATCGGATGCCGGGCGAGACTTCTTTCAACAGCTCCAGCGCGCGACCCAGTCCGCGCACCGTGTTCACAGGGTCCTGAGCTTTTTCAAACCGCATGGAAGCGTCGGTGCGCAGCTTCAACTTGGACGAAGTCTTGCGCACGTTCGACGCGTTGAAGCACGCGCTTTCCAAAACAATTCGCGTTGTGGTCGAAGAAATCGCGCTATCTGCGCCGCCGATCACTCCGGCCAGCGCCACTGCGCCTTTCGGATCGGAGATGACCAAATTCGACGAATCGAGCGTGTACGTTTCGCCGTTTAACGCGGCCATTTCTTCGCCATCGTGCGCGCGGCGGACGATGATCTGGCCGCCGCGCAATTTATCGGCATCGAAAGCGTGCATGGGCTGCGACAATTCCGCCATGACGAAGTTGGTCACGTCCACGATGTTCGAGATCGGGTTCAGGCCGATGGCCTCCAGCCGGTATTGCAGCCACAGAGGCGACGGCTGAATGGTCACATTTTCGAACACCAGCGCCGAATAGCGCGGGCAGAGCGAATAATCTTCGATCGTGACGCCGATCTGCGGATCCAGCGTCAACGTCTCCTTCACCGGATCGACCAGCTTCTTGCCCGTAATCGCCGCCACTTCGCGAGCCATCCCAAAGTGTCCCCACAAGTCGGGCCGATGCGTGAGGGATTTGTTGTCAACCTCGATGATCCAGTCGGGATGCAGGTCGAATTTGTCCTTAAGCTCGATGATGCCGGAGTGGTCGCGATTGATGCCGAGTTCGGCGGCGGAGCAGAGCATACCGTCGCTTTCGACGCCTTCGATTTTCTTCTTGCCCAGCGGCGCGTAGACCGTGGTCAATCCGGGCTTGCAGTTCGGAGCGCCGCAGACTACCGTTTTCTGGCCGTATTTCGCGGTTTCAACCACAGCTTTGACGTTCTTTCCGAGAGGCTCGACCGAAACGACGCGCGCTGTGCACGCATCGGCGAGCAGCGCGCCTGCTTCTTCCACCCCTTCGCACTCCGCGGTTCGCAGAGTGATCAGACGCATCAGGTCCTGAGGAGGCTCGTTCAGGCCCTCCACAAGTTCGCGTAGCCAGGAATACGAAAATTTCATCTCTTAAAATTGGCGCAAGAAGCGCAGGTCGCCGCCGTTCAGCAGCCGAATATCATCGATCTGGTAGCGCATCATCGCGAGCCGCGTGAGGCCGAGGCCGAACGCGAAGCCCCCCCATTGCTCGGGGTCCGCGCCGCCCGCGCGCAGCACCGCCGGATGCACCAGGCCGCAAGGGCACAGCTCCACCCAACCGGAATGCTTGCAAACCGCGCAGCCGGATCCTCCGCAGATCAGGCATTGAATATCCAGCTCAAAGCCGGGTTCGACGAACGGGAAAAACCCGGGCCGCAAACGCACCGTCACGTCCTTGCGGAAAATGGCGGACAAGAACGTCTTCATGAAGTAGATCAGGTGCGCGACGCTGACGTCGCGATCCACCATCATGCCTTCCAGTTGATAGAAGGTGTGCTCGTGCGAAGGGTCCACTTCTTCGTTGCGGAAGACGCGGCCGGGAGCGATCATTTTCAGCGGCGGCCCGAATTTCTCCAGCGCCCGAATCTGCACGGGCGACGTATGCGTGCGCAGCAGCTTGCCGCCCTTCAGCCAGAACGTATCCTGCATGTCGCGAGCGGGATGGTCGGCGGGAATATTCAGTGTGTCGAAGTTATAGTGCTCGGTTTCGACCTCCGGTCCATCGACCACGGCGAAGCCAAGCGAGGCGAACAGCTCTTCCAACTCGCGCTGAATCTGCGTCACCGGATGCAGGCTGCCAGGGTGAATGCCCTGCGCGGGCGTCGTCAAATCGAGCCATTCTGCTTCCAGGCGCTTGTTCAGGGCCTCTTTTTCGATCGCTGCAAGAGTCGCGTTGATGATCGACTCCAGCTCCTGCTTGGCGGCGTTCAGCAGCTTGCCCTGCGGACCTTTTTGATCTGGCGGCAGCTTGCCCAGTTCCTTGCTGAGTTCGGCCAGCTTGCCCTTGCGCCCGAGCGCCTCGACGCGCACCGCCTCCACTTGTTCCAGCGTCACGGCCGAGGCGAGTTGTTCGAGCGCATGGGAGTGCAACGCCGCGATTTGCTTGTCTAACACACGCGCTCCCAAAGAGCCTGTGGGCGAAGGGGACAGCCTACTGTGTCCCCGATCCACAAACGCCGCAGTTTCAACAAAACGCGACCGGTGGACACAGCGGGCTGTCCCCTTCGCTCCCCGGGGATCACAGCTTCGCTCCGTTCGATTCGAGGTAATCCACCATCGCCTGATGGCCTTTGCTCAGCGCCATATCGAGCGGCATCTGATTATTTTCCGCCCGCGCCTGGACGTCCGCGCCGGCCTCGACCAGCAGCTTCGCCATTTCGAGATCGCCATTCTGCGCGGCAGCGTGCAGAGGAGCCCATCCGCCGTGCTGGCGCGCGTTCACCGGAGCTCCATGCTCGATCAGCAGCTTCACCAGCTCCGCATGACGGCCCGCGGCCGCGGCGTGCAGAGGCATGTTTTCCATTTGATTCGTGGAGCGCGCGTTGACGATCGCGCCCTTATTGAGTAACAGCCGCGCGGCGTCCGTTTTGCCGAAAAACGCAGCCAGATGCAGAGGCGTCCAGCCGTCTTCGGACATCAGGCCGACGAGAGAACGGTTGGCGGTGAGCAGCGTTTCCAACTTGGCGGTATCGCCCAGAATGGCGGCGGCAAACAGCTCAAGCGAAGGATTGGCCGCCACCAGTTCTTTGACGCGTGCCAGATCGCCCGCGCGAACGGCCTCGAAAAGTTCCTTCATTGGGGCAAGAAGACCGTCTCCGCTTTGGCGACTTCCCAAGCGAGGTGGTTTATATAGAATAGCAGCGCGGCCGGCGAAAACTGGCCTTGAAATTTCACCCATGCGTCCTGCTGCCAGCCGTCTTTCAGATAGCCCGAGACGTCGGCGTCCTTCTGAAAAAAGCCGTCTTCGTGCGGCACGCCCAGGTGGTCCAGCACAGCCTTAATCAGGTCCAGATGCGAAACCAGGATAGCCTGCGCCAGGTCCGTTGCGTAGTCCTCGTCTTTTTCAGAAAGACGCTCGAACAGGCGCGGGGATGCCTTGCGGAGGGTCTCCGACGACAGCTTGTGCAGATGCAGGCGGGTCTTCACGCGGTCGAAGAGCTGGTAGGTGCGCAAGCGGCCCATGGAGACGGAGCGCATAAGTTGCAGAAAATTGTCCTCGCCCAGGCCGAGAAAGATGTCGGAAAGCTGCATTGATTTTCATTGTAACGTGGGCCCGCCGATTAGCGCTCATTGTGGCGGGAAAGGCTCCAGTTCGAGGCGCATTGCCCCGAAGTCAAGCTTGAACGCTTTCGCTTGTCGAAACAAATCCATGCCGAAGTTGCCGGCAACGCGTGGATTTATGATCTGTGTCGCTAAGACGCGCGCGGGCGCTAGTGTGACCTTCGTCCCTCCGAGCATGAATTCCAGTTTCGGCAGCGTCGTGGACTCCACGGTATCCGTTTGACCGACACCGTGCAGCTCGGTCTTATCCACCCGGCCTTGCGCGCTGACCAGCTTTGGGAATTGCTTTCTGAAATTGTCGTAAAGATCGGTGCTGCTAGCGCCTGTATCGACCGTAGCAAGAACCTTAGCGTCACCAAGCGCGGCCGTAACCACCAGGTTGTCGCTGTCGAAGGCAATGTTTGCACCACGCCGGTCGAGCTTCGCCGGCCGAGCTCCGATTTCCATGCCGCCGCCCGATTCCCAGCGCAAGGTGTGAAAGCCGAGAATCAGAGGCAGTCCGATCAGGCCCCTGCGTCCGGCGGGCAAATCCGACCACGGCTCCTGGGTATCGGGAAAGACGGCGAAGGACACATTCCTGTATTGGATGGAGCCGATTGTCACTTCACGGGCTACCGCCGTACGCAATCCCACGCGGCCCCCGGCGGAATTGCCGATCGTTCCGGAGGTGTCATGCACTTCCATTCCCAGCCGCTTCGCCTCGGATTCGCTCATGCAGCTCACCATGCCGCCTGTATCGAAAAAATAGGTCGCAGGGAGGCCGTTGATGGACGCGGGGATGAAGATCTCGCCCGGCTCATGCGGCAGTTTGGAACGCCTCGGCGGTCCTGTTTTCTGGTCGGGAAGGCCGCGGAAGAGCGCGGTGTCGGCCACGTCGTTGTTCTTATCCGGAAACGCCGCCTTGCGCGCATCCACCACATTGATCAAAGATGCATAGCGTCCGGTCCGAATGTAGATGTGCTCCAGCCACTCATACGCTTCGTAGGCGTCGTTAGAATGGGGAGAGGAGCGGATGATCCTCCGCAACAGCATTTCCGCGCGCTGGTCTTCATTGAAGACCGCCGCGACGGCGGCCTGATACAGCGGGTCGCCCTTTGGCTTTCTTAGCGCTTCGCTCAGTTCTCTCCAGCTATGGCCGCGGTAAAGATCCTGAAGGCTCGTGTCCTGGGCCAACGATAAGGAAGCAGCCACTGCCAAGAGGAGCCAGCGCATACGCGCCAGTTTAGCTCACCGGCCGAACCGGTAGGTGAGGTTGACGCTGGCGTACGAAGGAATGCGGACGCCCACCACTTCCGCCACGTTCGTTGCGAAAGTCTCAGTGGTTTGGCCCGTGTAGCCGCGGGCGAGCATCATATTAATTCCCACGTTGATCTTGCCTTCCCGGAACGCGCGGACCACGGCGAGACGAAGCTCTTTGTTCGGCACGCCGACGGCATAGCCGCCAGGGTTATCGCCCACCACCTTGCGGCCGACATATTCGAACTCGCCTTTGGCTTGCAAGTGAAACGGCAGCTTCTGCCAGGTCCAGGAAAAGTCGCCAATCAGGCGAGGCGCTTCCGGCGTGGCTTGCCCGGAGCTCGTTTCGCGCGCGTCGGCCTGCTCGAACGTCGCCTGGAACGCCCCTTGGCTGAAGTTCTGGCGGAGCGTCGCGCCAATATACCGGATACGGCCGGGGCCCAGGTCGAATTGCAGGCCCGTGTCCGGGTCGATTTTGCCGTACTCGGCGGTTTGCGTTTCACGGCCGAGCGTAACTCTCAATTCAGTGTTGCGGAAGCGCCTCGATGCCACCAGTTGATAAGACCGCGCCGTTTCCAACGCCTGCGCGGAGCCGATGCGCGGGTCCTCCGTAAAGAACGACCTTCCGAAGCTCACCGCGATTTCGGGAAGCCACCAGGAATCCTTCGGAAAAAACGTCAGCGTGGCTTTGGGCGAATTCAGGCCCACCAGCCTGCTGCTGGAGTTCTCCGGCGCCAGCAAATCCTGATTGGCGATGAAGATCTCGTCGCGGCGCAGGCCGACGTAATACCGTAGGAAAGGGCTCAACTGGCCTTCGGCGGCGATGTAGGGCGTCACCGGAGTGACGGTCAGGTTGGCCGAGTCCACCTTGCTGAACGGCCCGTAGGAATTAGGATTCGCCGGGTTGGGGAAATTATAGTGGTCCAGATCGTCGCGGCGTGGAGCCTCGCGCTGATAATCGGTCCCCGCCAGCAGCGTCAGCACCTTGGAAAACTTCCTGCGCCAGACCGCGCTAGCCCCGCCGACGGTGCGGAACTCGCTCTGCCGGATCAGGCCGTCGCCGAAGTCGGAAAACAAAGCCAGATTGTAGGTGCGGAAGAAGCCGGAAAGCTGCAGTTCCTGGTCCTGGCCCAGCTTCCAGACATCGTTCAAGGCGACCAGCGCCGTGTGGGTCTGGTCTTTCTGGCGCGGGTCAATGGTGTCGGGATATTGCGTCCATCCGGCGGCCGTATCGGCGGCAGAGAAGCCATAAATCGGGCTGAGTCCGGCGACGTAAGAGAAGCCGTAGTAGCCGACGCCGAACAAAGTGAGCGTATGATCGCCCAAGCGCCACACGCGTCCGCCGTTCAGCTTGAACTGTTTGCGATGCTCCAGGCGGTCCAGAAAGCCGTTGCCGTAGGAAATCTCCGCGGCCAGCCAAGAATGCTCCGACGGGCTGAATCCGGCGGTCGCGGTCGCGTCGCGCTGGTCGGCGGTAACGGTAAGAAAAGGCTCCAGGTGGGAGCGCAGCGCGTAGGTGGTGCCCAGGTTCAGGGCGTGGTTGCCTTCGCGGACATTGAACGCCCCGCCGTCCACTTCGACGCTTTCAATGACGTGCGCGATCAGGATGTTGGGGTCCGAGTATCCGTTGCCGTGGGCGTTCGCGGAGAGATTGTTAGGAACCAGATAGCTACCCACCTGAACGTACTGCGCGATGGGCTCGCCGTGGTCTCCGGCGACGCCGGGAGCGAAATACTGCGGCGCTTTTATGCCACCCGAGGCCGTTTCCATCGGATAACCCGGGATGGAAATGGGCGCGCCGGGTCGGCCTGGATTGGCGTCCAGAAGATCTTTGCTGGCAAAGACTTTTTGCGCCGGATCGGGCGACTGGACGTCGATCTCTTTGACATCCGCGCTGACAGTAATGGCTTCGTTCTTGACGGCCAGCGCGTCGAGGCGAATCTCGATGGCTTCGTTTTTGCCTCCGTTGAGGGTGACGGTGCGGTTGACGGTGCGGAATCCGGCGGCGCTGACGGTCACCTTGAACTGGCCGGGCGATGCCCATTCGAACTCAAATTCACCGTCCAGCCCTGACGTGGTGTGCCGAGACAGGACCTGGACGTCGGCCCCAAGTACGGCTTTTCCTTGCGGATCAACAATGCGTCCATGGAGGGAAAGCTGCTGGGCAAAGACCAGGCACGGCATGAGGACGGATAGGAAGAACATTCGTGCTACGAAATCCAATTTCGTGATACTCGAAAGTAACACAACTTTCTGATTGGTGCTACGAAATCCGGGGACTCTCGGATTTCGTCCAGTGCTACACTGAATTCAGGATGAGTTCGCTCTCGCCTAGACTGCAGGTTCGGGTTCAGCAGAAGCAAATCCTCACGCCCGGGCTGGTCCAGATGGTCAGCCTGCTCCAGCTTAACCGCTTGGAGTTAAAAGAGATGATCTCCGCTGAGGTCGCTCAGAACCCGGTCCTTGAAGAGGCCCAGGACGGCGCGGAGGAATTGACGCCCGACGAGTTGCGCCCGCTCCTGGAAGCCGAGCGCGTTTCCGACCCCGCGGATCAGACGATTTTAGAAAACACGTCGATGGCGGCGGACTTTGAGCCGGCCGAATCGGACCGGGCGGAGTTCGAAGCGGCGAACATGGGCAATCCTGAACCCGCGACCGCCGAACCCTCCCAGGAGGCTCCGTTTGACGCGGCGGCTGCGCCGGACGCCGAGGTCAAAGCCACCGATCCTTTCGAAGAAATCGACTTCGGCAGCTATTTCGACGATTATCTGGACCCCGGCTATAAATCGCCCGCGTCTGAAAGCGTCGATAAGCCTTCGTTTGAGACATTCCTGTCCTCTCCGGTCACGCTGACCGACCATTTGCGGTCCCAACTGGCGCTGGTTTCGCTAAGCGACCCGGTACGCAACGCGGCGGAGAGCGTGGTCGGCAATCTGAATGAAAACGGCTACCTGACCATCACGCCTCAAGAGATCGCTGAGCAGGAAGGCCACAAGCTCGAGGACGTTTTAGAAGCGTTGCGCGTGGTGCAGACCTTGGATCCGGCGGGCGTGGGCTGCGCGGACGTGCGGGAGTGCCTGCTGCTGCAGATTGAAAGCCGCAACGGCCGGGGCGGCGTGGCATGGAACATCGTCCAGGATCATTTGAAGATGCTGGAGACGCGTCAGTTCAAGGAACTGGCCAAGGTGCTGGGGCGGCCTTTAGAGCATATTCAAATCGCGGTGAACGTGATCCGCCATCTGGACCCGAGGCCTGGTTTGCGCTACTCGGGCGCCGGGGCGCGCGTCGTTGAACCGGACGTTTACATCTCCAAGGACGGCGACGATTACCTGATCACGATCAATGACGACGATATTCCGCAGTTGCGGCTGAGTTCGCAGTATCGCAAGATGCTGGACCGGAACGAGGAGCCGAACAAGGACGTCCGCAATTACGTAAAGGAACGCTACGCGTCGGCGATTCAGTTGATGAAGAACATCGAGCAGCGCAAGCAGACCATTCTGCGCGTCTGCCAGAGCGTGGTGCGGCGCCAGATGGAATTTCTGGAGCACGGCATCGATCAATTGAAGCCGATGATGATTAAGGAAATCGCCGAAGAGATAGGTGTACATCCTTCGACGGTGAGCCGGGCGGTGTCGAGCAAATACGCCCACACGCCTCAGGGTGTTTTCGAACTGCGCTATTTCTTTTCTGAAGCCGTGCAAGGGCCCAGCGGAGGCGTGCTGCCGCTGCTGATTCTGAAGCGCCGCGTAAAGAAAATGATAGAAGAGGAGGATACGGCCCATCCACTGACGGACGAACAAATTACCGAACGTCTGCAAAGCGAGGGCATCCAAGTCACCCGCCGAACAGTCGCGAAATATCGCGAAGACATGCGCATCCCTTCGACGCATCAGCGCCGGGTGCGCGCTTAAGCTCCTTATTGAACCTCACGGAGGTTTTTCATGAACGTCAGCTACAAAGGCATTAAGAAGGAACTTTCCCTCCAGCAGAAAGAGAAGCTGCAGGCGAAGTTTTCCAGGATCGCGAAGTTGGTGGAGAAGCGCGGGGAACGCGAGGCACACGTCGTCGTGACCTCCGAAAATCACCTGCAGAAAGTGGAAATCACCATGCGTTTTTACGGCCAGCCGCTGGTGAGCAATGCCGCCGACCCGGACCTGTTCAACGCGCTGATGGGCGCGGTGGACAAGCTGGACAAGCAGGTGCAGAAGAACTGCACGAAGTTCCGCGCTAAGGCTCGCCGCGGAGGGAACGACGCGAAGAACGGTTCGCCGAAAGAAGCGCCGACGGAGCAGTTGGTGGGTGTGGTGGCGTCCAGCGATCGCCGCAAAGAAACGCAGCGAGTGTTCCGCGTGAATCATCACGAGGACCGCAAGCCGATGACAATTGAGGAAGCCCTGCTCGATATGGACAAGAGCAAGGATTATGTGGCCTTCCGCGACGAGCGCGACAAAATTTCCGTCCTCGTGCGGAGAAAAGACGGCCATTTCGATTTGATCGAATCGTAATGACGCATCTGCCGCATGCTCATACGCATGGCCGT
>Ga0075029_100001902_pt1 | contig 11887 bp, 8 predicted proteins | sample LitLauG_LLR_2013_FD_71391 | JGI IMG/M metagenome (GOLD analysis project Ga0075029, IMG submission 71391) | Freshwater sediment microbial communities from North America - Little Laurel Run_MetaG_LLR_2013 | ecosystem: Environmental > Aquatic > Freshwater > Creek > Sediment | place: USA...
GTCATCGTCGACGGAGACGACCGGGTGATCGGTCTGGCCGGGATCATGGGAGGCGCGTCCAGCGAGATCAGTGACTCGACGACCGACGTGCTGCTCGAGGCCGCCTTCTTCGATCCGATGACTATTGCGCGCAGTTCGAAGCGGCACGGGCTGCGAAGCGAAGCTTCGAATCGCTTCGAACGAGGTGTCGACCCACAGTTGGCGCTGCGCGCCGTCGCGAGGTTCGTGAAGGTTCTGCGCGAGAGCGTGCCGGACCTCGAATGGATGATCCAGCCCATCGACGTCTGGGGAATGGTGCCTGATGTCCCCAACGTGTTGCTGCGAAACGGTGACGTCGAACGCGCCCTCGGTATCGACATCGAAGACGATGTCGTGGAGGAGATACTCACCGGTCTGGGGTTCTCGGTCGAGTCGGTGGGAGAGGGTCTCACCGTCGTTCCACCGACGGCTCGACTCGACGTGCGTTCGGGTTCGGCCGGCCGGGCCGACGTGATCGAGGAGATCGCGCGACTCTACGGATATCGCCGACTGCCTCGACGCACCCCGAACTGGCCACAGCCGGGTGGTCTGACTGACCGCCAGGCACTGCGGCGCAAGGTTCGCGAGATCGTGGTCGACCTCGGCGCCCTAGAGGTCTGGACGCCGACGCTCGGCAGTGACGCCGACTTCGACCTACTCCACCCCATGGTCCAGCGGGTCCGGATCACCAATCCGCTGGCGTCGGAGGAGTCGGTCATGCGCGCGACGATGTTGACCGGCATAGTCAAGGCCTGGGCCAGGAATCACGACCGCGGAACCGGCGACGTCGTGCTCAGCGAGGTCGGCATGGTCTTTGCCCATCCCGACGTTTCGCTGCGACCGCGCGTCACCAAGGGCGGCGTCGCGGGGTCGGTCACCCTGGCACTCCCGGGTGAAAACGAGCGTCTCACGGTGGTCCTCGCCCGCGAGGGGGACGACGCCACGAGCGCGGTGGCCTTCTGGTCGGTGCTCGCCGGCCGGTTGGGTCTGGCCGATGTGGTCGTGCGGGCCACTTCTTCGCCACCGCCCGGATTGCACCCCACCCGCAGCGCCGAGTTGGTGGACCGTTCGACGGGCGAGCTCTTGGGTTTCGTGGGTGAGCTCGACGACGAGATCGTCACGACTCTGGCCGGCTCGGAAGTCGCTCGACGTCTCGGTGTGATCGATCTCGACCTCGACGTCGTGGCCGACCCCAGCCGCGCCACGCGGCGCAGTCCGGTCGCCGAGATCCCGAGCCGGTACCCCAGTGCAGTCATCGATCTGGCCTTCGTGGCTCCGCAATCGGTCCACGCCCAGGATCTCGCCTTCGCCCTGCGCACGTCTTCTCCGTTGGTCGAAGCCGTGGAGCTGTTCGACGTGTACCGCGGTGCCAACTTGGCCCCCGGGACGCGGAGCCTCGCCTATAACGTGCGATTCAGTTCGCCCGAGCGCACCCTCGGCGAAGCCGAGGTCTCGAGCGCGCGTGAGTCACTCATCGCGGTCGCCAATTCCCTTGGTGCGGTCCTTCGTTGAGTTGCCGACCCCCCATTGCGCCACGGAGCATTCGAGGATGATCGAGTTCGTTCCCCTCGCCGACACGGGTCGGCGATACAGCGTCGACTACACGGTGCGATTGGGTGACGTCGGCACTGACGGAGTCATCCGACTCGACGGTGTGGCCCGCCAGTTGCAGGATGTGGCCACTGACGATTGGGAGGACACGGGCGCGGCGTCGAGCGACGTTTGGGTAGTGCGTCGAACAGCGGTGCGACTCGCTGTCGATGGGCGTTGGCCGACTTACAAGGAGCGAGTGACGGTCACGACGTGGTGTGCCGGCGTGGGTGCCGCCTGGGCCGAGCGGCGCACCAACATCTCGATCGACGGGCGACTGATGATCGAGGCGGCCGCCCTATGGGTGCCGGTCGATCTCAGCGGACACCCGGTGAGAATCCGTCCGGAGTTCTTCGAGATCTACGGCGAGGCGGTGCGCGGTCGTAAGATTTCCGGCCGACTGCCGAGGCCGGTCGTCGATCCATCCGCGACCAGCCGTCCCTGGCCCCTGCGACGGGCCGATCTGGACGTGGTGGGTCACGTGAACAACGCCGCGGTGTGGCAGGCCGTGACCGAGGTCGAGCCCGAAAAGACGACGGGAGTGGTGGTGACCCACTACGGGCCGATCGAAGACCGTGACGCCGTGACTCTCGCGAACACCGTTGATCGACTCTGGTTGACCGTGAACGACTCGATTCAGGTCGCCGCCGAGTTCTCCTCGTAGATGGGCTGAAGGCGACTCGCGCTGGTGGCGTAGATTGAACCGATCAGCACGAGCGGGAATCCGATGGCGATACCGATGGTCAATGGTTCGTGCAGTCCGACCACTCCCAGCACGACCGCGATTCCGGTGTTCACGTAGGTCACGACCACCGAACGCGTGGAGCCGACTGTCTTGACCAGTTCGAAGAAGACGATGAACGCCCCCGCAGTGCAGACGAGTGAGAGCACCAGCACCGAGGTCCAGGTCTCACCCGAAACGTGGACGGGCCAGTGCATCACCGTCCACGGTGTCCAACCCAGGGCGACGACACCCGTCGCTCCGGCGACCACGGCGATACCGGGAACCTCGACCAGTTTCGTGGCGAGGATTATCGGACCGATGGTGTAACCGACGACCACCATCATCATGAGGCCGATCCAGGTGATGGAGCCGCCACTGAGGTCGAGGCCGACGAGCAGGAGAACGCCGGTGGCCCCCAACGCGAGTCCGAAGTAACGACGGCCCGAGATGTGCTCGTCACTGCGTCGGAGTCGATGGGCGACGACGGCCAGCAGTGGGACGCAGCAGATCAGCAAGCTGGTGAGCGAACTGGTGATGTGACGTTCGGCGGTCGCCATGAAGTACCACGGCACACCAAATTCGATGACGGCGAACATCGCGATCCATGGAAGGTGGCGCCGCAATGTCGAGAGTTGGCCCCTGGCCGCGACGAGGGGCAACAGCAGCACGGCCACCGGAGCCGTCCGGAAGAACACGAGGACTCCGGGGTCTAGTTGACGCACGGCGACTCGGATAAGCAGATAGGGGATTCCCCAGATGACGGACATGGTCAAAAAGAGGGTCCAACCGCGCCGTGACATGGCAGCCAGCCTAGTCGGAACCAGAAATTTGATTTGCATAATATAAAGCGACTGTGCATAAAATGGCAGCATGCGAGTTGGAGTCGTCGGAGCGTCTGGGTACGCCGGAGCTGAAGTGCTCAGAATCGTCGCGTCGCACCCCGACCTCGACCTCGTTGTGGCTACGGGCGAGACGAGCGCGGGTCGGCGGGTCGGCGAAGTCGTCCCCGCCCTGGCGGGGGTCTATCCAGACCTGGTCTTCTCGTCCACCGGGGCCGTCTTCGACGAGCAACTCGACGTGGTGTTCCTGGCGCTGCCCCACGGACAGAGCCAGCGGCATGTACCCGATCTCCTCGGACGCGGGATTCAGATCGTGGACTTGGGGGCGGACTTTCGCCTAAAGGATCCCAATTCCTACGTCGAGTGGTACGGGGAGTCGCACTCCAACCCTCAACTCCTCGCCGATGCCGTCTACGGACTGGTCGAGCGTCACCGCAATGAACTGCCCGGAGCCCGGTTGATCGCCGTTCCCGGCTGTTACCCGACCGCGACGGCGCTCGCTCTCGGACCGTTCCTCGACCGTGGACTCGTCGAGTCCACGCAGGTCGTCGTCAACGCCTTGAGCGGGGCGTCGGGCGCCGGGAGAGCAGTCTCGGATCGACTCCACTTCTCACGATTGGCGAGCAACGCCGAGGCCTACGGTCTCCTTCACCACCGGCACACGCCCGAGATCGAACAGGAGATCTCGGCCCAGCTGCTCTTCACCCCGCACCTCATCCCGGTCGCGCGCGGCATGTTGGTCAGCGCCTACGCGCGCCCCACCACCACCGCTCTGACCACCGATCGGGCCCTCGCGGTACTGCGCGAGACCTACGCGCACGATCCGTTCGTCGTCGTCGTCGACGAGGCGCCCACGTTGAAGGACCCCGTGGGGAGCAACCTCTGTTTCGTCAGCGCCCGCGTCGATCATCGAACGGGCTGGTTGCTCGCGATGAGTTCGCTCGACAACCTGATCAAGGGTGCGGCGGGTCAGGCCGTGCAGGCGTGGAACGTGGCGACGGGCCGCGAAGAGACCCTCGGGCTGCCGCTCAGCGGGGTGACGCCGTGAATCGGGTCGTCGTGAAGTTGGGCGGCCACGCACTGGATTCGCTCGAGCCGACTTCCGAGGTCCTTCGAGACTTGGCCTCCGACGTCGTCGCACTGCGTTCGGCCGGCACCGACGTCGTGATCGTGCACGGCGGTGGTCCCCAGATCGGTGCGCTCCTCGCCAGCACCGGGGTGGAAAGCCGCTTCCACTTGGGTCTGCGCATCACCAATGACGTGACGATGTCATACGTCGCGATGGCCTTGAGCGAAGTCAACATTCGGATCGTCGCGGCACTAAACGCGGCGGGTCTTCCCGCGGTCGGCCTCTCGGGGGCGGACGCCTCGACGCTGGAGTCGTCGTCGCTGGGCGAACCGTGGTTGAGGGCCGGCTCCACTCCGAAGGTCCGAGGGGGGTTGATCGAATCCCTCTGGGCGCAGATGCTCACCCCGGTCATGACTTCGGTCGCCGTCGATCCAGAGGGGCGCCTGCTGAACTGCAACGCCGACGCCGCCGCGGGGGCACTCGCGGCCGCTCTCGGCGTCTCGGTCCTCGTCTTGTTGAGCGACGTCGACCAGCTGCGCACCGATCCCGACGACACGCTCAGCGCGGTCGCGTCGGCGACGCGAGAAGAGGTGCGCGAACTCGTCGACTCGGGCGCCGCCCGAGACGGAATGCGCCCGAAGATGGTGGCGGCCCTCGACGCCCTCGACGGCGGCGCGGTGCGGATCCTCATGGCGAACGGCACCCGACGCCACGCTCTGCGCGACGCGCTCAACGCTTCGATACCCACGACGGAGGTGGTCCGGTGACCCGACACTTCACCACGATCGAGAGACTGACCGATTCGGATCTCGCTACCATCTACCAGCTCGCGACGGCCCCGCTCGACGACGAGACGCTGAAGGGCCAGGGGGTGGCCCTGGTCTTCGAACGTCCAAGCCTGCGGACTCGGGCGTCGAGCTCGAGTGCCGTTCACGAGTTGGGGGGCTACGTGACCTTCTTCAGCGACGAGGAGATCGGTCTCGACACCCGAGAGAGCGCCGAAGACGTCGGACGCACTTTGGCCGAGATGTACGCCGTAGCGGCCCTTCGAGTGCGCGATCACGGAGTGTTCGAACGCATGCGAGTCGCGACCGCGGAGCGAATGTCGCTGATCAACCTGCTGAGTAATGTGGCCCACCCCACTCAGGCCGTCGCCGACGTCTTGACGATCGCCGAGCATTTCGCCGGCGGCGACGTGGAGGGGCTGCGCGGTCTCGAGGTCAGCTACGTCGGAGACGCGACCAACGTGACACGTTCGCTCGCGACGGCGCTGCTGCGCCTCGGCGTGAACGTGACGGTGGGAGCACCTGAGGGATATCAGCTGAACGCCGGCACGGACGAGGACCCGGCCGGAGTGGTCGGTGGCGGGGTCCTCCGCCTCAGTGGCGACGCCCGCGACGCGGTCAAGGGAGCGGATGTTGTCTACACCGACGCCTGGGTCTCCATGGGATTCGAAGAGGAGACTGAACGGCGCCGGCGCGATCTTCGGTCGTTTCGGGTGGACGCGGAACTGATGGGCGTGGCGAACCCGGATGCGGTGCTGTTGCACTGTCTGCCCGCGCACCGCGGTGACGAGATCACCGACGACGTGCTCGACGGCGGTCGCTCGCTGGTTTGGCGACAGGTCTTTCACCGCCGCTCGGCCATGCTCGGCGTTCTTCGTTGGATCAAGGAGGAGAGGTTATGACCAAGACTCAGCGCCAGCACCGAATCGGCGAGCTCATCGAGCGAGAGGTGATCTCGACCGCGGCCCAGATCGTCGGTCGTCTCCAGTCCGAGGGGATCTCCGCCACCCAGGCGACCGTCACGCGAGATCTCCAGGAACTCGGGACCATCAAGGTGCGAGACGAGCACGGTGCGCGTCGCATAGTGATGGCGACGGCCTCGCGAATGGCGCCGGCCCCCCTGGACCACCTTCGCAGGATGATGGGGGAGTGGGTCGTCTCCGTGGAGAGCTCGGGAAATCTGGTGGTCGTGCGGACGCCGCCCGGCTGCGCCCACGTCGTCGCCTCGGCGCTCGATCGCAGCGCGCTCGAGAGCGTTCTGGGCAGCGTCGCGGGGGATGACACAATCTTGGTCATCGCCAGCGAGCAGCGCAGTGGAGCAGCGTTGGCGGAGGACTTCCGCAAGTTGGCCGGCATCGCCGAGTCGCAGACGTCGATCGGGAAGGGAAGGTAGTCATGGCAAAGCGAGTGGTACTGGCCTACAGCGGGGGACTCGACACTTCGGTCGCCGTGCGCTGGATGATCGAGGAGTGGGGGGTGGAGGTCGTCTGCGTGCTGGTCAACGTCGGTCAGGACACCGACAGTTCCGAGAACTTCGACGACATCAAGCGGCGGGCCATGGCGGCCGGGGCGATCGACTGCGTGGTGGTGGACGCGCGACACGAGATGGCCGAGGAGTTCTGTGCGAACGCCATCTTCGCCAACTCCCTCTACGAGGGCAAGTATCCCCTGGTCTCGTCGCTGTCGCGGCCGGTGATCGTCCGACACCTCGTCGACCAGGCCCGCAAGTTCAACGCCCAGGCGGTCGCGCACGGCTGCACGGGCAAGGGCAACGACCAGGTCCGCTTCGAAGTGGGCACCCACGCGCTGGCCCCCGACCTCGAGGTATTGGCGCCCGCTCGCAACTGGGGGATGACGCGCGCCGACTCCGTTGACTACGCCGAGAAGTGGGACATCCCGATCAGGGCGACCAAGGAGAAGATCTACTCGATCGACGAGAACCTCTGGGGACGGGCCATCGAGTGCGGCGCCATCGAGGACCCCTGGGCGGCGCCACCGGAGGAGCCCTACACGCTGACCCGGGTCACCAATCGCGAGCCCGTCGAGCTGACGGTGAGCTTCTTCGAGGGACTGCCCGTCGCCATCGACGGTGTCGGGCTGGCCCTGGCGGACCTGATCGGGGAGTTGAACGCCAGGGCGGGCGCGACCGGTTTCGGTCGCATCGACATGGTGGAGAACCGTCGGGTCGGCATCAAGAGTCGTGAGGTCTACGAGTGTCCGGCGGCTCTGGCCCTGATCGCGGCCCACGCCGACCTGGAGGACCTGGTGCTCGAGCGTGACGTACATCACGAGAAGGCTCGGCTCGAGACTCGGTGGGCGGAACTCGTCTACGACGGCATGTGGTTCTCGCCGCTCAAGGAGGCGCTCGACGCCTTCATGGCCGACACCCAGCGCCACGTGAGCGGTGACGTGCGCCTCCTTTTCGAGGCGCCCGGACTGATGCGGATCGTCGGCCGGCGCAGTCCCAAGGCGCTTTACGACCACGGGCTCGCGACCTACGACGCGGCCGACACCTTCCAACACGCCGACTCCGAGGGCTACGTGAAGATATACGGCTTGGGCGTGAAGACGTGGGCCGCCCGCCAGGGGGCGAAGAACGCCTCCCCGCGCCAGTCATGACCCTCTGGAGCGGGCGCTTCGCGTCGTCCATGGACGCCGCGCTGTGGGACCTGTCGGAGAGCTACTCGTTCGATCACGTGCTCTACGCGCACGACATCGCCGGCTCGATCGCCCACGTCCGCGGACTGGTGGAGGCCGGGCTGATGAGCGCCGCCGACGGCGAACTGCTCGTGGCGACGCTCGAGCGGATCAAGACGGAGTTCGAGAGCGGGGAGTTCATGCGCTCCGCGGGCGACGAGGACGTCCACATGGCGATAGAACGGCGGGCCATCGAGTTGGCCGGCGACGTCGGCGCCCGGATCCATACGGCCCGCAGTCGCAACGACCAGGTGGCGACGACGCTGCGACTGTTCACCCGTGACGCGGTGACCGAGATCGCCACTGTCGGCCTCGAATTGGTCGACGCGCTGGTCGAGGTCGGCCGGACCCACCCGACGGCCTGCCTGCCGGGCTACACGCATCTGCAGCGAGCCCAGCCGGTGCTGCTCAGCCATCATCTCAACGCCCACGCGTGGTCGCTGCTTCGTGATGTCGACCGTCTGCTCGCTTCGCGCCAGCGAATGAACGTCTCGCCCCTGGGGGCCGGTGCTCTCGCGGGCACGTCACTGCCGATCGATCCGTCCTTCACCAGCGCCCTGCTGGGGTTCGACGAACCCTTCGCCAATTCAATGGACGCGGTGAGCGATCGTGACTTCGTCGCCGAAGCGCTCTTCGACATCGCGTTGATGGGGATCCACCTGTCGCGGATGGGCGAGGAGCTGGTGCTGTGGACGACGACGGAGTTCGGGTTCGCCCGACTGGGCGACGACTTCACGACCGGATCATCCATGCTGCCCCAGAAGAAGAACAGCGACGTCGCCGAATTGGCGCGGGGCAAGAGTGGACGTCTGGTCGGAAATCTCACCGGCCTGCTCGTCACGTTGAAGGGGCTGCCGCTCTCGTACAACCGGGACCTTCAAGAGGACAAGGAACCCCTGTTCGACTCCGTGCGCCAGGTGCTCCTCGTGTTGAAGGCCATGACCGGTGCCTATCGATCGATCTCTTTCGATGAAGCTGTGGCCGCCAGCGCGGCGCAGGACCCGTTCCTCGTCGCGATTGACATTGCCGAGAGCCTGGTCGAGGAGGGCGTGCCGTTTCGCCAGGCGCACGAGGCGGTCGGCAGACTGGTGGGGCGATCGGTGGCCAGTTCAACCGACTTCGCCGACGTGGTGGCGGGTGACCCCCAGTTCGCCCGTTTCTCGCACCTGTTCGCGACCGGGACCGCTCTCGCTCGGCGGCGATCCCCGGGAGCCTCGGGTCCTGTCGCTTCGGAGGCGCAGTTCGAACGACTCGACTCCGTCCGTCGCAGTCTCATCGCACGGCTGTAGTCGAACCCCGATCGGGAGTTCCATCGCATGGTTCGCGACCGAGTGCGATCACGCCCGATCGGAGGCTGTCACACCCGGGCGCCAGAGTGGGTCCGTGTCCGCCACCGTCTCGAAACCGAAACCTACAGTGAGTATGGATGACTGAACGTCTGATCACCCCTTCGAAGATCACGGCTTGGTTGGAGTGCGCCCACTTCCTCACCCTGCAGAACCAGGTCGATGCCGGACGGTTGCAGGTCGACTTTCAGGCCATGGGTTCCCTGGCCGAACTGTTGGTGAGGAAGGGCGCGGTCCACGAACGCAACTGCTTGCAGGACTTGGAGGACCGAGGCCTCTACGTCCATCAGGTGCCCGGACGCAATCCCGACGAGACATTCCTGCAATGGGTCGAACGCATCGGCAATCCGATGGAGGAGGACTACGACGTCATCTACCAGATGCCCTTCGCGCACGACGGCATCCGGGGCATCGCCGACTTCCTGATTCGCGTGGAGGATTCGGGACCGGGATTCTGCAGCTACGAACCGATCGACGCGAAACTCACCCGGTCCGAAGGTAAGCCCGGGCACGTTCTCCAACTGTGCTTCTACGCCGATGCCTTGGAGGCGTTGACTGGATTGGCGCCGCGCCAGATGCACCTGTGGCTCGGCAGTGCACAACAGGAGTCACTGATCGTTGATCAGTTCCGTCCCTATTGGCGGCGGCTTCGCCGCCAACTGGTGACGTTGCTCGACCAGGAGCTCGCGGAAGAGACGACCAGACCAGAGCCGTGTGACCACTGCGACTACTGCGACTTCAACTCGACCTGTCAATCGCGACTGCGCAGCGAGGACTCGCTCGTCTACGTCGCCAACATTCGCTCTAAGGACCGGCGGCGACTTGAGGGGGCGGGCGTCCACACCGTCGTCGAGCTCGCCGACCACCAGGGTCCTGTGGAGGATATTCACGAGGAGAACCTGGAACGGCTGAGCCGCCAAGCCGCCCTTCAGGTGAAATCCCGGGCCTACCTCGATCGTGCGCCGGTCTTCGAATTGGTTGCACCGGGTGAGGATCCGGTGTACGGACATGGTTTCGACCTGTTGCCCGCAGCCGACGCCGGCGACGTCTTCTTCGACTTCGAAGGACACCCGTTCTGGACGCCCAAGGACGACCTGTTCTTCTTGAGCGGTCTCTACTACCGCGACCGGGCCGGCGAATGGACGTACGACGCCCGGTGGGCCCACACGCTCGACGAACAGGCGTTGATGATCAAGGACCTCGTGGAGTTCTTCGCCCGACGGCGCATCCAGTATCCGGGCATGCACGTCTATCACTACAACCATACGGAACGTTCCTCGCTCGAGCGACTGACCCGAGGCACCGAGACGGAGAGCCTTTTCCGCCAGATTGACGAGACTGGAATCTTCGTCGACCTGTTCATCGTGGCGAAGAACGCCGTGCTCGTAGGAACCGAGTCGTACGGACTCAAGCATTTGGAGCGTCTGAGCGGGTTCGAGCGTCGCGGTGGGATCGAACAAGGGGCCGGGGCGGTCGTCGAGTATGAGCAGTACATGGCGACCAAGGACCAGAGCCTCCTCGACGAGATCGCGCGCTACAACGAAGACGACGTGGCGGCGACGTTGGCGCTGCGCGAATGGCTGGTGGCGAATCGACCGGCCGACATCCCGTGGCGCGATGCCTTCATCGCCGAGGACTCGACGGAGTTCGACACCGACGCCCTGGTCGAAGGACTCAAGGCATACGGGCCGCACAGTCCAGAGCACCTCCTCGGTGACCTGCTCAACTACTGGCGTCGGGAACGGTCGGCCAACGTGACACCGAAGTTCGCGCAGGCCGCGTCGGACTTCGCCGAACTCTACGGCGACCGTGACTACATCGCGAATCTCAGGCTGGAGGGATTTGAAGAGGTCGAGAGCCGAGGACAAGTTGTCAAGAACGCCATCTTCAGCTGGCCCGACCAGACGCTCGACCCTTCCTTCGCCGATCGAAAGAACATGCTCTTCACCGGAGTTGGCGTGGAGCGGGGCTACTGCTACGTCCCGGAGATCGATCTCGCCGCCCGGCGTCTCAAGATGCGTTGGCGCGAGCGAGATGAGACCTCGGGCGCCCTGCCGTCGACGATGACCTACGACGACTACGTCAACCCCGGTGAGAAGCCCGGGGTGCTGGTCCATCTGGCCGAGCAGCTCCTACGCCCTTCGTCAGGTGATCCGGCGAGTCCGGTGTCGCTGGCCCTGCTGGCTCGAGAGCTACCTCGATTCCGGCCGGGTGGCGGACCGGCCGGGGGGGTCTTCAGCGACGACCTCGACGAGGCGCTGTCCTGGGTCGGGGACTTGGACCAGAGCTTCGTCGCGATTCAGGGACCACCGGGCACCGGCAAGACCTTCAGTGGTTCGCACATCGTCTACAAGCTGATCAAGTCGGGTCGACGGGTCGGCATCACGGCGATGAGTCACAACGCGATCGACAATCTCTTCGCCGCGACCCATGAGCTCTTCGCCGAGCGCGGCGAACTCGCGTCCCTGCGCGCCATTCGATACGGAGTGGCCCGGCCGAGCGACGGAGGGCTCGACGGGGTGAAGTATCTGAAGAGTGGCGCCCAGCAAGTCGAGAACGAGAGGTTCAATCTGATCGCCGGAACGACGTGGCTCTGGTCGCGTCCGGGAATCCGACCGTTCCCGGTGGACGTGTTGATCGTCGACGAGGCGGGACAACTGGCTCTCGCCGACGCGATCGCGTCCGCCAACGGCGCGCGCAACCTGGTCCTGCTCGGTGACCCCCTCCAGTTGAGCCAAGTGGCGCAGGCCGAACACCCGGACGGCTCCGGCGCCAGCGTGCTCGAACACATCCTGGGCGAACACGCCACGATCCCGTCG
>Ga0075029_100001903_pt1 | contig 11887 bp, 14 predicted proteins | sample LitLauG_LLR_2013_FD_71391 | JGI IMG/M metagenome (GOLD analysis project Ga0075029, IMG submission 71391) | Freshwater sediment microbial communities from North America - Little Laurel Run_MetaG_LLR_2013 | ecosystem: Environmental > Aquatic > Freshwater > Creek > Sediment | place: USA...
GCCTCGCCACGAGGCCCGCCAATCGGCGCTGGTCACGGCCGCAAGGTCCTCGAGGCACGCCGACTTGCTGGTTCTGGGCTTGAAGCCTTGCGGGTCCCGGGCAAGCTCGTAACGAAAATAGCGATCCCAGAATGGCGTCCATGGCGCGATGCCGCTCGCTGAACGCATCGCCTCGACATACACGGAGGGATCATCCATCACCATATCAAGACGAGCAAGCGCCCTGATGATTGAATCCACGGTGCCCGGATCCATGCGGCCGGCATGATCTATCATGACCAGGCGGCGAAGGCGGTCCGGTGCAAAGCTGGCAACGCGCAATCCGATCAGGGCGCCCATGGACCAGCCAATCAGCTCAAACCGTTCCGATGCAAGCAGCGTCGCGACCTCGAGCAGGTCACGGGCATGAGCGTCGAGGCCGTAGGTGCCATTGCGAGTGATTTCGCTGTGGCCACGACCGCGAAGATCGAGCATCACCCACTGGCGATCTTCTCGTCCGACTTGATCGACGATATCGTCAAAAGCGAGCATGTGCGCCGAAAGACCATGCACACAGAGTACGAGGGGCGCGCTCGCGGAACCGACTCGGCGGCACCGAACGCGACCCGAACGGAGCTGAAGATCAAAAACACCTTCGTCACTCGTAACTTGCAACGTCAACTCGAATCTCCCGATGCCGCTGGCGCGTATCAATGGGTCAATGCAATGGCAATCGTGGCTTCGTTGTCTACGAGCGACCGCAGGTCGCCCCGCCGCAAACGGTTGCGAGAGGTACTCTGCCGTAATAGACCTGCAGGCCGCCGGTACCCAGCGGAGGGTCCGCAACCTTTGAAACCATACGCCGATCTTCCCAAGCCAGGTGTGCGTAATACGCATCCAGGGCGATGTGGCTGAAATCATCCTGGTTGACGTATCCCGAAGGGGACGTCTCGGCATTTACCCGCACCGAAGGAACCCATCGGCCCGTAATCCATCCAGTACTTGAAGTCCCTACCCGCCGCCGTCTCCGGGATTCTGAGCCGGCGTTTGCACAGGTCTGGGAAAAAGGGTGGGCAGCCACCGGCGCGAGTCGGCGCCGGCGGCTGTCTTTGAAGAGATGAAAGAGATGAGCGCTCCAGTGCCTCACAGGGGCTGACTGGTCCGAGCTGCGCTGACGGAGCACACGCCGCCTGGAACGCGAACGATTCGGGGGGGGGGGCCCACCGCCGAGAATCACCTGTGTTGGGCTCACGGGGCGCGCTGGGTGCTCAGACGAAGCCAGGCCACCAGAGCCTCAAAGTGGAAACCTTGAGCCTCGTACAGCCCCAGCATGAAGGTGCAGGTGGATTCCGGCTCCGCCGTCAGTCGCCAGCCGTTGATCGCCAGGAACGTGTAGGTGGCGGCAAAGGCGACGCGCTTGTTGCCGTCCACGAACGGATGATTCTGCGAGAGGCTCTCCCAAAGCGCGGCCGCCTCCTCGATTAGATCCGCGTAGTAGCCGGTTTGCGGCCGAAACAGCGCCGCCTCGAGCTGCCCCGGGTCCCTCAAACCCGCCGCACCCCCGTACCGCTCGATCTGATCCGCATGCATCGCCAACACTTCGACGACGGTGAGGTACTCGGTCACTTGGCCAGCTTCTGATACAACGCTCCGTACCGCTCATGGCTCCCCTGGTAGGCCGCCATCACAGTCGCCCGCGGCCGCATGTGCTTGCGCTTCTCGATCAGATCGGCCAGCGCCTCCTCCACCAGCGCTTGCAGTTGCCGCCCTTCCTTCTGCGCCAGCTGCCGGACACGGGCCAACACCTTGGGGTCCACTTGGGTGGCAAACTTCTCGCGCACTTCTCCCATGCCTCATCGTCAATTCGGGTTTATGAGCTTATCATGATGAATCATGGAACATCAAGATCTGTCAATACGAGTCTAAAGGCCAACCCAGAACGCCTGTCAGCGGCCGCGGACTTGCCACCTGCCTGCGGCAGGCCGACCTCGACGACTGATCCACCCCGCGCCGATGCTTGGGCAGATCGCGGAGGTTCATGGTCGGATCCAAACTGTCCGACTGAGCGCAGCGAAGCGCGCCAGAGTTGCGGCAGAGTGGCACTTATCATCGCGCACCGAGCGCACCCACGATTGATCACACAGGTTTATACCTATATAATTAATATCTAGGTATAATTGCCATGCAGCCCCTCTCCGTCCAGGTGCAGAATATTTTCACGGAACTCGCGGAACGCGTAATAGCGCGCGATGCGGGCCATTCGATTGCACGCTTGTCCGGGTTCTTCACCGAGAAGACCGTTGGCAGCCATACATACTGGTACTTTAAGACCAGCCTTCCCGGGCGCGGCCAGCACGAATATTACCTCGGACTTGAAACTCCAGCACTTCGCCGACTGATTGACGCGCACCGCGCGGAGCGTCCCACCGAGAAAATAGAGGAGACTGAGATTGCCCGGCTGTGCGCCATGCTGCGCTCCGCTGGCGCGAACTGCGTTGACGCCGGGACTGGGCGAGTCATCAAGGCGCTTGCCGATGCAGGCCTGTTCCGGCTTGGTGGCATTCTCGTGGGAACTCACGCCTTCCTCGTCCTGGGCAATGTCCTCGGCGTTCGCTGGAGTTTCTCAACCCGAACCCAGGACATCGACATCGCGGCGGCAACATCGCTTGCGGTGGCACTGCCGCCTCTGGACGCCGATTTTCCATCAGTGCTTGACGGCCTGACATTGGGGTTTCTGCCCGTGCCCGCACTCGATTCTCGAGATGCGTCGACGTCCTACAAGGTGCGCGGCAGAGAACTCCGCGTCGATTTTCTCACTGCCGCCCACGGGCGGGCGCGCACCAAGCCCGTAAGCATTCCGCGTCTCGGTCTGTCGGCCAAACCCATGGAACTGCTCGACTATCTGATGGACGGCTCAATCTCGACGATTGCCGTCAATGGCGGCGCCACGATGGTCAACGTGCCTGATGCGGCGCGCCTGGCACTTCACAAGCTGGCCGTAGCGAGTCGCCGTCCCCTGGCTGAGCAACCCAAGGCGGCGAAGGACCGGGCTCAGGCAACGGCGTTGCTGGAACGGTTGCACGCCGACCGGCCGGGGGACATCGCGGCTGCACTGTCGATCGCGCGTGAGCGCTTCCCGTCGACATTCAATTCCATCCGGAAGGCCGCGCAACGCCTTCCCGACTCGGAGATCCGCGAACTCCTTGCCGCGGCCTTGTCCGAATAGTGATGCCGGTGCGACCAGCCGAGGCTCGACTCTATAAACTTCCGTGATGGCCAAAGTCTGATTGAGAGGCTCAACGCCCTGCCGCCGCACCGCCAGGCGGACGTCGAGGACTTCGTGAATTTACTGCGCGGCCGTGAACACGATCCGCGCCTGGTCACAGCATCCGCTGGCGCCTCGGAGCCGGCGTTCGCGCAGGTCTGGGACACAATTTGACCCTGTCGCGAGCGTAGCCCAGTCCGATTAGCCCTGGCGCGCGTCCTGGGGCCTCGACCGGCCCTCCCTCGCGAGCTGCTCGGCCGTGAAATCACCTCGTCCGTTTATGCACCGGCAAATTCGACAGGACACGGGCCGCCAGGGATCATTTCCTGGCCGGTGCGCCCTCCAACCCCAAGCTCCTCGTCATAGGCAGCAACAACGACTCGGGCAAAGCCGCAGGCCAATGATCGTCACAGCACGGCCGACAACCAAGAAGGAACTCGACAGTCTGCAGTCGCTTATCACCCGGTTCATCTATGCCTATGATGCTGCGCGCGCATTGTCACTCATCATCGTCCGAGTGCCTATTGGAGGAATACGAAGTCACTACAGTCGAAGCCAAACATGAACGCCATCGCGTCGGATCTTGGCGATGAAGGGCCTGGTCTCGGTAGTCGCAAGCCGCTCAATCGGCCCCCGCCATTTGAGGAATACCTCAATGGATTCGGCTGAGGTAAGCTTTCCAACCATGACGAATAGCCGGACCTTCGACTCCCTCAGCACGCTTAGCGCCAGCGGCGAATACCGGATACGTGCGTCTCGGGTTATGGCCACCCACTGGCGTCGCCCAACCTCGCCGATCCACTCCTCGTCCGGAGTCTCCGGTCCAAAATGATCATCGTGGCGTTCTATCGCGACTCCGGCCACCCTGAGACCCGTAGGAAACTGTCGACCTAAATCCCGATCAGAGAAAAAGATCGGTTCATGCGGCTCGTTCATAGGCGAGCGCGTCCATGATCTCTTCGCCCGTCGCCCCGTAGTCCCTGGCGAGCTCACGCGCCTCCTCGCCGGCGTTGATCCGGTCAACGATCACGCTGGTCGACACGCCCACACTGACGAGCACCGGGCGACCGAACGACACCCGAGGATCCAGCATCACCGTCTTGGCTTCTGGCCTGCTCTGCAGTAGCGGAAAGAATCGTACTGCCAGACCTTTCTCCCACTGGATCCTGTCAAGCAATCCCATGAGCACCGCCTTAATGCCAAGTTGGCCCGCGCGATTGAGATTGATGAGTTGGCCGTAGCGTTCGAGAAATAACTCGCCGGGACGCGCATAAAGATCCCTGCTCGCGAGAAGGTCCACGACATTCAGCTCCCGGCGGGCATAGTCCAGTGCCGTACGGACCGCCGAGAGCTTGAATTCATGTTCCGTACGCAGCGCGCGCAGCGCCGTCATTTCAATAAGATTACGGAATGAAACTCTATGATCGACGTCCCGCGGAGCTTTGATTACGGGCGCAAAGTGACCCTTGCCCGACTGCCTCGGGTACTCTCTGCCAACAACCCATGAACGCACCGTGGGCACCGGTATCTTCAGGTAGTGCGCTGCCTGCGCAACAGAGTAGGCCGGAGTTATACGAGGGTCGATATTTTCCACGGGTGTTGGCTCCAGTGGCGCTTGACTTGGAATTGTAGCGGGTCGACAGCCAACCGCCATCGAGAATGCTGCTCAGATGGTGCAAAATGACGATAGCCGACCAATTCTGACAATTTGACGCTCAAACCGGATAGCGGACAAGGTATTGGATTGACCCGGAAAGGAATCCGATCATCTCAACCGCTCCTCGAGCAGCCTCTTGGCAACTGCCCTCTCGCGTGCCTGACCGATCCGCAACAGATCGAAGAGCGCCAGCAGTTCCCGGAACTCGGGGGCATCCCGCGCGGCAAGAGGCAAGGACTCATACAGCGGCAGAAGGGACTGCCCCCTCACCTTCCCCTCCGGGTGGGGCCAGACCGTAACCAGGTCGCTGGATGAGCCCAGAAGCTTCTTCAGTGCCGGCTGCACATGCGCCGTCGGGAATCCGATGGTGACGCCGCCGCGCACCGGCGGGTAAGCGTAGCGGGCCCCAAAAATAACAAAAGACCGGAGTGCGGCGATGACGGCCCTCGGCGGACCCTCGATCTCCGCGACCAAGCCGGCGGCCGTAAGCCTCTGGACGGCGGCATGCGCCTCAAATCGGGACAGGCGCATCGCCTCACCCAGGGCCGCGTAAGGCATCCACTCACCCTTGAGCGTAACCAGCCTCAGCGCGACAGCCAGGTCCTGGGGCTTGAGCACCCACTGGCGATTGCCAGCCCGGCTGAGGGCGACCGAGCTCTTGAGAATTGCACCCTTCATATGCGATCTGCATATCGCATACGCCGTTCGCTTTGCCAATGTTAACGGCTGCGTAGATCCGCTCTTTTTTGGCGGCGAGGTGCGGATTTGATCCGACAGCGGGAGTCCGATCGGGATGGCGAAGGGGTTGACGTTCAGTCAGAACGGCGGAGCAGCGTTCAGTGGAGCATCGGCGAGGTCCGAGGGCGGTGATGAGGGGGAACAGGAGTGCTGACGGCGCAGGAGCTGGCCGGCGTAGTGACGCTCCAGCGCGTCGGTGAGGTCGCGCAGGAAGTCGATCAGGATGGCGGCGGAGTCATCCGAGAGCTCGAGCGGCAGGACCACGATGGGTAGATCGTTGGGCTCCATGGGGTTTACTGTTTTGACTTTTTTGACGGGCGCTGGGGCTTGCGGCGCGCGGCACGCTCCTGAGCTTCCTTGAGCCGGTAGCTGGGGCCGGCGATGGTGAGGATTTCGGAACGATGGACCAGCCGGTCGACGAGGGTGACGACGCAGGCGGCATTGGGGAAGACCTGGCTCCATTCTCCAAAGGGTTTGTTGGTGGTAAGAACCGTGGCGCGCTGCTGATACCGGCGCGTGATGACCTCGAACAGCAAGTCGGCGTAGCGCGAGTCGTAAGATAGATACCCGACCTCGTCCACGCACAGCACGGCGGGCGTCGTGTACCTGCGGAGGCGCCGGGTCAGCTGAGTGGAGCTGTCCTGAGCGGCCAGATCGTGCAGCATGTCGGAGGCAAGCGTGAAGCGCGCCGTGTGCCCACGCAGGATGGCCTGATGCAGGATGTTTTTGGCCAACATGGTTTTGCCCAGGCCATTGGGTCCGACGATGATGACGTTGGCGGCCTCGCTCATGAAGCCCACCGTCATCAGTTCATCGAGGAGTGGGCGGTCGAGTTCCTCGGGCCAGTCGTAATCGAAGTCGGCGAGCGGCTTGAAGAGCCCTAAGCGGGCGCCGTCGAGACGACGGCGCAGGCTCCGGCGCTGTCGCTCGCTCTCCTCGATCTCGAGCACCTGCGCGAGCCACGGCTCGTGCAGGATCTGCTCGGCTTGGGCGAGCAGGCCGTAGAGGTTGGCGCGCCGCAGGCGCGCTCGCACGGACTCGAGCGACAGTGAGGTGGCCGTAGAGGGCGGATTACTCGGTATCGTCTTCATCGGTGCGCTCATCGCAGGTCTCCCGGGTCAGCTGTTCGTAATCGGTGAGGGGATGCGGGCGCACGGTGATATCGCGCACGCGCGGATCATCGGGCAGCGCCACCGGGATCGGCGGCGGCTGGCCGCGCCGGGCGCGCTGCAGATCGATGAAGTGACGGGCTGCGCCCAAGTGGGCGGCGTCCTCGCGCAACGCCGCCACCAGGGCGCTCTCCAGCGCGGTGGCGCCGTGGGCTTGCATCAGTTCGACGAGGCCGCGGGTGAGCACGGCCAGGTGTACGCCCCGCGCGGCGGCGAGCGCGAAGAACTGGGCGGCACTCGGGGCGGCGTGATGCAACCGGTCGATCGCCCGATGGGCGCGGCCGGCGCGCTTATGATCGAGCAGGGCCTGGATATGGGAGGCTTGTTCGATCTGTTGACGCCGATCGAAGCTGCGCGGATGGACGGCCAGCACGGTGGCACCCTCGACGATCCGCACGATCTCGACGCTGGCGAGCACTTCGAGGGTGCGGCGCACATGGGTGTGCGGGATCGAGTAGTCGTTCAAGTCGAAGCGCACGTAGGGGGTCTTGGCGGCCCGCACGATGACCCGTTCCTCGCACGGGAAGGGCTCGGAGGGCAAGGCGAGTAGCCGCGGCTGCTCCTCCTCGAAGCACGCCCGGACGCTCCGATCCCGGTCCTCCGGGCAGGGCCGTTCGGCCGCCTCACCCTTGCACCAGGCGAGCGCCTGGGTGTTCAGGTCCGCCAGATCCGCGAAGTGCCGGGCGGCAAAGAAGCGCTCGCGCACGAAGCGGATCGCCCGCTCGACCCGACCCTTCTCGTTGCCGCGGGCCACCGCCACCGGACGCGGTTGGAACCGATACCACGCGGCCAGCTCCAGCAACGTGGGGTGGAAGCGGATGGCATCGGCCCGGCGCTCGAGGACGGCGCTGCGAAGGTTATCGTAGTTATGTGCCCATCCGTGTTATGTGGCCGAAGGGATCTACGAGTGGGTTATTATCGGGCGGTGCGCGCGCTGGTGGGCACATAATCTGCTACAAGGCACTGAGCCAACTGAGCAGGGATTTATCTTCCTTCCAGACTGCACAACGGCGACGTCCCGCAGAATTGTCAGAACCGAACTCGCAACGGCGAAGCGCTTCGGCTTTGGCGCTCAGCATCAGCTCGGCGTATCGGTTGGTCGTATCCAAGCTGACATGTCCGAGCCATCCTCGAATGACGTTGACCTCGACGCCGGACTCCAGCAAATGAGTAGCGGCAGTGTGGCGAAACAGATGCGGACTGACGCGTCGCGGTTGCGGACCCGCGGTATCCCATGCGGCAGCATGCCGTCGGACGATTTTGTAGATCCCGAACCGCGTCAGTGAATTGTTGTCTCGGGCACAAAATACGGGGCCTGTGGTTATGGGCTTGCGTTCGGCGAGTAGCCGCTCAAGATGTTTGACGGTCTCGTCCCAGAGCGGGCAGAGGCGCCACTTGTCCCCCTTGCCATGCAGGCGCACTTTACTGGGAGCTGACAAATCCAGGTGCTCGATGCGAAGATCGACGACTTCTTGAGCGCGAGCCCCGGTGTTGTAGAGAAAGAGAATCAAGGTCCGGTCACGCAAGGCAAAAGACCCATGCCGTGGCATGGAGCGAAACAGCGCAGTCATCTCGTCGCGCTCAAGATAATGGGTGTCTGGGAGCGGAGTTCGCTTCACTGGAATCGCCGCGATCTGCTGGCACACGGCGAGCATATCCGGCACACGAACGGCGAGGTAGGAAAAGAACGTGGTCAACGCCGCGCGTCGTTGGTTACGGGTGCGCGGCGAATTGCCTCGATCGTGCTCTAGATGTCTGAGGAAACCCAGAACCGAATCGAGCGTGAGGTCATCTAATGTCAGCTTTGTGATCGGTCGGTGTCTGTGATCGGCCAGAAATCGCAGCAACAGGCTCATGGTATCGCGATAGCTGCGGATCGTGCCGAGGCGCAAACCCTTTTGCACCGGCAAGTAATCGGCGAAGAAAGACTGTACAAGTTGACCGAGGGGAGGTCTCATACAAGTCCCTCCCGCAGTGTCGTGGCGGCGAAGGCCTCGAATCGCTGATTTGCCAAGTCGAGGAGTTCTGGCGTGGTGGTCAGATAGATGGCGGTCGAGTTGATATCGACGTGCCCCAGGAAGGTGGAGAGAATATGCAGCCGAGACTGCGGATCGCCACCGTCCCGGTACCAACGGGCGAGCGTTCCGACGGCGCAGGAATGACGCAAATCGTGAAGGCGTGGCGGTGAAATACCGGGCGGGATCGAAACACCAAGCCTACGCACAAGCTGCTGAAAGGTAATACTGACGGTGCCCGGACTGACTGCTCTTCCGCCTCGCAATCGAAACAATGCAGTCTCTGGGTCTGTGCTGCCATATAGCCCCGTCCTGCAGCGAGTAAGTTGCTGCACAAGGAGCGTCTCGAGCTTCGGGCCGAAAGGCACGAGTCGGCTCTTATAGAACTTGGTCTCGCGAACAATAAGTACGCGGCGCGCGAGGTCAACGTCCTTGACGCGCAATCGACAGACTTCCCCGACGCGTAACCCCAATCCGTAAAGAATGGCGAAGATCAAGAAATAGGTGTTGCCCCGGTCGAGCGTACCGCCGCGATCGGCGAGAGACCGAGCAGTCGACAACAACCGCCGTGCTGCGGCCTGATCGAAAATGTACGGCGATCGCTGGTAGCGCGATCGGCGCGGCAGGGACTGCAGTGGAGTTCGAGTGATTTTGCCGTGACTGACCAGGTATGCAAATAGCCGGCCAATCGTGCAGCGTAGGTGGTTGTAACTTCGAGGTCGTGACCGCGGTCGGGAGGCCAGAAACTCATCGATCAAGGCCGGCGTCACCCCCTCGAATGAGAGTATGCGGTGTTCTAGCAGAAAGGCATCGAGGAGCCTGAGCGTTTTCTCTTCGACATCATAGCGGCGACCAGTGGATCGCTTGTGAGCGAGGAAATGCTCGATGTCGGAACCGAGAAAGCTGACGAAACCGTGACGCGCCTTCATAGCACTTCCTCCCCGTCGCCAAGCGCCACCGTGCGCAATCGCTCGACGGCGACCTTGGCGTAGATCTGGGTGGATGATGGGTTGCGATGGCCGACATAGTCGCCGATATACTTGAGGGAGAAGTTGGCATCGACCAGTCGCTGCACGCAGCTGTGCCTCAAGGTGTGCGAACCTGGGCGCGGAACCTTGATCCCGGCCTTGCGAATGAAGAACGCGGCGCGACAGGTGATCGCCGCGGAGCCAATCGGCTCAAATGGCGCCACGGTCCGGAAAAATACATGCCGATCGGTCGTGGTTGGACGTGCGTTTTTGATGTAATCGATGAGTGCTGCACCCACGGCTGTCGCCAGTGGGTAGGCGGTCGTATTGCCGGCCTTGCGCTCGCGTATTTTAATGCGGTCATTGCGCCAATCGATATCATCGAGCTTAAGCGCGGCGACTTCGCAGGCGCGCAGTCCATAGGTCGCGAGCATCGCCAACATCACAAAATCCCGCTTACCCGAAATCGAGCGTCGATCGATCCCGGCGAGCACCTGCTCCACTTGCTCCCAGCTGATCGAGCGTGGAATACCCGAGTCTCGGAAGTGCTGGGGAAACTCGACCAGTGAACTCAAGTCTTTGGCTATCACGCCTTCGCGGTGTAGGTAGCGCAGAAACACCCGCAATGTGCCGCACGCGTTACGCAGCGTGGACCATGCTACTCTAGGACCATAATCCGCGGTGAAGCCGCTCAAAATGAGAGGCGTCAAATGCGCAACATCGCGCACGCCGACCCGTTCGATATGAGCAGCGAACTGCCGCAGATAGAACTGATAATGGTGGATCGAGGCGGCGCGAAGACCCTTCTCTTCCGTCAGGTATTGGAAAAAACGAGGGGCCTGACGCTCGAAGGGGTTGTCGGGGAGATGGGGACGACCGCGACCCACGTAACCGGGGATCGCCTGACGCAGCATCTGACGGATAATGTTGCGTGCGGAATCGGTAATCTTCTTGCGCGACGATGCCTTGTTCCTGGCGCGACCGTGGCCAGCCGCCCACGCCTGCGCAAATGACTCAACGTGGTCGGGCAACTCTCGCATCGCAACTGCGCCGTGGCCCTTGGCGAACTCGCCGAATGCTACCGTGACCGGAATCCGGCGTAGCACTGTGCGTTGCGAATACCTTTGCGCTGAAAGCCACGTGACGTATTGTTCAATAGCATCAGCAATCCAGCAGCTTCGAATGCGGTCCACGGTCTCGGGGCGGACAAAATACTTCTCGAGCATGACAATCTCCGATAGGAAAAAGGGAGATCACCATGCCACTGCCATCCGTTATGTGCCGCCTGCGCCTACGAAGTCAACCGAGATCAAGCCCAAAACCGTTCCCGGCCACATAACAGGGATGGGCACATAACTACGATTTTGTTCCTGGGAACAAAATCGTAGAGCAAGGTTCGAGGCACGGCACCGAAGTGGTTGAAGGCGGCGACGTGGCCATGCAGGAAGCTCGGCATGGCGGCGTTCAGATAGAAGCGCAGGAACACCTGCCGCGAGTAGCTTAAGACCATCACGAAGGCCATCAGTGGACGACGCGCCCGGCCGATGGGGAGCATGCCGAAGTGCGCCCAGTCCACCTGGCCTTGTTCGCCCGGCAAGGTGCGCAAGCGCAGGTACGCCTCGGCGGCAGGCCGCGGCCGGTACCGGGCGACGAGGTGACGGAAGTGATCGACGCTGCCGGCGTAACCGCGCTCGCGCACCATCCGGTACAGTCGGCTGGCCCGCAAGCTCGGATAGCGCGCGAACGTGTCCTGGATGAACGGCACGTACGGCTCGATCATCGACGGCCGCGCCAGCAGCGGCGGTTCCAGGCCGGCGTGGGCGAGGACGCGGCGCACGGTATCGCGGTGCACCCCCAGCTGCCGGCTCACCGTGCCGATGCGCCACCCTTCGGCGTGATACAGCCGCAGGATCTCGGTCTCGAGTTCCCGCGAGATCATGCGCCGGTCCCGGATGCACCGATGCCGGATCTATCCGCTCCCGTACCCGCGCCACGGTCGCGTCCACCGTGGCAACGGTGCCCGACAGAACGAGCAGAGGCCGACCTCATCGATCGTTCGCAGGCGTGTGTAGGTATCGGATCGGCGTGCGGCATCG
>Ga0075029_100001905_pt1 | contig 11881 bp, 9 predicted proteins | sample LitLauG_LLR_2013_FD_71391 | JGI IMG/M metagenome (GOLD analysis project Ga0075029, IMG submission 71391) | Freshwater sediment microbial communities from North America - Little Laurel Run_MetaG_LLR_2013 | ecosystem: Environmental > Aquatic > Freshwater > Creek > Sediment | place: USA...
CATCGAAAGTGGTGCGTACACCGGTCAGTCGAGCCACGGGGCGACCAAGAGCATCTACGGGTCGGACCCCGACGGTAACGAGTTCGAGGTCATGTGGATGTTGCCACGTGCGGCGTGGGGTGAGTTCGAAGACACCGCGACCGTCGAGCGCTTGTCACTCGACGACGAAGTGGAGCGGTGGGCTGGCGTTCGCACCGCCACCTCGTCGAGTGACGTGGCGTGAGGGCATTGGCCGTGGTCGGCGTTACGGCCTCTCGTAACACCTCGAATGCCGTTTTGGTGTGAAATGGGTCATGACCTCTAGCCGCTACGACGCAGTTGACCTCGCGAATGGCACTGCGCCACGATGCCGGCGACGGTGCGCGAAGTGAACGTCGTCGCCTTCATCGCGGGGTTGGCGATCGTCGTGGTGATGGTGGTCGGTGTCGTGTTCATCCTCGTGCTGCCCAGACAGCCCACCGGTCTCCAGCGGCTTTCTTCCATGGTCAACCGGTCGGTGCGCGTGACGTTCGTCGGACTGTCGAGAGTGTCGAAGACCTACGAGGGAATGGACACGATGCTCGCCCCGACGGCGCCCGTGGCCCTCCTCGTGCAACTCCTGTTCTGGGCGCTCACCCTCGTCGTCGGCTTCGCGCTGATGCTGACGGCCACCACGCATTCGTTCTGGGAGGGGATCACCCAGGCGCTGACGGCCCTCTTCACCGTGGGTGCCATCCACGTCGGTGGCAAGGCCAACACCGCCATCGACATCGCGGCGGGCGCGACATGGGTCGTCATCGTCGCGCTGCAGATCGCCTACCTGCCCTCGCTGTACAGCTCGTTCAGCCGTCGCGAGGGGCTGGTGACGATGTTGGAGAGCCGGGCGGGCTCGCCGGCGTGGGGACCCGAGATCCTCATTCGCCATCAGCTCGTGGGCATCACCGACACCTTGCCCGACCTCTACGGCGAATGGGAGAAGTGGGCCGCCGAGGTCACCGAGAGTCACACCACCTACCCGGTCCTTCTCCTCTTTCGCTCGCCCGAACCTTGGCTCTCGTGGATCGTCGGACTCCTCGCCGTGCTCGATGCCGGAGCCATGCAGTTGGCGCTGTCGCCTTCGGCAGCTCCCTCGCAGGCCCGACTGTGTCTGCGAATGGGCTTCACACTGTTCAACCGGATCGGCACCTCGCTCGGCTGGAACGTCGACCCCGATCCGGACCCCGACGGTCCGCTCGTGCTCACCTACGAGGAGTTCTCGAGTGCGGTGGACAAGCTCGCCGAGGTCGGCTTCCCGATGGAGCGAAGCGCCGAGGATGCGTGGCCGCACTTTCGAGGTTGGCGGGTCAACTACGAGCGAGTGGCCTACGCCCTCGCCGACCACCTGACGGCGCCTCCGGCGCCCTGGTCGGGGATTCGTCGCCATCTTCGAGGCGGTGCCGTCGAGCCCAAGCGCCCCCCGCACCGCTCACCCGGCGGCCGGGTCCTCGCGCAGAGCAAGCTCCGACCGGCCGTCGTGAATCCCGAACGTCCCCAGCGTCTTGCACGGTGGGGCTCCAGGCGACGCGCAGACTCGTGAACGCCGTGGGCGTCGCGCCAGCCGCCTAGTAGAAGATGGGTCCTGTCGCTGGACTGACCTGCACGTACGCGGGATCCACAGCGATCGTCGTCCAGGTGCCGGTCGACGAGGAGCCGTCACTGCTCGTGACCACGCCCGAGTAGTTGTACACCGGCAACATCCACAGCGAACCGTCCTTCAACGTGTAGGACTGCAGGGTTGTCGTCACCGAGTCGAGCGTCACGTTGACGATCGGCGGACCAGCCGGGCTGGTGACAACGGTGCTCGTCGTGTCACCCGTCGCCGGAGGCGCCTGGGACCCGGTGGAGCTGCCGGAGCCGGTCGTGGGGGGAGAGGCCCCGCTCGACGGAGGCACAACGGTGCCGTCGGTGCCTTGGGGCACTGGCGACCCGCCGTTGGAGTCCTTGAAGTAGCTCTGTTGTTGCGTGTTCAAGACCGCGACCCCGTCGACGGGGCTCTGGAGCGGGTAGTTCGTGGTCGTGGCGACGCTGAAGGCGGGACCCGAAGCGCTGACGAGCGTGTTGCTGGAGTCGTAGGAAAACTGCACCGTCTGGTCGGTGAGCATGCCGTCGACGACGACCGAGTAAGCGACGTCCTCCACGGTCGTCGTCGTGGTCGAGGCGTCGGCTCCGACGACTGAAGTACTCGAAGTCGAGAACTGCGGGTCGCTCACCTGGTAGCCGTAGCCGAGCCGCTGCATCATCGTCGCGACCTCAGATTCGATGGTCGAGTGGCTCGGAAGGTTGGCCGACGTTGCGTCCTGCGCCGGCGCACTCGAGGAGGTCGGCGGCGTTGCAACGCCCTGAGAATTCGACGTGAAGTACCACTGCGGAACCCCGTACGAGGTGTCGTAGTTGACGCTGGCCCCGGACGCGTCGGTGACGGTCCAGTACGAGCCGTCACCGTTGGTGTCGATCGGAGAGCCCGACACCGAGAAGATCGCCGCGAGCCGTGTCGCTTCGCCCGACGCGCTGCTCGGCGTCACCAACTGGTACGCCGCGCCCGTGGCGCCACTGGAGCTGAGCGCCGACCCCGGCGTGAAGTTGAACTCCTCGTAGATCCTCATCATCATGCCGCTCGTCGCAAGCCCACTGGCCTGGGGCGCGTGCGAGGACTTGGCACTACTCGCCAGGGCGAGCACGGGGAGTCCCGGAACCGCCGCGTCGAGTGCGGCAATCCCTCCGAAGGTCACAAGGGTGGCCAGGGTCACCGCTCCGGCCATGCGCAGTTTGAAGTCGCGAAGGGGACTGCGACGCGCACTCGGGTGTTGGGCGATGATCCGCGAGAGCATCGCGTCGCCGTCGTGGTGCGCGTATTCCTGGCCGGCGAACGGATCCGCGGCCATCAGACGTTCCTGAAAGTCGCTCATTGGTCTTTCCTCACCCTCATGCCTTGTTCCTGTCGCCAGCCACCGTGAACTTTCAATGGACTTGGGCCGAGGCGAAGGTCGCACGGAAACGCGCCTGGGCGCGTGAGAGGCGCACGGCCGCTGCGTTCGTCGTGATGACGAGCGCGACGCCCAGTGCCTCGGTGTCGAGTCCGTCCCACGCGTTCATCATCAAGATCTCCCGGTCGTCGTCACTGAGCGCGGCCAGGGCCTCGCGCACGCTGGCGTCGGCGATGAAATGGTCTTCTGCCGACGCCGCGTTGGCGGGCGGTGAAAGCGTCGATTCGAAGGCGCTGCGTCGATTCTGGTTACGGCGGGCGTTTCGAAGGATGTTGCGCGCCACGCCGATCATCCACGGCAATTCTGCGTCGGCCGGGACTGAGTCGATCCGTCGCCACACCACGAGCATCGTCTCTTCCACGAGGTCGTCGAGGTCCGCAGCGGTCAGTGGATGGAGCCGCCGGCGCAGGTAGTTGGCGACCGCCGGACTGTTCTCGTGCACGAGACGCCGAAAACGATCTTCTTGAGTTGAGCCCATATCCTGCTTCTGTCCGCTGTCTCTCGATTCTTACCCCGGCGCCGCGACCGCGCTGTGCGCCCGCGGACGACTAGCGAGGGCTTCGAACCAGCATGGCCTCTTGCTCTCGCGTGAGCCACGACGACGGCCACGGCTCTTCGCCGTCGTACCACGCGGCGACGTCGTCCACGCTCTCGCTCAAGTCACGCAGCGAGAGGCCCGCGTCGAGCGCCTTCGCCGGGTTGACGTTCAGCACCGTTTCACTCTGGGCTCCCGTCCACAGTGGGAACCTCGATCCGAGGTGGTGACTCAGGATCTGCTTGGGTGAGATCTCGACCAGGTTCGTGTCCGCGGGTGCGAGGTGGCTGGCGATCGCGTCGATCACGTCGTAGAAACCGGGGGCGGGGTACGGGCCTGCAGCGTGGAACGCACCGAGGGTCTGGTTCTGCAAGAGCGTCACGACGAACGACGCGAGGTCTCGGGCGTCGATGTACTGCAGGTTGTTGGTTCGCGGGCCCGGCACGGCGATGGATCCGCCTCGTCGAACGCGCTGCACCCAGTAGGGGAACCGCATCGTGGCGTCATGACTACCGATGACGAAGGTCGGGCGCACAATCGTGAGTTTCGAGCCAAAGTACTCGCTGGCTGCCCGCTCGCAGGCGGCCTTCAGGGGACCATAGGTCTCCTCGGTGATCGCGGCGTCAGGTTCGTTGGGCGCGTCGAGCCACAGTGCGACGTCGTCTTCGGTGGCGCCCTCATTCGCAGGTTCTTGATAGGACGAGATCGACGAGATTTGCAGGTGGTGCCCTCCGCGTCCGTCGAGCGACTCCGCCAGGACGCGCACGTCGCCGGGTCGATAGGCAATCACGTCGACCGTGGCGTCGAACGAGAGGGTGGCGAGCGCAGTCAGGTCGCTGCTGCGGTCTCCGACGAGGCGCGTGACGTTGTCAGGAACGTCAGCGGGCGACTTTCCCCGATTGATGAGTGTGACCTCGTGACCCGCCTCGCAGGCAGCCCACGTGATAGCGCGGCCGACAAACGACGTGCCGCCAACGATGAGAATGCGCATTGGTCCCTCAGCTTTCGATGCACGTCATGCTACGAGGCGACGACTCGAGCAGCGGTGACTGTTGACCGATGACGTTGGGACCCCTTGAAGTCAACGGTCTCCACGAGTCGGCCCCTTTCGGCGTCGAAGCCATGAAGGAAGAGCGCCATCCAGTCAGCCGCCACCAAGTGACGAGGCGTTGTGAAGGTCGTCCCCAGCCCTCGGTGCGCTGGACTCCCGACCCGCCAGACGCTGTGACCGATGACCGGTGCCGTCACCCGCACGATCGTCGGTTGACGGGTTCTCGAATGGAGCTGGCGGAACGCATGTTTGTACGAAGCGGCGGGTTCGCCGTTCGACTTCGTCGCCACTGCATAAACCAACAATTTGTGAGTAAAGAGACGTCGCTTTCGGCGAGTTTTCCAAGATTTGTGTATAAGAATCTTCTAAGTTCGGCCGACCAGATCTGCAAAACCCTATTGTTTACTGGCACAAACGTGGTGATTGTTTTATCCTACGGATATAGGTGATATTTGATGAAATGTCTAGTTTTTGTGAATACTCCGAATACACTGGTCCTACCGAACGGCCCCCAACCCGGGGGTCATTTTTATTGAGGAGCGAAGTTAATGAACAAGATACGTCGGATCATGAGCGGATCGCTGCGAGGTGTCCTTGCCACCGGCGTCGCAGTCGCCGCCCTCAGTGGCGCCGCCGCGGTGTCCCTCTCGGGATTCAGCGCGGCCGTGTCCAATACCTCGAACACGTTCTCGTCGGGCACAATGCAGCTCCAAGAGACGCAAGGCGCGATCAACTGCTACTCCACGGGCACGGGCTCGGGTGGCACCGTGACAGCCGCCAACAGCGGCACCTGCGCCACCATCAACGCACTGGTTGGCACGCTCGACCAGGTCCCCGCTGGCACACCGCTGACGACCACGATCACGATGAAGAACAACGGCAACACGCCCGCCTCGGTCGAGAGCCTCGTCTTTGGTGCGTGCACGGCCACCGGGGCGTCGGACAACAACGCCTACGTCGGCTCGGACACTTCGGGCTTCTGCGGCAAGGTCGACTTCAGCATCGGCTACGCCACCAAGTGCCTCTATCCCGCCAATGCCGCTGCAGCCTGTCCGGCGACTCCCACGAGTGCGGGCACCCTCGCTGGCGCGGCGTCACTCGGCACGATCAACCAGGCTTCGACGCCCCCGATGGTGGTGTTGGCAGCCGGCGCGACCCAGGCGTACACCATCACGGTGATGCTCGACGGTTCTGCGACCAACATCGATCAGGGTCTCACCGCGTCGCAGTCCATGACTTGGAACCAGTCCTAAACAATGACGTCAGGGGCGAACGCCGCCCCCTCTCTTACTCCAACGGTGCCGTACCCGAAAAGGTCGGCACCGTTGGAGCAAGTTTGCGTACAGCTCAAAGGCACGACGAGATGAACACCGAGTCCCCTCGGATGCGAGAGGTCCGACGAGGCAGAATTCGTGACGCCCTCGTCGCGCACGTCCCTAACGAAACCTCGAAAGCGACGTCGTAGCGTGCCTCGGCCCGAACTGAGTGCGAAGCGCCGCCATCCAGGGGCGAATCGGGCGGGAGTCGTCGCGACGGTCCTCGTCCTGGGGTCGCTCCTGATTGCCACCACCCCGACGGGCGCCTCATCCTTCATGTCCCAGATCGTCGACTCGGTGGCGGGTTTCTCCTCCGGCACGCTGCAGTTGAAGGGGACGACGCCGACCTCGGTCAACTGCTTCACGACCGGCGCGGGTTCGGGGGGCACGGTGGGCACGAATTCGGTCCAGTGTCCCGGTGACCTCTTCCCGACGGGCGCCCTCACGACGACTGCCGCGACGGCAACCTCAACACTCACCGCGAACGGGACGCTCAGTCCGACGTCGGGAACCATCGCGATGTCGAGTTGCGGCGTCGAGAAGGTTACCGACGCGGGCGCTGGTGCCGACACCGGCCTCGCGTACGGCGGTGTCGCCTACGGCAGCGCGTTCACGAGTGCGAGTCAGGGCACCTTCACCGACAAGGGACTCACGCTCGACGGCGTCACCACGACGTCCTATATCGGCACGATCACGTCGCGCACCGCGCCCTCCACCTTCTCCCTGACCGCCTGGTTTAAGCCAACGACGTCAGGAGGCGTGATCATGGGGATGAGCAACAACCAGACCAACCTGGCGACCGCGACGCTGGCCGACCGCATGCTTTTCATCAATTCGTCGGGACACCTGGTGTTCAACATGTACAGCTCTTCTGCGACGAAGATTCAAGCCATCGGTGCCAACGTCTTGACACTCGGCGTCTGGCACTTCGTGGCCGCAACCTATTCGACGGCGACGGGTCTGAACCTCTACGTGGACAATTCGCCGGTCGTCACGACTGCCGACACGACGAATGACGCCTACACCGGCGGGTACTGGCATCTGGGCTGGAACGTGACCACCGGTTGGACCGGCGCGCCCACGAGCGCGGCGTTCAACGGGACCCTGTACGGACTCTCGGTCATCCCGAGCGTCCTGTCGTCCACCAACGTCACGACCCTCTACAACGAGACCTCGGCCGCGAACTACGCCTCAGCCATCACGTCCACCTTCGCCGCCACCGACTTCTGGGCGATGAACGACACGGGACTCGTTCCCTACACCGGCAACATCCCTGCGATCGGGGCGGCCGCGTGCCCGCTCGTGCAGCTCTACGTTCAAGAGACCCGGGGGGCCTCGACGACGTGCCTCTACCCCAATGGCGCCACGACCTGCTCGACCTACGCGGCACTGTCCTCTTTGACGTCCCAGTCGGTCGCGTTGCCCCCGACGACGAGCGCCGCCACCACGATCGTGGTCAGCGCCAAAGTGGCGTCGACGCCCGCAGCCGGGGTCATCTACCTGCACGTGCTACCGGTCATCACCTTCACGATGAACCTCTCGTCATGGTCGGCCGCGCTGTCGTACAACGCCGGCTCGCTGGAACTCTAAGTTCGCGGCGACGTGACGCATCGTGACTGGACTCGGTGAGACCGGGGATGATGTGAGCATGCGACGAAGGCGAGTACCGGCGGTCGTCGACGGGAAACAACGGGTGAAGCGCACGAGGGTTCGGATGCCGTTTCCCGCCATGGCGCTCGTCGTGATCGTCCTCGCGTCCATGGCCGCGTCCACGGCGTGGCGCCTCGCGGGCAACTCGATGTACTTCATCGCCACGCCGTCCATGTGCCCAAGCCTTTGCGTTGGATCGCTGGCCCTCGACACGCCGGTCGGTGCGGCACCCCTGCACGTCGGTGAGACGATCTCGTTCCATCCGCCGGGCGTGACGCAGGTCTATACCCACCGGATCGTCAAGATCACCGAGCACGGTCAGGCGATCTCGACGAAAGGCATCGCGGCGTCGGCACCTGATCCTTGGACGATTACGCCCGCAGATGTCGAAGGCGTGACGGTCGCGAGTGCGTGGGGTGTTGGCTGGTTCTACCGCGCGCTGCCGTTCATGACGGTCGGCGTCGCGATCCTCCTCTTCTTTCGACGTTACGTAGGCGTTCGCGACCGACGAGACTGCGACCGGCTGATCTCGATCCTGCTCCTCGCGGTGCCCCTGGCGGTGATGAAGCCACTGCTCGGCGCCTACACGGTGAGCATCGCGTCGACGAAGAAGGTCGGCGTGGACGTCGTGCGCGTGACCAACACGGGTCTCCTGCCGGCCAGGTTGCACGCGATCGGGGGTCAGACCCTCGAGCACGTCGCGCCGGGCCAGACGGTCTCGTTACGTGGTCCACTCGTCAGCGGAGCTGGTGTCCCGTTTCGTGAGACCGCGTCGCTCTACTGGACGGGATGGGTCGTGGTGGCAGTCGTCGTGCTCGTGCCGGCCATCAGCTTCGCGATCGACGTGATGCGGCGTCACTACGTGGAACCCGCAGTCGTCGAGGAGCCCGCGCGAGACGAGGATCTCGCCACGCCGTCGGTCGCGCTCCCCTCGACGACGTTCGAGGTGCGAGGCGTCGTCGCCGATGAGAGTCTCGCGACGACTCCGCCGTCAGCGCCCTCGGTGCGAATCCTCGCCCAAGCGACGGTCGGGGCAGCGATCGCCATCACGAATCGGTCCCGCGTGGCGCCACCGAGCGAGTCGCGTGGGCTTCGAGTGAAGGGTGGCCTGCCACGTACGTGAGCCGCGTCGGCGTCGGCCCACCACTCCACCGACTCACGTCGAGTTGACACCCTTGCATATTCGAAGGAAGCCCGGAGAACGCCCGGTGTGAGCACCGCAGTCGGATCGCGGGTGAAGGGACTTTAGGCCCTAGTGGTTTAAGCAATGGCTGGTGTTTGATTACTGGAAGGCCAGATGAGCGGTCCTTCATGGAGTCGCGGTCCTCAACGGCCCCGTTGCCATGACGATCAACGGAGGGAGTTGCCGGTGAAGGAAACAACCCTGAACCGAACCCTCAAGCGCTACGAGAACACGCCCCACCTCGTGTTCTGGGAGACGACCAAGGCCTGCTCCCTGGCGTGCGAGCACTGCCGCGCCTCCGCCCAACTCGACGCGCTCCCCGGTGAACTCTCGAGCGAAGAAGGCTTCGACCTCATCGATCAGATCGTCGACATGCCCGGACCATCGCCGATACTTGTGTTCACCGGTGGCGACTGCCTCGAGCGCGACGACCTCGTCGAGTTGATCACGTATGCCCGCTCCAAGGGACTGCGACTCGGCGTCGCGCCATCGGTCACTGACCGCTTGACTCGAGCGACGATGCAAGAGCTCTACGACCTCGGCGTGCGGTCGGTGTCGATCAGCCTCGACGGGGCCAACAGCGTGTCGCACGACACCCTTCGCGGCATTGCCGGCCATTTCGACAAGACCATCGAGGCGCTGCACATGATGCGCGACATCGGCTTTCGCCTGCAGGTCAATACGACCGTGATGAAGAGCAACGCTCGCGAGCTGGCCGACGTGTTCGCGTTACTTCGCACGACGGGCGTCACGATATGGGAGGTCTTCTTCCTCGTCGGCGTCGGTCGCGGCACGGCGATCATCGAAGTCGATCCCGAAGAGGCCGAGGACATCAGCCACTTCCTTGTCGACGTGACGACCTACGGCATGACCGTTCGCACCGTCGAAGCCCCGTTCTTTCGCCGGGTGCAGGTCCAACGCGAGCCGTTCGGGCTTGACGAGGCTCGCGACCACTTCGAAGTGGGCGAGCTCTACGAGCACCTTCGCGCTCGCCTCGACCTCGACGGCTCCGTGCACGAGCGCCCGGTGCGCTCGAGCACGCTCGCGACCGGCGACGGGCGCGGCATCATCTTCGTCGGCTTCGATGGCGCGGTGCACGCCTCGGGGTTCCTGCCCAGTGTGCTCGGCAACGTCCGTGACGAGCCCCTCGGCCAGATCTACGCGGAGAGCCTCCTGCTCAGCGTCATCCGTGGCGGGTTCTATCTCGGCGAGTGCGGGCGCTGTGACTTCAGTCGACTCTGCGGGGGCTCGCGGGCCCGCGCCTTTGCGCACACCGGAATGGTCCTGGCTGACGACCCGGCGTGTATCAACACGCACCGCGTCGAAGTGCCGCTCGGACCCGTCGTGGCCCACGACGGAGTCGTGAACTGATCCGCGCGACGACGAGGGTCCTGCGCCGAGAGGCGCCGGGACCCACGACGTTCGACTCCAGCGACGCGGCTACCATCCGTTGCTAGTGGACCCGCAGCTCGTGCAGCAACTTCAGTCGATTGTCGGCGCGGGTCGAGTGGACCACGGCGAGGCCATGAACGCCGACGACCTCCACGACGAGTCACTCCATCGCCGCGACCGGCGACCCTTGGCGGTGGTGCGACCCCGGACGACCGACGAAGTGAGCCGGGTCGCGCGTTTCGCGAGCGCGAACGGTCTGCCGGTCGTGGCGCGCGGCTCGGGCACCGGACTCTCCGGGGGAGCGACACCCGTGCCCGGTGGCCTGGTCGTGTGCTTCGCGCAGATGAACGAGGTGTTGCACGTGGATGACCGCGACCACGTCGCCGTCGTCCAGCCAGGTGTGACGCTGCGCGAACTCGACGAGGTCCTGGCGCCGAGGGGGCTGCGCTACCCCGTGTACCCGGGCGAGATGTCGGCCTCGTTGGGAGGCAACGTGAACACCAACGCCGGTGGCATGCGGGCCGTTCGACACGGCGTGACGCGTCACCACGTGGTGGGCCTCGAACTCGTCCTCATCGACGGGACGGTCGTGCGAACCGGCGGCCCGGTCGTGAAGTCGTCGAGCGGTTACGACCTCACGCAGCTCGTCGTGGGCAGCGAGGGCACGCTGGCGCTCGTGACCGAGATCACGCTTCGTCTCACGCCACGGCTCGACCACTCGGCGACCGTCCTGGTGCCCTTCGCCACGCTCGACGCCGTCACCAACGCGGTCGCCCCGATCGTGGCGTCGGGACTTGACCCCTCGATCCTCGAGTACCTCGACGTGTTCGCCATGGCGTCGATCACCTCGGGTGCCGGACTGGAACTCGGCATCGCCCGCGACGTCACCGAGCGCGCGAGCGCGTACCTGATCATCGTGCTCGAGACCCGGACCCGCGAACAGCTCGACGCCGACATCGAGGCGTTGGGGACGCTGCTCGACGACGTGGGAGCGCTCGAGACCTTCATCCTGCCCGCGAGCGCTGGTCCTCGACTGATCGAGGCTCGCGAGAAGCTGTTCTGGAGGAGTAAGGAAGCCGGAGCGAAGGACATCATCGACATCGTCGTCCCCCGGTCGAGTGTTGCGCGATTCCTCACCGACGCCACGGCGATGGCGCAGCGCCACGGCGTCTTCATCGCCGGTTGCGGTCACGTGGGCGACGGCAACGTCCACCTCTCGGTGATCGAGAACGATGACGTGAAGAGGGGGGCGTTCCTCGACGAGCTCTTCGCCTTCGGGGTGGAGATCGGCGGGGCGGTGTCGGGCGAGCACGGCATCGGTATGGACAAGCAGCGCTACTTCCTCGCGCTGAGCGATCCCGTCTCGCTCGAGTTGCAGCGAGCGATCAAGGACGTCTTCGACCCGGCGGGTTTGCTCAATCCGCATCGACTGCTCGACGTGCGGCCAGTCGACTGAAGCCGGCCCTCGCCGAGGGGGCGCAGTAACTTCTTGTTCCAATGAGGAGATGGCGGGCGAGCAGCGCACCTGAAGCACCCGGGGAGAAGCCGCGGGCGGCACTCCCTGACGCTCCCTCGAACACGGGGGCCGGCATCATGGCGCCCCCGCGTGGCGACGCGCGGGCGTCCAGCGCGAAGCGCCCTGCTCGCGTACCGTCCGGGGCTGCGGCGACTCGTCGCGTACGCGACGCCCTCTCGGTGCGGTCGCGCATCGCGGCGAGACGCGTGTGGTCGGTCGTGGGCGACCCGCAGCAC
>Ga0075029_100001908_pt1 | contig 11876 bp, 9 predicted proteins | sample LitLauG_LLR_2013_FD_71391 | JGI IMG/M metagenome (GOLD analysis project Ga0075029, IMG submission 71391) | Freshwater sediment microbial communities from North America - Little Laurel Run_MetaG_LLR_2013 | ecosystem: Environmental > Aquatic > Freshwater > Creek > Sediment | place: USA...
AGCAGGCATCGCCTTGGTCTCAATCAGACCGCTCGCCACCAGTTTTTTGGAAACTTCGCGGGCCAGATAGCCCACATATTCTTTGGAAAAGAGCATGATGGAAGCGCTTTTTTGCGAAGGAAAAGTTTAACACAAGCGACGCCATGGACGGATGCGTTAAAGCAGCGAGCTTCGAGCCGCGAGCTTGGAGCAAAGCGGTTGCTCGTAGCTCGCAGCCCGCAGCCTGCAGCAGAGTGACGGCTGACTGGTTCAAGCCTTACAATGATGCAACCAATGTCTCCGATCCCCGACGACCTTACCGGCATGAAAGACGATATGACGGCCTTCATTGAGGGCCTGGGCATGCGCCGTTTCTTCGGCTATGTCGAGTGCGAAGAGGTTCCCAGCGTGCTTTGGGACTCGTCGCAGAACCCGGACGGCTGGAAGGATTTCGTGGAGTTGGCCAAGTCCACGGGGGCGCCCTTCCTGACCATGCATTCCTGGGCGCTCGACCGCGCCGAGTTGGACCGCTTGTCGCAACTGCTGGCCGATGGCGAATATAGCAGCGAAGAAGATTTGGAAGAGAGCCGCTGGCTGAAGAGCTACGTCGGCAAGACCGGGTTCCTACAGCTGGGATGGGCCTACCAGGGATGCGTCTTCGTCTTCGAAGCGGGCACGGAATGGTACGAACACTACCAGCACCTGCGCGAGTTGGCCGACGATACTGGCGGATTCATGATCGACGAACCGGACCAGGACGAGGAGCGGTAAGGCCCGAATAAGAGTAGCTCTCCTACGCCGCTTCCATCACTTTGATCTCGGTTGCGATCTCCGCGGCGAGTTCCTTGGCGCTGGGGGGAAATCGTTTTCGCGCCGGCCCGGGAAAAAGGCTGAGAAGGTCGTCATAGCCGCGATAGGATCGACAACGGATTGCGGCGAAGCCGAGTGAATCCGCCAGCGCACAGCTTGGCGGAACAAGTGAAGCCGCCCCCGGCAAACGCGCTTCCGGGTCGTGATGGCAGGCCGCAATCGCGACAAATGCCTCGGGAAGATTCCAGGCCGTCACCAGCGAGCGTCCTGCCTCGCAGTGATCGATGCCGCACAACTCCCGTTCAACCGGAAGAATATCTTCGGGCCGCTCGGCCCCGCGCTCGACGACACGGCCATAAGACTGGGGCATGAGCGTGACCAAAGCCACTCTGCCGATGTCATGGAGAGTCCCAGCCGTGTATGCGAAATCGTTGTCGCGGACACTCCACTTGGCGCTGCGTTCGGCGATGATGGCGCAGGCGACGCTGTGCCGCCAGCAGGCCCGCATGAGCGGGGTGAACGAGCCTCTGAGGTAGGCTTTCAGGCCCACCGTGATGACCACGCTCCGCAGGCGCCGGAAGCCAAGCAGCATCGATGCTTGCAGCACGCTGGTGACATCCTTCGAAAAGGCCACCAGTGGAGAATTGGCGATCCGGAGAACCGCGGTCGAGAATGCGGGATCGGAGCGGATCAGATTGCACAGTTCAATTAGGGACGTGTCCGTCCCCGACATCAGGTTGAGCGCTCGCAGCGCGATGGCCGGGAAGGGTGGAAGGATGTCCGGATCCCAACGCAGTGCCATCGGCCCCGTAGTTTTGACTATGTCCGTTGCCAGAGTCATAGCATTCCCGCGCCCTGGACGTGTCGCGCCCGATTGCCGTAAGCGTTCGTGGCATCTCCGGGCACGCGCTCCAGGTTCTCCCCGAGTTAGTGTTATCGGCAAATTGGCTCGCTTCATGAATGACAGTTGGCGCCCGCTTCTGGCGAGGCTGCGCAAGCTGCTAATCTGGTCATTCCCGGAAACGGCTCATGCGATGGATCTCCAACCCGCTGAATTCTCCCAAGGCCAAGGTGCTCGCGGCGGCGCTGCCGGACTCCAAACTGAATATCTCCGCTTCCGCTTTGCCAGTGCTTGCCGATCTGCTGGTAGGCCGTGGAATCGACGAACCCGAGGCGGCAGCGCGCTTTCTTTCGCCCGCACTCAGCGATCTTCACGACCCGCTGCGCATGAGTGGGATGAAGGCCGCGCTCGATCGTCTGGAAGCGGCGTTGGAGCGGAAAGAAAGAGTTCTTATCTACGGCGACTACGACGTGGATGGCACCACGGCGATCGTGATTCTCAAAACCGCCATCGAGCTTTGCGGCGGCGCGGCTGAGTTTCATGTGCCCCACCGCATCCGCGAAGGCTATGGCATGCGCGACGAAGTGATCGAACGCGCCGCTGCCGAGGGCGTGCGGCTGATTATCAGCGTGGATACCGGCATCCGTGCCTTCGAGGCCGCCGAGAGTGCGCGCCGCACGGGAGTGGACCTGATCATTACCGACCATCACTTACCCGGGATCGACGGCGTCCCGCAGGCGCTTGCCGTTGTTAACCCAAACCAAAATGGTTGCGATTATCCCTGCAAGCATCTGTGCGGTGCGGGCGTGGCGTTCAAACTGGCCCAGGGATTGATGCAGCGCTGCCTGGATGCGCGCCTCAACGCCCACGATCTGTCGCGCCTGCTGATGTCGTTCATGAAAGTCGTGGCCATCGCGACCATCGCCGATGCCGTTCCCTTGCTGGGCGAGAATCGCGTGTTCGCGAAGCTGGGGTTGCAGGGGCTGCGCCGGCCAGTGAACGTTGGGCTGAAGGCGCTGCTTGAAGTCGCAAAGCTCGGCGACGGGCGGGCGCTGACCGCGAGCGAGGTCGGCTTTCGCATCGCTCCGCGCCTGAACGCCGCCGGTCGGATGGATGTGGCCCGCGATGTGGTCGATCTTTTCAACGAGAAAGACATGGAGCGGGCCCGGAAGATTGCCGGCCGCCTCGACCAATTGAATGCCGAGCGCCAGGAAGAAGAGCGCCGCATCATGGACGGCATCGAGCGCCGTCTGCAAGAAGAGCCTGCGCTGCGCGAGGCATATTGCGTGGTGCTGGATGGCGAAGGCTGGCATCGCGGCGTGATTGGCATTACGGCGTCTCGGGTGGTGGAACGCCACGGGCGGCCAACGCTGATCATTTCGCGTGAGGGCGGCGAAGCGCACGGCTCGGGACGATCGATTCCCGCGTTTCATCTGCTGCATGCCATCGAATCTTGTCCCGAACTTTTTTCGCGCTACGGAGGACACGCGCACGCGGTTGGCTTTGCGTTGCCCAGCGCCAACGTGGAGAAACTGCGCCAGCATCTCGATGGCTACGCGCGTGCGCGCCTAACTCCTGCCGATTTCGAGCCGCAACTGGAATTTGATAGAGAGCTTCCGCTGCGAGAAGTAACGCCCGATCTTCACCGGGCGCTGCTGTTGCTGGAACCGTTTGGAATGGACAATCGCGAACCCGTTTTTGCGGCGCGCGGGGTGCGGCTGATGTCGCCTCCGCAGGCGGTGAAGGACAAGCATGTTCGGCTGCGGCTCGCCGCCGCGGTCAATGGCGCAGCGGCAGGGCTGGTGCAGGACTTTACTCCCCGCTGCCATCCCGACGCAGCGGCGATCCCAAAACGAGATGGTCGTGTGGCGACGGGGCCAGACCCCGCCATCACGCAATCCACACCCTCTTGGCGAGACAAGATCGCATTCATGGCGATGGGGTGGGGTTTGAAGGAATCGTGCGACCAATTGCAGTTGCTCGCCGGAGACCGCCTCGACATTGCCTATTCTGTCGGTATGAACGATCATCCCGAGTTCGGCGGTTTGGAACTGACGCTGCACGACTTGGTGCGCGTCCGCTAAAGGCAGTTCTTATCTGATTGGATGGTTCCGGCCTGCTTTTGCAGTCTTTGACAAGAAGCCAATCCATCTTTATAGTGCCGGTTCATGAACGGAACTTTCTTTTGCAACAAGTGCGGCGCGCAAAACGCCGCGAGCGCTCAGTTTTGCAGTCGCTGTGGAACGCCCACCGGCCCCGCACCCGGCGCTGTGCCAACCGCGGTTGGCGGTTCGTCGTACCCAGCCCCCGCGGCTTCGTATGCAGCGGTTGCGCCAGTTGTGGGTGTTGGTTATGGAGGGTTCTGGATTCGCGTAATCGCCGCCATTATTGACGCCATCATCTTGCGGGTCGTGGTGGCTCCCGTCGGTATGATTTTCGGAGGTCTCGGCCTGGCCGGAGGAATGATACCGGGCGTTCCCCACGCAGGACTCGTTCTTCTGGGCGGCGGCGTCACCTTCATCTTGCTGCTTTTCGGTTCCTGGTTGTACGAGGCTTTCATGGAAAGCTCGTCGTACCAGGCGACGCTCGGCAAGATGATATTTGGGATGAAAGTTACCGATGTCAACGGCAACCGAATCTCCTTCGAGCGAGCGACGGGAAGGCATTTTGCGAAGTGGCTTTCGGCGATGGTGCTGGGCATCGGCTACATCATGGTCGGGTTCACCGAACGGAAACAGGGGTTGCACGATTTGGTGGCGGGGACGCTGGTTCGGCGGGCGTAGAGTCAACCGGCGCTGACGGAAGAATGGCTTCAACGCAGAGGACGCGGAGAGGATCGAGAAGAGCAGGAGAGCGCAAGACGCAAAGGCCGCAGATCTAGTGCACGCCGCGCGCGTTGAGGAACCCGCTATATAACTTGTCGGCGTGCTGGACGTGGTCCTTCAACCAGTTCTGCAGAAAAAACATGAGCGTGACCGGGACGCCGCGTTTGCCCGCCTTGTACTCCTCAAGGAACATGGCTACGTTCTTGCGAAACATTTCGTGCTCGTAGCGGTGGGTGGAGAATCCGGGAAAACCGTGCTCCTCCATCAAAGACTCCTCGGCGGAAAAGTGAACTTGGGCGTACTCCATGAGTTTCCCCAGAATCGGCTGCAACGCTTCATTGCCGTTTCCCGCCGACATGGCCTGGTTGAGTTCATCGACCGTGGCGAACAGCCCCTGGTGTTGCTGGTCCAAGAGTGCGATATGCACGCTGTACGCTTCAGTCCAGCGAAAAACCTTGCTGACAGTTACCATTCATTCCCTGCCTCTCAGGGTATTCTTCCTCAACCACCAGTCAAGAGCACAGAGGTACGGGTATTAGGCGCCAGTAAGGCAGGTGCCTGGCCGCTCTCGCGTTACACCACAGTCCCATGGGACTATAAGGATCTGCCGGCCATGACGCTGGTGCAGTCGGGGCAGATATCAGAAGCGCTAACGCAACATTCCGGAGATTCTCGTGTTTCTTAGCGATGTGGCGAGTGACGCTTCGGCGAAGGGACGTTTTCCGACCCGGCCGGTCGCTCAAGACCAGATTCGAGGATGTTCATGCACTTCCGCTCGCAAATCGGCTCGATTGCCATCCTTGCCGGCTTCTTCCAGTTGTCTTTAGCCGGCTCAGCACAAACTGCGAATCCCGTCTGCCAGCCCTCGGTGACGTCGCCGATCGTCGTTGCTTCGCCGGCGCAGCGTTTGGCGGCGGGGAAGCGGGCTCAGCCGCCAGTCACAGATCCATATAACCCGTTCGCTTGGCCCGACACGCCCATGGGCATCATTAAGACGGGCAGCGGCTACGAGTTTTTTGCCAGCGATGGCGGAACGCACTCCCGGCAGCTGTGGCAAGGGCATTGGGTGGGCAACAACAAGTCCGGATCGGTGGTCACGACGGCTGGAACGCTCGACAACCCGCTCGGTTCGGGCGATCCCCAGGACGTCAGTGTCTCCTTAAATTCCGATCCCGCCGTAAACTCCAACTATCCCAGCTATGGCTATATGGGCGGAGGTCCGGTGTATCAGGTTCCCGCAGGCATGACTGGGGCTGGCAACCTGCTGGTGACCTATCATGCGGAGCTGCCCAACGACGCGCTCTATGCGGCCCTCGGGCTTGCCGCGTCTTCGGACAATGGTCTGCACTGGACCGACCTTGGCGAGATCATTCGCCTGAATCAGGCCTATGCGGTTGGACTTGACGGGTTTGAAATCGGCGACGGGCCGCTGGTCCTCTCACCCGATGGCAAGTATTTCTATTTGTATTTTCCGGACTGGATCGCCAACGGGACGCTGCACACCACCAACCCTAACGGAGTCTCGACCACGACCAATGTTTCGGTCGCGCGCGCACTGGCGGCCTCCGTATTGGACGCTGCGTTTGGATCGGGGCGTCCGCATGCGGTTCCGTTCGAGAAGTTTTATCAGGGCAGTTGGCACCTGCAACCAGGGATCGGTGGGGCGTCCACCGACCTGAATCCAAAGTCCGCGTATCAAGGGTATCTCGATATCCACTTCAACAGCGCGCTGCAGCGCTATGTGATGATCATCTCCAACGACACGGCGTTCGCTTACGCCGAATCCAGCGATGGTCTGAACTGGACAATTCCCACATTGCTCGGCACCTTCGGTCCGATTGCGGCTTATCCGACGGCCGTCGGGCTCGGCGACGACCCGCACACGTTGGGGAAGAGCTTCTACGTTTACTTCACGCACTTGCCGACCGATGGCACGGGATGGAAGAACGGCGAGTTGCGGCGACTTACGCTTACCTGCCAGTGATCAGGCCGAGGCACTCGCTGGGGGCATCTTGGACATCGCGCGCCGCGTTACACTAACCTATAAATGCCTTCTCAGGTTTCACGACTGCGCCGCTGGTTTGCCTTGGGCGCGATCCTGATGGTGGCGACGGTTGCCGGCATGTATTTTTACGCCCGCTTGAGCCTCCGCCAAGCCGTCCACACCGTCCCGGCCAAACTCGGCTTGGACATCCAGCAGACGGCCGAGGGGTTTTCCATCTCCAAGTCGGTGGAGGGCCGCACCCAGTTCACGGTGAGCGCTTCCAAGGCAGTCCAGTTCAAAGCGGGGGGACGGGCGGAACTTCATAACGTCAAGATCGTCGTCTACGGCAAGGATGCGGGTCGCTTCGACCGCATTACGGGAGACGATTTCGAGTACGATCCCGCCACTGGCAATGTGGACGCGAAGGGCAAAGTGCTGATTGACCTTGAAGCGAATCCCGAGGGGATGCGGCATTCCGACCAATCGCCCCCAGCCCAGACGAAAGAACCGATCCATCTCGAAACCAGCGGGCTCGTCTTCAACAGAAACACGGGCGACGCTTCCGCCACCGGGAAGGTCGTGTTCCAAACGCCGCAGGCGTCCGGGTCGGCCGTGGGCATTCAATATGTGGCGAAAACCGGCACCATGAGCCTGCTGTCGGCGGTCGCGCTGACCGTCAACCGGCCACAGTCCGTCCAACTGAATGCGGATCGCGCCATAATCACCAAGCAGCCCCGCCAGGTCGTGCTCACCGGAGTGCACATGACGCGGGAGAGCCAGCAAACGCAGTCCGACCGGGCGACTTTCTTCCTCCGCAACGACAACACGGTGGACCACATTCTCGCAGAAGGTGATGTGCAGGCGGAGTTTCATGGACGCTCGGAGACGCACGAGCGTTCCGATCGCGCTGAACTGTTCCTGGCCGGAACGCGGAACCAACTCACCACCGCCATTCTCAGCGGCAACGTGCAAATCATTACCGGAGACGCGGCAAGCCGCGTCAGTACAGAAGCAAAAAGCGCGCAGCCGGCCGAGGCTGACGCCGGACGGGTGACGTTGTATTTTGCCGGCCAGCAAATACTGAAGACGGTTCATGCCGAAGACGGCGTACGGCTGACGCAGAAGAACAGCCAGAGCGCGATCGAAACGACTACGCCGCCCTTAGCCACGTCGTCAGCCAAGGGAGGCGCGCAGGACATCGAAATGACCGCGCCGGTGATTGATTTCATCGTGAAAGACGGCCATCTGCTGGAGCGCGCCGAAACCAGCGGCCCGCCTCAGATTGTGATTACCCAGCCGGGTGCGAATCAGAGTACGGTGGTGACCGCCGCCCGGTTCACGGCGAAATTCACCGACAAGAATCGCCTGGCAACGCTGCATGGCGAACCGGACGCGAAGATAGTGAGCAGCAGGATCGATGACATCAAGCCCGTGAATGCCAAGCCCGGCGCTCCCGGACCGGCGGATCGCGTATCCACCAGCAGAATGCTCGATGTGGTCTTTCTTCCCGAGGGTGGGATCCGGTCCCTCACGCAGTCCGGCAGCCTAGCTTACGTCGATGGCGCACAGAAGGCTTGGGCGCAACGCGGAGAATACACGGCCGCCGATCAAATGCTGGTGCTCAGCGGATCGCCGCGAGTAGTGGACACTGGCATGACGACCACGGCGCAGACGATTCGCATGAACCGCGCGACCGGCGACGCCATCGCCGAGGGCGGCGTCAAGAGCACGTACTCCGATCTAAAGGCGCAACCGGATGGCGGCATGCTCGCCTCCTCCGACCCGATCCACGTGACCAGCCGCAGCATGACGGCACATCGTTCCCCGGCGATTGCCGTGTACAGCGGCGATGCCCGCTTGTGGCAAAACGCCAACGTGGTGGAGGCTCCCACGCTGCAATTCGATCGCGATCGCCGCTCATTGATCGCGCAGGGGCAGAACCCCGCTCCCACACAAGCTGCCGATCAACCGGTGTCGACCGTGCTGGTGCAGGTGGACAAGACGGGGAAGGCGACCCCGATCCACGTGACCTCCGCGCGTTTGAACTACGCCGACTCGGAGCGGAGAATTTTTCTGGATGGCGGCGTCACTGCGAAGGGCGCCGACGCCACTGTGACGAGCCGGCAGATGACAGTGTTTCTGCTGCCGCGGAGCGAGACGCAAACACAGTCGCAGACACACTCGCAAGCATTGGCGGGTCCCGGGACGCCCGGGCAGGTGGACCGAATCATCGCCGAACACGGGGTTGTGATCACGCAACCCACCCGGCATGCGACCGGGGAGCGGCTGGTGTACACCGCAGCCGACGACAAATTCGTTCTGACCGGCGGACCCTCGAGCGGACCGCCTAGCATTTTTGATGCCGAACGGGGCAAAATTACGGGCGATTCGTTGACTTTCTACAGACACGATGATAGGGTGCTCGTGGAAGGAAGAGAAACGTCCCCCACGGTCACTAGGACGCAAGTGGCACGATAAATGCACACGCTGGCCACCGACGAAATTGGCAAGTCCTACCGGGGCCGACGCGTAGTCAATGGGGTTAGCCTTCAGGTTCTGCAGGGGGAGGTCGTGGGCCTGCTGGGACCGAATGGCGCCGGAAAAACCACTTCTTTCTACGCCATCGTAGGCCTGGTCCCACCAGATACGGGCAGGGTGCTGTACGACGACGAGGATATCACTAGCGTTCCCATGTACTTACGGGCGCGCCAGTTCGGCATCAGCTATCTCCCTCAGGAAGCCTCGGTTTTTCGCAAACTGACAGTCGAGGAGAACATCCTGGCCGTGCTCGAAGTCCAGCCGATTTCGTGGCATGAGCGCCGGGAGAAAGCGGAGAAGCTGATTGACCAGCTTGGCCTCGAGCACATCCGTCAAAATCGAGGTTATGCGTTGTCGGGCGGCGAGCGGCGGCGGGTGGAAATCGCGCGGTCGCTCTGCATCAGCCCGACCTTCATATTGCTGGACGAACCGTTTTCGGGAATCGACCCGATTGCGGTTTTGGACTTGCAGAAGATAATTTCCGATCTGCGGGCCAGCGGCATTGGAATCCTGATCACCGATCACAACGTTCGCGAGACCTTGTCGGTGACGGACCGCGCCTACATCATTAACGAGGGACGCATTTTCCGCTCAGGAACGCCGGAAGAGTTGGGCAGCGATCCGGAAGTGCGGCGAGTTTATTTGGGGGAAAGCTTCTCATTAGTGTGAGGAACTGTTTCTAGTTACTAAGGCGTGGACACATTGACCTTTCGTGTCCACCCAATCTACCTCGGTGCATGAGAAGCTAAATTTTCCTCACCCGATGCGCCGGACAGGCAAAGGGGCTGGGCTGACTGAGAACTTAGAACCGGGAACTGAGAACTTTTGTAGGGAGAAACGTTGCTTCTTCAGCACAAACTGAACGTCAAGTTGTCGCAGCGGCAGATTCTGACGCCGGGTCTGGTGCAAATGGTGTCCGTGCTCGCGCTGAACAAGCTCGAGCTCAGGGACATGATCAATGCCGAGATGGTCGAGAACCCGGTGCTGGAAGAATTGGAAGATGCCGTCCCACTGCTCGACGATGTCGGACGCCAGGAGGAAGAACGCGACCGGATAGCTGCCAAGGCGACCTCGGAAGAAGCACCGGCGGTGGCGGACGAGAAAAAGGATCCTTTCGAGGAGATCGATTTTGGCTCGTTCTTCCAGGATTATCTGGATCCCGGCTATCGCAGCTCGGGAGAAATGGAAGAGATCGAGAAGCCTTCGTTCGAGAACTTCCTGTCCAAACCCGGGAACCTGAGCGACCACCTGCTATGGCAACTGGGAGCGATTTCGGTGCGGCGGCCGGTGCACCAGGCCGCAGAACTGATCATTGGGAACCTGAACGAAGAAGGCTACCTGATTGCCAGCGATGAAGAACTGCTGGGAATCGCCCCGGTCGCGCCCCCCGAGGCCGATGTGGAAGCGGCGGCTAAGATCATCGGGGAAGCGGAGGCACTCGGGTTGGCCGTTGCCGGGGATGGGCCAGAAACACCCAACCTCGAGACTCCCGATCTTGACGCTTCCGACCTTGATGCTTCCGTTCTTGCGGCCAAGGACTTCGCCCCAGAAAACGTTGATCTTCTGGAGATGACAGCGCAAAGCGCTGCAATCGAGCCTTCTGTGGAACCGTATGTGGCGGCCAGTGGACGGCCAGATGCTCAAGCGGGTGTGGAGGCCAAGTCAGGAGCCGAACCGCCCGGCACGGCGGGCCACGCCAGCGCCACCGCGGGAACCGCCACCGCCCCGGCCCGTATTGCTGCCGTAGAATTCACCGTCGCCGATCTGCACGAGGCGCTGGAAGTGGTGCGCCAGTTCGACCCGCAGGGCATCGCCTGCCGCGACCTGCGCGAATGCCTGCTCTATCAGTTGCGCTACCATCTGGAGCAGTTGCACCTGCACCCCAACGGCAGCGCCCTGACCGAGCAAGTTGTGAAAGACGCGATGGCGGTCGTCGATCAGCATCTGAAAGCGGTGACGCTGAAGCAGTTCAAGGAAATTGCCCGCGCCATCGGGCGCCCCGTGGAGGCGGTGCAGGCGGCGCTCGACTATGTCCGCACGCTCGACCCCCGCCCCGGTCTGCGCTACAACAAAGTTCCCGCCCGTCTGATTGAGCCCGATGTGGCGTTTGTGAAACATGGCGACGAGTGGCTGGTCATCATGAATGACGAAGACCTGCCGCAGTTGCGCCTCAATCCGGCTTATAAACGTTTGATGACCCGCGACGGCAATGACCGCGACACGCGTAACTACGTCAAAGACCGCTACAAATCCGCCATCCAGTTGATCAAGAACATCGAACAACGCAAGCAGACGATCGCCAAAGTCTGTTACTCAATCGTGGCGCGCCAGGGAGATTTTCTCGAACGCGGAATCGATCAACTGAAGCCGATGATGATCAAGGAAGTCGCGGAAGAGATTGGCGTACATCCTTCGACCGTGAGCCGTGCGGTCGCCAATAAGTACGTTCACACGCCGCAGGGCGTGTTCGAGTTGCGCTATTTCTTCTCCGAGAGCGTGCAGGGGCCCGAGGGCGGCGGCACTTCGCTGCTGATCCTGAAACGCCGCGTCAAGAAGCTCATCGAAGAAGAAGATCCCAGCCGTCCGTTGACCGATGAACAGATTACCCGCATTCTGCAATCGCAAGGCATCCAGGTAACCCGCCGAACGGTAGCGAAATATCGTGAAGACATGAAGATTCCCAGCACGCACCAAAGAAGAGTTAAGAAATAATTGCATAGGTCAGAGTGCAGAGGTGAAACCTTCACGCTCGCAGCTTTTGGGTCCACCTCTGCAGTCTGACCTCTCACCTCTGACCTTGTTCTGGAGACTGCCTGATGAACGTGGAATACACCGCTAGAAAATACAAAATCACTCCCAACATCCGCAAAGAAGTTGAAACTGGACTCAATAAAATCCG
>Ga0075029_100001910_pt1 | contig 11861 bp, 10 predicted proteins | sample LitLauG_LLR_2013_FD_71391 | JGI IMG/M metagenome (GOLD analysis project Ga0075029, IMG submission 71391) | Freshwater sediment microbial communities from North America - Little Laurel Run_MetaG_LLR_2013 | ecosystem: Environmental > Aquatic > Freshwater > Creek > Sediment | place: USA...
GTCACGTCGAGCGCGGTCGTGGGCTCGTCGGCGATCAGCAGCTTCGGGTCGTTGACGAGCGCCATCGCGATCATCGCGCGCTGGCGCATGCCGCCGGAGAACTCGTGTGGATACTGGTCGACGCGCTTCGTGGGGTCCGGGATCCCGACGAGGCCGAGCAGGTCGATCGCCCTCGCGCGGGCAGCCTTCTTGGGCACGTCGCGGTGCGCGCGTACCGCCTGCACGAGCTGGTCCCCGACCCGGTAGAGCGGGTGCAGCGCGGACAGCGGGTCCTGGAAGATCATCGCGATGTCGTTGCCGCGGATCTCGCGGAGCTGCTCGTCCTTCAGGCTCACGAGGTCCCTGCCCTCGAACATGATGCGCCCGGAGATCTGCGCGCCCTGCAGCCGCGTGAGGCCGAGCGTGGTCAGCGATGAGACCGTCTTGCCGGACCCCGACTCGCCGACGATCCCGAGTGTGCGCCCGGGCTGCACCTCGTAGCTGACGCCGTCGACGGCGTGCACGACCCCGTCTTCGCCGGGGAAATCGACTTTCAGGTTTTCCACCCGCAGCAGCGGCTCACCGGTGCTCACGAGTAGCGCACCCTCGGATCGAGGAACGCGTAGGCGATGTCGACGACGATGTTGGCGACGATGATGAACATCGCCGCGAGCAGGACCGTGCCCTCGATCACCGCGAAGTCGGAGTTGACGATCGACGTATAGCTCAGGCGCCCCACCCCGGGAATGTTGAAGACCGTCTCGATCAGGACCGCGCCGCCGAGCAGCACCCCGATTTCGACGCCGAGGAGAGTGACGATCGGGTTGATGGAGGCCCTCACCCCTTGGCGCAGGACCTTTTTCTCGGGCAGGCCCTTCGCGCGGGCCGTGCGGATGTAATCCTCGTTCATCGTCTCGATCAGGCTGCCGCGCATCAGCCGCGCGTACACGGCAGCTCCGCTCGCCGCGAGCACGAACCACGGCAGCAGCATCGAGGTGAACCATTTCGTCGGATCCTGCGTGAGGGGCGTGTAGCTCCCCGCGCCCGGGAAGATCTTGAACTTGCCGATGTCGTCGGCGAACAGGAACAGCACGATCAGCCCGAGCCAGAATTCGGGCGCGGAGACGAGCAGCAGGGCCGATCCCATCGACGCGCGGTCCATCACGGTCTTCGTCCGGATCGCGGAGATGATGCCGATCGATATGCCCGCGCCGACCCAGATCACCGCGGCCCCGATCGCGAGCGAGATCGTGGCCGGCAGCCGTTCTGCGATCAGCGACCGCACGGACTCGTTGCTGTAGTAGCTGTAGCCCAGGTCGAAGTGAAGGAAGACGCCCTTCATGTACTGCCAGAACTGGGCGAAGATCGACTTGTTCAGGCCCAGCACACGCCGGATTTCTTCCACATGCCTGGGCTGCGGGTCGCGGCCCGCCCGCAGCAGCGCGGGGTCTCCGGTCGGGATAACCCTGAAGAACACGAACGTCAGCGCGCAGACGATGATGAGTAGCGCGATGCCCCACAGGATCCTGCGGATGATGTACCCCGCCATCGGCGTCCGTCCCTAGTGCGTTCTGTTGATAGTCGGGGTCATTGTCGGCTCCGCCCGCCGCCGCCGGCTCCCGCCGGCGCGGCGATCGGACGCGGCGGTGGGGCCCCGTCCAGGGGCCCCACCACTCCGCGCGCCTCTATTTCAGCGACGACCAGCTGTAGTCCCAGGAACCGACGTTCCAGAGCTGGCCGACTCCTGCCACTTCGCTTCCCTCGATGCTCGGCTGCTTGTCCCAGTCGAACGGGATCGCTGCGGCGTTTTCGACGAGTTCTTCGTCGATCTTCGCCCACGCGCTGGCGCGCGCGCCTTTGCCGGAGACCAATTCGGCCTTCGTCATCGCTTCATTGATCTTCGGCACGTTCGTCTGGCCCCAGTTGACGTTGCCGGTGGCGTTGATGAACTTGCCGTTGAACGTGATGTTCAGGACGGTCTGCGGGTCCGCGAAGTCGGCGATCCAGCCCACGTTCGGGCAGACGTCGATTTCTTCTTTCGGGACGTTGCAGTACTTCGCGTACATCGTGGACGTTTCAACCAGCGTCAGCTTCGTCGTGAAGCCGAGGTTCTTCAGCGTCTGGTTGACGATTTCGGCGTCCTGTTCGGCGGGGTTGCCCTTCGCCCCGACGATCTGGATCGTCTTGCCACCCGTGTATTTACCGCTCGGGTAGCCCGCCTTCTGGATGTATTTTTCGGCGATCGCCATGTCGCCTTCGGGGTGTTCGTTGAAGTCGAACTGCGACCCCTGCGGCCCCTTCAGCCCACCGGCCTGTTCGAAGCCGGGGATCGTCGGATAGATGAAGTGCGTCGCGACATCGGTCACGAGCTCCCCACCACGGGCCTTGTCCATCGACTGACGGTCCAGCGCAGCCCAGAAGGCCTTGCGCAGGTCGATGTTCGCGAACGGCCCTGACTTGTTGAGCACGCCGATGTAGTGGCTTCCAGCGCCCGGCGAGATCTGCATCTGCTTCTTGTATTTTTCGTACGCGAGCTTGACGATCGACTGCGCCGGCGGTTCGTTCTCGACGATGTTCGTGCCTTCGAGCACCTGGCGCCCGATGACGGCGCTGGTTCCGCCGATCTTGATGGCGATTTCGTTCAGGTAGGCGGGACGAATGTCAGTGCTCGCCTTCCAGTTCGGGTTGCGCACGAGGGTCGCCGACTTGCCCGGGATGTAACCGACGCCGAGCACTTTGCCGGACGCTTCGTTCTTGAGCATGTAGGGACCTGTCGCCACCTGGTAGTTGGCGTAGTCCGACGGCTTGTTCTTGTCGTACTTTTCGGCGTATTCCTTCGGCACAGCCGCCGTGTTGGGGAGCACGAGCGCATCCGCCACGAGCTGGCCCTTGGGTTCGGTGAGTTTGAAGACGATCTCGTGCTTGTTCGGCGTCGTGATCCCCGCGACCGGCCCGCCCGTTGCCTTCGGCACCCCTTCGACGGCGGAGAAGTAGGACTGCAGGTAGGGGTTTGCGACGTTCGGGTTGGCGCCGCGCTCGATCGCGTAGGCGACGTCTTCAGCGGTCACTTCGCGGTTCACCGGCGGGCTGTAGTGCACGCCTTCACGCAGGTGGACCGTGACGGTCTTGTTGTCCGCGGAGATTTCCGGCGGGCCCGAGGCCATGTCGGGGCTCGCTTCGGTCGCCGTGTTCGGCTTGTTCGAGTAGAGCGGGCGCTGGGTTGCGAACACGACCGTGTAGTCCAGCGAGTAGTAGGCGATGCCTGGATCCAGATGTTCGAAATCTGTTTCCTGCAGCACCTGCAGGGTCCCCCCCTGTTTGCCCCCCGTCAGCGGCTCCGTCGTCGGGCTCTGAAAGCCGCCCGTGTTGATGATGACGGCGGTGGTGCCACCGGAACTGGAACTGGAACTCGAGCTGGAGCCGCAGGCTGCGACCACCAATCCGAGCACGGCCAGCAGCGCTGCTGCTGCAACCGCTCTTATCGACCTCATTGAGACGCCTCCTGTGTTGTGGGTCGTGCGCCCGTCATCGGGCATTCCTCGGGTTCAGGGCATCTCTTAGCCCGTCTCCAAGCAGATTGAAAGCGAGCACCGTCAGCACCAGGGCGGCGCCGGGGAAGACCATGTACCACCAGGCGGTGCTGAAGGTGGGGGTCGCCGCGGCGATCATCTGGCCCCAGCTGGCGGTCGGGGGCCGGATCCCGACGCCCAGGAACGAGAGCGCCGCCTCGTAGAGGATGTTGAACGGCACCTGGAGGCTCGCGTAGACGATGATCGGAGCGGCGAGGTTCGGGAGGATCTCCCGGAACATGATGCGGGCGTCGGAGGCGCCGAGCGCCCGCGACGCCTCGACGAACTCGCGCTCGCGCAGCGACAGCACGAGGCCGCGCACGATCCGGGCCATGAACGGCCATGTCGCGAGCGCGATCAGGAAGATCACGACGCCGAGGCCGGGCTGGATGATGTTGTAGACGCATCCCCGGACCGCGCATGCCGCGCCGATGCCGAGCCCGAGCAGCAGGATCGGTATCGACAGGAACACGTCGGTGGTGCGCGAGAGCAGCGTGTCGACCCAGCCGCGGTAGTAGCCGGCGAGCATCCCGACCGTGACGCCGATCGTGGTCGCGATCGTGGTGCCGATGATCGCGACCTCCAGCGAGACGCGGGTGCCGTAGATCGTGCGGGACATCACGTCCTGCCCGAGATCGTCGACGCCGAAGGGATGCGACCAGCTGGGCCCGAGCGGCGACCCGAACGCATCCGTCAGGTTCAGGTTCTGGGTGTACGGCCCTGGCAGGCCGAGGATCGAGACGATCACCGGCGCGAAGATCGCCACGAAGATCAGGAAGATGATGAACGCGCCGGAGACGAGGGCGACTTTGTCGCGCCGGAAGCGGCGCCAGAACAGCTGCGTGGGCGACTGGGCCGCGACATCGCCGCCTACGTCGAGGAATTCAAGGGCGTCGCCGCCTGTGGGCAGGATCTCAGTCGCGCTCATCTAGCGCCCTGTCCCCTCGGATGTCCAATTTTCGGGCCGTGGTTTAACAGAATTTATACGTTCGACGGCCCGCTGCGGCGACCTTCAGCTGCAACTGCCCGATTGGGCCCGTCCCTAACCGGCGATACTGGGTTGATGGACACCCTCTTCGATGAGGATCCCCCTGCCTCGGACGGGCCCGCGGACGGGCTCGGAGGCGATCGCCCGCTCGCGGCCCGTGCCCGGCCGCGGGAGCTGAGCGAGTTCGTCGGGCAGTCCCACCTCCTCGGCCCGGGTTCCGCGCTGCGGGCGGCGATCGAGCAGGGCCGGGCGCATTCGATGCTCCTGCACGGCCCGCCGGGGTCCGGCAAGACGACGCTGGCACGCATCATCGCGGCGGGCTTCGGCGGCGCCTACGAGGAGCTGAGCGCCGTCGACGCCGGCCGGCCGGAGGTTCGCGCCGTGATCGAGCGCGCCTCCCATCGCCGCCAGAGCGGCGCGGGCGGGACCGTTCTGTTCCTCGATGAGATCCACCGCTTCAACAAGGCGCAGCAGGATGCGCTGCTGCCCGCGGTCGAGGAGGGCACGCTGACGCTGATCGGCGCAACCACAGAGAACCCGGCGTTCGAGGTCAACGGCGCGCTGCTCTCCAGGATGCGCGTGTACGCCCTGAACGCGCTGAGCGACGATGAGATCGTCGCGATCCTCCGCCATGCGGCCGGCGCGGAGATCGACGTCGAGCAGAACGCCGTGGACTTCCTCGCGGCGCGCAGCGAAGGCGACGCCCGCACCGCGCTCAACGCGCTCGAGCTGGCTGCCGAGACGGCGGAGGGCACGCCCGTGACCCTCGAGCTCGCCCAGGACGCGCTGCAGCGGCGCGCCGTCCTCTACGACAAGGGCGGCGACAGGCACTACGACTACATCTCGGCGTGGATCAAGGCGACGCGCGCTTCTGACCCGGACGCCTCGCTCTACTACCTCGCCGTGATGCTCGAGGGCGGCGAGGACCCGCGCTTCATCGTGCGCCGGATGGTGATCCTCGCCTCCGAGGACATCGGGAACGCGGATCCCGCCGCGCTGCCGCTCGCGACGGCCGCCGCCGCCGCCGTCGAGCACGTCGGCCTCCCGGAGGCGCGCTACGCGCTCGCGCAGGCCGCGATCTACCTGTCGCTCGCGCCGAAGTCAGACGCGGCGGGACGCGCCCTGTCGGCGGCGCAGGCGCACGTGCGCGACCACGGCGCAGCCGCCGTGCCGGCGGCGCTGCGGTCCGGCCCCAGGCCGGGGCAGGACCACCGCGTCTATGAGAGCCCGCACCGCAGCCCCGGGCACGTCAGCTCAGCGCCGGTGCTTCCGGAGGCACTGGCCCGCGAGCGCTTCTATGAGCCCGACGAGGCGGAGCGGGAGCTGGCGGAGCGGCTGAAGGCGATCCGCCGCGCCCGCGGCCTGGGCGATAATCCCGCCCCATGAGCGACCGCGACCCAGAGGCGGAGCTGATCGCGCGAAGCCCCGCGACCGGGCGGGAGCTCGGCCGCGTGCGGGTGACCGATCCCGCGCGGGTCGACGAGCTCGTCGCCGCCGCCGGGCGGGTGCAGCCGCTGTGGGCGCTGCTGCGCGTCAGGGACCGCGCCCGCTACATGCGGCGCATGGCCCAGTCGGTGATCGACGACTTCGACGAGCTGCTGGAGGAGCTCTCGCGCGAGCAGGGCCGCACGCGCGGCGAGGTCGCGGCGCTCGAGCTGCTCGCAGCGATCGACGCGCTGATGTGGGTCGCCCAGGACGGCGAGGGTGTGCTCGGCGGCCGCCGCCTATCGGTCAGCCAGGCGATGTTCCCCGGCAAGCGCGCCCGCATCGCATACGAGCCGTACGGCGTGATCGGCGTGATCGGCGCCGGCAGCGCGCCGTTCGCGCAGCCCCTCGGCCAGATCGCCGGAGCGCTGCTCGCAGGCAACGCCGTCGTCTTCAAGCCGGCCGCCAGGGCGTGCCTGGCCGGCGAGCGCATCGCACGCATCCTCGCCCGCGCGGGGCTGCCCGAGGGCCTGGTCAGGATCGCCCACGGCGGACCCGACGTGGGGATCGCGCTCGCCGAGTCCCGCGCCAAGAAGATCCTCTTCACGGGCTCACCCCCGGTCGCCCGCGCGGTCGCGCGCGCATGCGCCTCGCGCGAGAAGGAGGTGACCGTCGAGCTCGGCGGCAAGGACGCGATGATCGTGCTCGCCGACGCGCATCTCGCGCGCTCGGTCGCCGGGGCCCTCTGGGCGGGCTGTGCCGCCGCCGGGCAGGCGCGGGGCTCGGTCGAGCGCGTCTACGTCGCCCGCGAGCTCCACGAGAAGTTCGTCTCCGGCCTCGTCAGCGGCGCGAGGGCGATGACCGTCGGCGACCCGGCCGACCCGCGCACGCAGATCGGGCCGCTGCGCTCCCCGCGGCGCGTCGAGCACGTGCAGGCGCTCGTCCAGGAGGCCGTCCGCGACGGAGCGCAGCTTCGCTGCGGCGGCCCCGTGGACCCGCCGGGGTGCAGGGCCGGCTCGTTCTACGCCCCGGCCGTCCTGACCGGCGTCGACAGCGAGATGCGCATCATGCGCGAGCCGATCGACGGCCCGGTGCTCACGGTGACCCCCGTCGACAGCACCGACCAGGCGATCGCGCTCGCGAACGCCGGCGGATACGGCCTGGGAGCCTCCGTGTGGACGAGCGACCGCTACCAGGGCAAACGGATCGCGCGCGAGCTGCAGGCCGGGATGGTCTGGCTGAACGACCACCTCCCCGCACCCGCCCTCTCGCATGGGCCGTGGGGCGCGAGCGCCGGCGGCGGGCTCGGCCGCACGCTCGGGGAGGCCGGGCTGCGGGCCTGCGCGCAGGAGAAGCTGATCACATGGGACCGTCCCGGCGCCCGCGGGCTCTGGTGGGGGCCCTATGACGGCAGCAGCACGTCGGCGGCCAGGACGCTCGCGAAGCTCCGCTCCGCTCGCGAGTCAGACCGCGAGCGGGCGTGGCGCGGCGGAGCGCTGGCGCTCGCGCGGATGGGCGCCAGGGCGTTCGGGCGCGGTGTTCCGCCCGCGTAGCGGAGCCGTGCCCTCAGCGCGCGGCAGCTAGGCTTGACGAATGCCCGCCCAGGCCTACGCAGGTAAGGAGTGCGTCTGCCAGCTGCGCAGAGGGATCTGCGACCAGAGCTGCGTGCAGGGGATGCTCGACACCCCGTTCTACATCGCCTGCCTGAAGCTGACGGGCAGGCGCTGCCTGGTCGTGGGCGGCGGCGAGATCGGCCTGGAGAAGGTCGAGGGGCTGCTCGCGTGCGACGGATCCGTCACGCTGATCGCACCGGAGGCGGAGCCCGCGCTCGCGGCCTACGCCGCGGAGGGCTCGATCACATGGGAGCGGCGGGAGTACGCGGGCGCCGGCGACCTGCAGGGCGTCTTCATGGTGATCGCGGCGACCAACGACACGGACGTCAACATCGCCGTCTACGAGGACGCGGAGCGCCGCGCGATGCTCGTCAACGTCGTCGACGTGCCGCCGCTGTGCAACTTCATCCTGCCGGCGATCGTCAGGACCGGCCCGCTCGCGATCGCGATCTCCACCGCCGGCGCCTCACCCGCGCTCGCGAAGCGCATGAAGCGGGAGATCGAGGCGCAGTTCGGAGAGCCCTACGCGCGCCTGGCGGTGCTCCTGAACGAGGTGCGCGGCTGGGCGAAGGGGACGCTCCCGACCTATCAGGACCGCAAGGAGTTCTTCGAGGGCATCGTCAACGGCGAGCCGGACCCGGTCGTGCTGCTGCGGAGCGGCGGCGAGGGCGAGCAGGCCGTTCGCGATCTGATCGCGCGAGCGCAGGGCGCGCACGCGCTGCAGGTGTCGAGAGCCTGAGAGGTGCCCGCGCTCCAGCTGGAGGGGCTGGCTCGGCACTACGGTGAACGGGAGGCGCTGAGCGACGTCTCGCTCACACTGCAGGAGGGCCAGACACTCGTCGTATTCGGCCCGAACGGGGCCGGCAAGAGCACGCTGCTGCGCGTCCTCTCGACGCTGCTTCGCCCGCACGCAGGACGCGTGCAGGTGCTTGGTTGCAGCCTGCCGGACGAAGCCTGGTCGGCGCGCGGCCGGCTCGGCCTGCTCGGGCACGAGCCGCTGCTCTACCGGGAGCTGACCGCGCGCGAGAACCTGCGCTACCACGCGTCGCTGCACCGCGTCCCGCAGGAGCGGGTCGAGCGGGTGATCGAGGGTGTCGCGATGAGCGGCCGCGAGGACGAGCCCCTGCGGACGCTCTCGCGCGGGATGGTCCAGCGCGTCGCGATCGCGCGCGCGGTCCTGCACGAGCCCGAGCTGCTGCTGCTGGACGAGCCCCACTCGAACCTGGACCCCGCCGGGATCGAGCTGGTCTCACCCCTGATCGGCCCCGCGTCGGGGCGCACGCGCGTGATCTGCAGCCACGACCCCGAGGCGGGGCTCGCCGGCGCCGACCTGGTGCTCGGGCTGCGCTCCGGCCGCACCGCGCTGCTGCTCCCCGTCGGCGAGGTCACCGCCGGGGCAATCAGGGAGCTCTACCGGTGAGGCGCACGGTCGGCGCGCTGCTGCGCAAGGAGCTGCTCGTGGAGCTGCGGACCTTCGAGTCGGTCCCCGGCATGTCGCTGTTCGCGGTCACGACGTTCGTCGTGTTCCACTTCGCGCTGAACCGCTCGAGCGTGGAAGGGGATCTCGCCGCCGGGATCCTGTGGGTGACGCTGCTGTTCGCGGCGATCCTCGGCGCGAACCGCCTGTTCGTGGCCGACGCCGACCAGGGCGGGTTCGACGGGTTCCTGCTGGCGCCCGTGGACCGCAGCGCGATGATGGTCGCGAAGGTGCTGACGATGCTCGCCTACCTGGTGGTGCTCGAGCTCGTCGCGGTGCCGGCGTTCGCGATCCTGCTACTCGGGCCGCCGCTCGGGCCGGCTCTGCCGCAGCTGATCGCCGTGCTCGCGCTCGGCGACATCGGCATCGCGGTGATCGGGACGCTGGTCGGCGCGCTCGCCGTGCAGACCCGTGCTCGGGACCTGCTCGGGCCGCTGCTGGCGCTGCCGCTGCTGGTCCCGATCGTGATCGGCGGCGCCCGCGCGACGGCTCCTCTGCTGGCGTTCAGCCACGCCGGCGGCGTCCCGGCGCGCTGGCTGCTTACCCTGGGCCTCTATGATCTGATCTTCGGGCTGATCGCCTACGCCCTCTTCGATTTCCTCCTGGAGGACTAGAGAGACCGATGTATGGAAAGGGTCTGCGCTCGCTGAGCATCGTGACCGTCGCCGCAATGGCGCTCGCGCTGTCGCTCGTCTTCTTCTACGCGCCCCTGGAAGCGGAACAGGGCTTCCTGCAGAAGATCTTCTATATCCACGTGCCGCTCGCGATCATCGCGCTGTGCGGGTTCGTGGTCGGCGCGCTGTTCGCGATCGCCCATCTGCGGACACGCGACTCGAGCTGGGACATGCGCTCGTACGTCACGATCCACATGAGCCTGATCTTCGCCGTCGGCGCCCTGATCACGGGCTCGATCTGGGCGAAGGGCTCCTGGGGGCACTGGTGGGTGTGGAACGAGCCGACGCTCGTGTCCTTCCTGATCGTGTTCCTGCTCTACGCGACCTACCAGCCGCTGCGCTTCGCGATCGAGGACCCCGAGCGACAGTCGCGCTACGCCTCGGTGTTCGCGATCACCGCCGGCGCGTTCGTGCCGATGAACTTCATCGCCGTGCGCCTGTCGACCGCCTACCTGCACCCGCGTGTGCTCGGCGGCACCTCGAACCTGCCCGGGTCGATGCGGCTCACGTTCATGGTCAGCCTCGCCGCTGTCACGCTGCTGTTCGTGACGATGTGCAAATACGAGCTGACCGCCAAGCACACCCGTGCCCAGGTGCGCGCGCTGCGCCGGCGACTGGTCGGCGAGGACGGCTCTCCGGCCCGCCGCGGGCGCACCGCGGTCCCCGCGGTGGGCACCCAGGCGGCCGGGCGGAGCGGGCTGTGAGCGCCGTGCTCGTGCTCGCCGAAGTCCCGGCACTGCCCCTGAACGAGGCCGGCAAGTACGTAGCGGCGGCCTACATCGTGCTGGTGATCATCATCCTGATCTACGTCTCGATCATGGCGATCCGCCTGAGCCGCATCGAGCGCGAGCTCGGCGAGCTGCTCGAGCTCTCGGGCGCGCCGAAACCGGAGCCCGAGCCCGCCGCGCTCGCAGCCCACCAGGAGTCGACGCCCGCATGAGCGAGCTGCTCGCACTCGGCATCTCGCACAAGACGGCTCCCGTCGCGGTGCGCGAGCGCCTCGCGTTCACCGAGTCCGAGGCGCAGGAGTTCGCCTCACAGGCCACCGCCACCGCCGACGTCCGCGAGGCGGTGGTGATCTCGACCTGCAACCGCACCGAGGTCTACCTCGTCGTGAGCGACCCGGTCCGGGCCGAGTCGGATGTGCTCGGGCTGCTGGCCAGGCGAGCGAAGATCCGCCCGACCGAGCTCGCGGACGCGATCTACTCGCCGCGCAACTGCGACGCGGCCCGCCACCTCTACAGGGTCACCTCGGGCCTTGAGTCGATGATCGTCGGAGAGGCCGAGATCCAGGGGCAGGTGCGGCGCTCGCACGAGGCCGCGATGCGCTCCGGCACGACCGGGCCGATGTCCAACCGGCTGTTCGCCGCGGCGCTCACGACCGGCAAGCGCGTGCGCTCGGAGACCGAGCTCGGCTCGAGCCGGATCAGCGTCCCTTCCGTCGCCGTCGACCTCGCCCAGAGTGTCCTCGGGGACCTGCAGAGCAGGCACGTCATCATCCTCGGCGCGGGCGAGACGAGCGAGCTGACGGCGCGGGCGCTCGCCAGCCAGGGTGCCGGCACGATCTTCGTCGCGAACCGGCACGCGGACCGCGCACTCAGCCTCGCGCAGCGCTTCGGCGGCTCGGTGGTCGGGCTCGACAAACTCCCCGAGCAGCTCGTCCACGCCGACATAGTCCTGTCGTCCACCTCCTCGCCGCACGCGATCGTCGGGCGCGAGGAGCTCGAGCTCGTGATGGCCGAGCGCGCGGGCCGCCCGCTGCTGCTGATCGACATCGCCGTGCCCCGCGACATCGACCCTTCCTGCTCTGAGCTCGACGGGGTCACGCTGTATGACATCGACGATCTGCAGGCGGTCGTCTCCCGGAACCTCAGCTCGCGGGCCCAGGAGGCGCCGCGCGCCCTGGAGATCGTCGAGGAGGAGATCCGCCGCTTCGCGGCCTGGCTCGGCCAGCTCGACGCGCTGCCCACCGTCAGCGCGCTGCGCGAGCACGGCAACGCGATCGTGGACAGCGTGCTGGCCGAGAACTCCGGCCGCTGGGAGTCCGCCTCGCCGCGCGACGTGGCCCGGGTCGAGGCGATCGCTCGCGCCGTCATGACGCGGCTGCTGCACGAGCCGACGATCCGCCTGCGCAGC
>Ga0075029_100001911_pt1 | contig 11859 bp, 15 predicted proteins | sample LitLauG_LLR_2013_FD_71391 | JGI IMG/M metagenome (GOLD analysis project Ga0075029, IMG submission 71391) | Freshwater sediment microbial communities from North America - Little Laurel Run_MetaG_LLR_2013 | ecosystem: Environmental > Aquatic > Freshwater > Creek > Sediment | place: USA...
GCTGCGCTGAGCCTGTGGCCGAGGAGTGGAGTACCCGGCAACCCGCGACCATGGTTGATTTCGACGGCCCGATTCAAAGCCATTGATACTCTGCGTCGACGGGCAAGATTTGATGCGTCGCAAGACGAGCTCGTGCGACATCTCGAAGGGCAATGGAGTTCGGCGGAAAGGTCCAATCAAGCGGACAGCCATGAGGATCTCGGCCTTGAAGATGACCGGCTGCGCTTGATTTTTACCTGCTGTCATCCATCTCTGGCGCCGGAAGCGCGCGTTGCACTCACCTTGCGTGAGGTGTGTGGGCTGACCACCGAGGAGATCGCAAAGGCCTTCCTCACCACTCCGCGTACGCTGGCGCAGCGCATTGTGCGCGCCAAGGCAAAGATTCGGGAAGAACGGATTCCCTACGAGGTGCCGACGCCGCAGGAATTGCCGCAGCGACTGGGCGCGGTGCTTCAGGTCATCTATCTCGTCTTTAACGAGGGTTATTCAGCCGCGGCAGGAGCGGAAGTAACGCGGGCCGAGCTAACCGGCGAGGCGATTCGACTGGGCCGGTTGCTGATGGAACTGCAGCCAGAGCCGGAAGTGACCGGACTCCTCGCCCTGATGTTGCTACAGGAATCCCGCCGCGCCGCGAGAACCTCTCCGACTGGAGAGCTGATCTTGCTGGAGAACCAGGACCGCTCGCTCTGGAACCGGGAGCAGATCGCGGAGGGAGTGGCATTGCTGGAGAAAGCCCTGAAGTACCAGCAGAAGTCCCGCCGCTTCGGCTCCTACACACTGCAGGCTGCGATTGCGGCCGTTCATGCCGAGGCGGAAGCGGTCGCTGCGACCGACTGGCGGCAGATTGTTGCGCTTTACGACCAATTGGTACGAGTTCAGCCTTCACCAGTTGTACAGCTCAATCGTGCCGTGGCCATTGCAATGTGCGATGGTCCAGAGGCCGGTCTGGCGCATATCGACGCGGCGTTGGAACATGGCGAATTGGCCAATTATTACCTGGCGCATTCCGCCCGTGCAGATATGTACCGCAGGCTCGGCAGGACATCTGAGGCTCGGGCGTCTTATGAGAAGGCGCTGGCCCTGACCCAACAGGAACCAGAGCGGCAATTCCTGCAAGAGCGGATTCGGCAGTTGAAATAAAAAATGTCCGGTGGCACATCGTTAGGGAAAAGCGGTGAACGTCCCCGGTTGTTTTCAGGTTAGCGTCCAAAGACCGGATGCTAACCTGGGGCGCTTGGCGCACGCTCTCATGGTTTCTTCTTGGTCTTCAGATTATCCGCAATCTTCGCTGTCTTTCTCATATCATTCTCTAATGCTCTCGACGTAGTCTCGCAATCATGGAGAAAGATGACGTAATTCGGGGGAGTCCTACAACATAGGTTCCAGTCGGACGCTCCCGGCTTCACTCCTCTCACCATCAGAAAGAAAATCCCGAATATGACCATTGAGGAGCCTTTATACATGTCATTCAGCGATGCGCTGGATCGTCGTGCATACAGGTGATCGCCGCGCTCATCTGTTTATCGGCCAAGGCGAAGAGCCAACCGACGTCACCTCTGGCCACATCCGCCAGATGCAGCCGAAGAGCCTGAACCAGCATCATGTAGGCGAGCTCCTGTGCGACCAAAGAGCCGCCCGGCCGTGGATCGCGCAGTTCCTCCTTCATCCGTTCTATCGACCATCGCATCGCCGCTTTATCAGACTCGTTGCGGACATGCACGATGGGCGGAAGAGACCCCAGCAGAATGTCGGCATGACTGCCGCCAAGTACGAAGTGCCCGCCGACCAGATAGCAGCCCCCGCTGTCATTGCTCGCGAAGGTTCTACCGTTCCGCAACTCCGCGAGAAACGTCCAGAAGTCGACAGGCGCGACTGACAGATCGGTCGCGAGGCAGAATGATCGCCCACTCGCCAAGAGGAAACAGTCCCCCGCCGTAAGCAGCACCGCATCGGGAACGCCATCCACCGACAGCCAGGCCTGGCCAGATACTATGGCATAGCATTTGATGCCTTCATATTTGGGGTACCTGAGGGAAAAGGAGCTCGGCACCTCGTAGCCGCCGGACCTGTGGCTGTGTGGTTTCAGCAACGCCAACACATCTGAGAGTGGGTCCATGAAGCCTCCGGACGATTGAGCCAATAATACGGACGTTCAGCCTAGATCGTATCGCCTACCTGCCCCATCTAGCTATAAGTCAGGACGTGAATGCGGCCTCTCAATCAGGCGAGGAGACGAACAAATGCGTGTTTTTGTAACCGGGGCTACGGGCTTTCTTGGATTTGCGATCGTCAAAGAACTCATCAGCGCAGGCCACCAGGTGATCGGGCTGGCCCGTTCCGACGCCTCAGCGAAAAAGCTCAACGACGCGGGCGCACAAGTGCTTCGCGGAGATATTGAAGATCTGGAAGTTCTGCGCCGCGGTGCAGCCGCCGCGCAAGGTGTGATTCACACTGCGTTTTATCACGAGATCACGCACATGCGGCTCGGTACGCGGCTCCGAGTTCTGTTGGGCGGCAGTCCAACCGGCATCGTTACGCGGTTTCTCACTGCTGCCCTTCGCGCAGACAGGCGCGCATTGGAAACGCTCGGACAGTCACTAAAAGGCGCAGACCGTCCGTTGGTTGCTACGTTTGCAACGATGGCGATGACACCAGGTAAAGTCGCGACGGAGGATAATGCGGTCGACACCAAATCGGCCGGAGCCGCTCGCGGATCTACAGAAGCCACGATGCGGATGCTGGCTTCGCAAGGCGTACGAACCTCGATCATTCGCCTGCCGCCTGTGGTGCACGGCGAAAGTGACCGGAATGGGTTCGTGCCGTTACTGATCAAGACAGCACGCAAGAAAGGTGAGTCGGCGTACGTGGGAGACGGCCTGAACCGTTGGCCGGCGGTACACAAGCTCGACGCGGCTCACCTCTTCCGGTTGGCACTTGAGAACGGGCCCGCAGGCGCGGCGTACCACGGTGTGGCTGAAGAGGGTATTCCGTTCCGGGAGATCGCGAAAGCGATCGGAGAGCGGTTGAAGGTACCCGTCGCAAGCAAGTCTCCCGCCGAGGCTGCGAAACAGTTCAGTTTTCTGAGCCCCTTTATTCCTGTCGACAACCCTACATCCAGCAAACTGACCCAGGAACGGTTGGGATGGCGCCCGACCCAGCCCGGCTTATTTGCCGATCTCGACCAGTCAGACTACTTCAAAGCCTGAGCAGACTACCAAGTGGGCTGCTGGTCAGAAGATCTCGATGTCGATGCACTACTAAGTCGGTGAAGCGCTGGCGGGTGGCCCGGGTGCCCCAGCCTATTTAAGGGATAGATCGCGAATGGAGATGTGGTCCACCCACCTGAAGAAGAAAACTTTCTTGGACGCTTTGTCGAATTCCGGTCCGGCTGTTCGACTATATCGTGAAGGCAGGGCAACCGCCCCGCCCAAAGTCTAAAGAAGAAAGACCGTTACAGGAGAATGGAGAAATCATGGCGCAATATTTGGTTGCGATTCACCACCCCGACGACTACGACCCGTCCGTCGAGGGCGAAGCGATGTCCCGCGACATCTCAGCGCTCAACCGCGAGATGGTGGCTGCCGGTGTCAGGGTTTTCGTTGGCGGCCTCTCCCCGGCCCCCCGCGCGAAGTCGCTGCGGGCCCAGCCCGATGGCAAGGTGCTCATCACCGACGGGCCGTACCTGGAGACCAAGGAGCACATAGGCGGTTTTTGGGTGCTGGAAGCCGCTGACCTCGACGAGGCACTGGCGTGGGGACGCAAGGCTGCCGTCGCCTGTCGGGCGCCGGTCGAGGTGCGCGCGATCTTTCAAAAACCCGGCGCCACCCGCCGGGTGGCCGACAAACTTTAAAGGGGATCAAATGAGAAATGTGATCTACGCAATCAACATTACCCTGGATGGCTGCTGCGACCACACCAAACAAGTTGCCGATGAAGAACTACTCGAACATTATGCGCACCTCCTGCGAGAGGTTGACCTACTCGTCTATGGGCGTAAGACCTATCAATTGATGGTTCCTTATTGGCCGGATGCCGCAAAAGACCCTTCTTCGACAAAAGCGGATGTCGAATTTGCCCGAGCCTTTGTCTCCAGCAAGAAAGTTGTTTTTTCACGATCGTTAGACAGCGCGGAAGATGGAAATACGAGAATTGTTCATACAAACCTTCGCGACGAAATACTTAAATTGAAGCAAGAACCAGGCAAGAATATCCTGATCGGTGGTGTAGATATTCCTTCACAGCTTATACAGCTTGGTCTGGTTGACGAATATCGTTTTGTCGTTGGGCCAATCGTTGCTGGGGAAGGGAGACGGTTGTTAGAAGGTGTCAACCTGGCGGAGAAATGCCAATTAAAACTTGTTGAGTCAAAGGCTTTTAAATCAGGATGTGTTGCGCTTCGTTACTTGAAACAGTGACGGACAAATCTGCGAAAGCCGCGCTGCTGGCTCAAATTAAGCAGAATGAGATAGAACTCGAAGGAACTCAGTCATGCGAAAAATCAATGTGCTGGAATTCATCTCCCTCGATGGTGTCATACAAGCCCCAGGCGGGCCAGAGGAAGATACCAGTGGCGGCTTCGCGTATGGCGGGTGGATAGGTCCACATTCCGACCCTGTTTCTTCAACGGCCATAAGAAAGCAGATGAACCTGCCGTTTGACTTGTTGCTAGGGCGCAAAACCTTTGACATTTGGGCACGATTCTGGCCGCAACATAATGACATCTGGCCAGCCGTCAACACAGCGACCAAGTACGTCGCGTCGAATACCATGACTTCTCACCAATGGCAGCCGTCCGTGTTTCTAAACGGAGATATTGCGGAAAAAATCACCAAAATCAAGCAACAGGAAGGGCCGGATTTGCACGTCTTTGGAAGCGCAAATCTCGTTCAGACGCTCCTCAAGGATGATTTGGTCGATGCGTTCTGGCTGAAGATATTTCCGATCACGTTGGGCAGCGGAAAACGATTGTTTGCCGAGGGCACGATCCCAGCGGCATTCAAGGTGACGGAAAGCACAGTCACCTCGAAAGGCGTCATTATCGTGAATTACGAGCGTGCAGGCGCAGTCCCAACCGGAAGTCTATAAACATTCGGCCGGGTGGCCTCAGTTGTTAGTTAGTGCGGAGGTCAAGGTCGCCGCGATCTGGGATAATCAGCGTTAGGGGCTGATAAATGGATCAGGAAGTTCAACATAAGCTCGAAACATTACGATCCGACTATCGGGAAGTGACAGGAAAGTCGTTTTCACACTTCTACTGTCCGATTCTTTTCCAGGATCAAGACGCCGAGCTCTGCCGTGCCCATATTGTCAACTCGGCCTTTCCGGATTCATGCAGAAAGTGGACGGTCCAACGGGCCGATGTGGATAGTTTCTACGGAAGCGCCTTCGAAAGCGATTTTGTAGATCTTCAGTACCGTAGCAAGCACTTGACAGACGATGCGATCATCGACTCGCTTCTGTCAAAGAAGCTGCGGCCCAAGGTCTACATCGAGGAGAACAAGGTAGAGCATTTCATCGCAAGTGGACCCGTACCCGCGCATTTCACAGAGGTCCATGTAAATGGACCGGACGGCCCGGTCCGACTCGGCTTGAAGGTCCGCCCAGACGAAACGTTGAGTACCGCTGAATGGCGAATTGCAATCGAGAAAGACGTTCGGCTCGCGGCGCTTGTGTCAATGCTCAAAGCGGCCCACCTCACATTGTTCGAAATGCTCGGCTACAGGCATGCACTATCGGCCGGGGGGCACTTCTTAGGACGCAATATTCTCGGGGAGTTCTTTCACGGCAACAAGGGGCGGAGCAAGGCCGAGATAATCGCAGACTGTCTCATTTTCGGGAGTTCGCAAACATGATGCGCCCAGTGCTGAATCCGCCACCCGATCTCAGAGGGACAGCGGCCGATCAGTTCGTATTTGTGTGCCGGTGCGACGCTGACGCTCCTTGGGGCCTCATCGTGTTTATCAAAACATCCCATCTGGTACACAGCGTGTTGGTTCCAGTACTAGAGTCTGAGGCCTCAGCCGCCAGATTCATGGCGTTCTTAAAAGGGGAAGGTTGCAGAATACGGGCCAACAGATGCAGGTTTGATGGACAGAATTGGTATGGAGCAAAGGACTACGAATTTCTAGAGTGGCCGACTGCGGCTTTCGAAGAACCCATACTCCAAGGGCCGGGCGACCCAAGCTTTTGATCTGTGGGCATTACCAACACACCGGGTGCCCCATCCTTCGCGTTGTTTGCGAAGGACGGGAGTCGGAAATGCCGGTGCCAAGTGGGTTTGATCACGTTTCCACAACAAAATCAAATAGCATATGCAGCATCGCCGCCCACCCTTGCGAAGAACCCAAGGATGGGGCACCCTCAGTGGGAATGGCGCACGCAAAGATCGTTAAAGGTGTGCCACCCGCCTAGAACGCTTTTTCCAGGAATTTTCTTATTGTTGGGGCGCCGACGAACTGCAGAAGCTTAGAAGTCATGTAGGCGCGGGTTTGCACACCGAACAGCATTGGGCTCGCGGTCCAAATTGGCCCGGAGTGCCCCAGACGCTCACACCAGACCGCCGCACCGCTGAACCCATGAGGTTTCATGCCCAGTTCTCTCGGTTCGTAATTAACGAGCACGTCGCGGTCTGGATCGTAGTGGGACGACAATGCCTTCGCGGGAGGAGCAGCAATCGTCGCTGGAAGGATGATCGGTCTGGCCGCGAGGTAGTTTATGGCAGCATTTGAAATCCTCCGCTCCGAAATTGCGAATTGTCGGTCCCTGGGAAAGCCATGCAAAATCAAAGACCCCTTACGCCGCAGCGTTCGACGCCTCATGAGTTGCCTAGGAAGCTCGCAGAACTGTATCCGGGAACCAATCAGCAGCTTGGAATTGAGAACGATTGCGGCTAAGTCGTCTTTCTTGTCGCGGATAATGGTCTCGATTGGTAGTTTTACTCGAGGAACCACCTTTTCCGGCTTTCCCAATCCTTCCCAGTTGATGGCGTCATCGACTCGCAGAAGAAATGCAAGATCTTCAGGCTCAGCGCCTCCTATCACATGCTCCGCCGTAAGAATCAGTCCGTGACCTTTCCACGTGCAGGCTGTACCGCTCCCGATTGCGTCAGCCATCACCCTGTCCCGATGATCTACGTCCGCACGTATGTTGACGATGCCCATGGAGTACAAGGTAATACGTTCGATAAAGGCTTTGAACTTCACCTGCATCTCGCCTTTTGGGTGCTCGGTCACAGTTGTCCTGCTCATGAGCGCCATTTTACGTCCGCAGGCGAAAGCGATGCAGCTAATGCGGCGTGCAATGATCGGGAACAAAAAAATGGAGTAGCTGTCGATTTTCGGTCTCCCGAACGACTATCTGACAGAACGATGAGCATCGGCTCTGAGTCGCAGCAAACAAGGAGTCACAGCAAACAAGGAGGAATGGATGAAATACATCCGTTTGGGATACCTCGAGCCAGGAAAATTCGAAGGGATGACCGAGGACGAGCGACACGCAACGTTCGACGAATGCTTTGAGTACAACGACCATCTGCGCGCCAACGGACATCTTGTCGCCGAAGTACCTCTTCAGCCTCCGGAGACCGCGTTAACCTTGTACTGGAAAAACGGCAAAGTCGCGACGACGGATGGCCCCTATGCGGAAACCAAGGAACAGCTTGGCGGCATTCAAATCCTTGAGGCGCGAGACCTCAATCATGCCGTTCAGCTTGTCTCACAGCAACCCGGCTTTAAGTATGGACTTGGACCGATTGAAATACGGCCGGTTGTGGATTTGAGCGAAATCATAAAGGAGAGCGAGCAGCGGCGACGGCGAAAGGAGACCTCGCGATGAGGACGGCCACCCAAGGAATCCTGCTGGCCCCTTTTTAAACAAGAAAGCCTCCTTCAGAGGGAGGGGCAGCAGTTTTGCACACCCCTTGTGTGACATCTGACCTTGCCCTCAAATCGAAATAAGTAGAAGATGGTCAAGGCGGCTACAGACGGTGCTGCAAAAGCGCTCTAATTTTCTTGTTATCAAGATTTTGACCTCTAACGTATTTGTGCTCAAGATTTTGCAGCCACGTTTTGCAAAACCCGCGCCAGTCAGGCCGTTCCGAGGGGAGGGGGGAGGGGGTATACCCCTCCGGCCGAGATTTTCCCGAAACGGACCAGCTTGAAACTCCGTCTTACAAGCCAGTCTCCTGACTTTTTTTCTGCGAGAATTCCACAGGCCCTCTTCCATTCACACGCATGAACTACGACGCCATTCTGGTGGTCTCCTTCGGTGGTCCGGAATCTCGCGAGGATGTCATTCCATTCCTCGAAAACGTGCTGCGCGGGCGAAACGTTCCCCGCGAGCGGATGTTGGCCGTCGCCGAGCACTATTACCACTTTGACGGCAAGAGCCCGATCAACCAGCAGACCCGCGACCTGATCTCGGCCCTGAAGGCTGAACTCGCCCAGCACGGACCAAAACTGCCAGTGTATTGGGGCAACCGCAATTGGCATCCCCTGCTGGCCGACACTCTGCGGCAGATGAAGCAAGACGGAATCCACCGCGCGCTGGCGTTCGTCACCTCGGCCTACAGTTCCTATTCCGGTTGCCGGCAATACCGCGAGGATATCGCCCGCGCGCAGGCTGAAGTCGGCACCGGCACGCCGGAAATCGACAAGCTGCGGGCGTTTTACAACCATCCGGGATTTATCGACGCAACTGAGGCGCGCCTGCGCGACGCTTTCGCGGAAGTCCCAGCGAGCGCGCGGCGGAATGTTCAGATCGTCTACACGGCACACAGTATTCCCATGTCGATGGCGAATACCTGCGACTATGTCCGCCAACTGGAGGAAGTCAGAAAATTGGTCTCTGCGCGGCTCGGAGTCAGTAACGATGCTTTGGTGTATCAAAGCCGCAGCGGCGCGCCGGGGCAGCCGTGGCTCGAGCCGGACATTCTGGATTACCTGCGCGAAGTGAAGGAGCGCAATCTCGCGAGCGCGGTCGTTTTGGCGCCGATCAGTTTCATCTCTGATCACATGGAAGTGCTCTACGACCTCGACATCGAGGCACGGCAGCTTTGCGATTCTCTTCCGCTCCCCATGGTGCGGGCGAAAACCGTCGGCGTGCATCCCAAGTTCGTAGCGATGATTCGCGAGCTGATTCTCGAACGACTCAATCCCGGCACCGAGCGCCGTGCTCTGGGATCGCTTGGGCCCAGGCCCGACGTGTGCGCCGAGGATTGCTGTCCCGCCCCGCTGCGCCCCATCCGCCCTCAGTCCGGAGAAGGCCCTCACCGCGGATAGCGCAAGGCGCGTTCCACACTTTCGCCGCCTTTTGGAAACTACTTGTCAGGAGGAATGACGAGCCGCTGCCCAGCCCTAATGATGTCGGGATTGGGCCCGATGATTTTCTTGTTGGCGTTAAAAATCAGCGGCCACTTATTGGGATCGTCATAGTACAGTTTCGCAATCGATGACAGCGTGTCTCCAGGGCGAACTGTGTAGCTCTCCTGCACGATCTCGGCCGACGCAAAGTGCAAAATCTGATAGTCGGAATTGAAGGGCTCGACCTTCGCTTGCCCTTCGAATCCCGCGAGGAACACATCCAGACTCTCCAAGTACTGCCTCCCACCGGAGGGATCAATGATCGACATATAAGTGCCGGAGCCAGTCTCATCGCCGCTGATGCCCTGAAGAATCCTGTCGTGAATGCCTCCCGGTACCGTACCGGTGACCCACAGCAAGCCGTACTTTTGCAGCATGCTCTGCCATCCCTGTGGGCTGGGGTTGGTTCGAGGTTCTTGTATCAGGCTGACTGCAGTCTGGAAAGCGGGGCCTTGCGATGCCGGTATTCCTGTATTGGTGTCGAAGAAGGTAAGCCAGGGATTGCCCAGGGGGACGATCGCCCCGCGAATCTTGGGGTATCCGGTCCCACGCTTCCAAGCTCTCATCATTGTATAGACGGTCGCCCAGCAGGCCATCGTATTCGGCTGTGCATAAACGAACTTCAGTCCCGGCACGGTATAGTTCAAATCTGACATAGACGATTCTCCTCAGAGGTTGTGGACCCTGTCTGGAGTTCTTATTCCCATGCTCACACCGCAGCGTACACAGAATAGTGCTCCCAGGGGTTAGTCCGTTTCAGAGAGTGCGGCGGCAGCTAATCGGCTAGATGGAGCTGGGCACTCTGGGAGGTTCGTAATCAGTGGCTTTGGGCCCTCCCATAACCAGCCGCATTGTGCTCAGGATCGCCTGAATCACGGCTTCGTCGCCCAACGCGGTGTTGAGCATCACGTGATACAGAGAGCGGGTGGGCCAGTCGGCGTTGAAGTAGTGTTTCACAAAGGCGATGCGCTCGCGGTCGATGGAATCGACGAGTTCTTCGGCTTCTTCTTCCGAGTGCCCGATGACCATCGTGCGGCGGATTTTCTCAGCGCGGGGCGCGTACAGAAAAACGTGGAATGCGTCGGGGCTCTCCCGCAAAAGATAAGGCGTTCCACGTCCGACTACAACCGCATTTCCCTCGCGCGCAATCCGGCTCGCAATGTCGTCCATCCAGGACATCATGCAGTCGGTATCGAACACCTGATCGCCTAATGGAGTGCCGCGTTCGTAGCTGCCCCGCCAGAACGACTTGGCGAGACGATGGAGGCGACCGTCCATGCGCTCGTCACAACGCTTGACGGTAGCAGCATCAACTTTTGCGAGGCGGGCAATTTCTTCGGTGATACGTTGATCCCAGAGTTTCCAGCCGAGGCGCTCAGCGAGGCGGGCCGCGATAGCGCCGCCGCCGCAGCCGTACTCGCGCTCAATTGTGACGAGGTGGAACATGGCTGCCGGTTAGTGTACCGCTATTCCTCCTCCGGGCTTCGATTTTTTCATCAGGAAGACCATCGGAACCATGCATAGGATCGACACCCCGAGAAGCCAGAAACAGTCTACGTAGGCCAGCATGGTGGCCTGTCTGGCAACGACGCCCTGAACTAAGGCATAAGCGCGCTGGGTAGCGCCGGCGGCGCTCTCGCCATGCGCTCGCAACGCCCCCGAAGCCCCCTGAATCATCGACTGCAGTGCGGGGTTGGTCGGGCTCAGATGACTCGATAGATTCGTCATATGGACCTGCGTCCGCCGGTCCAGCATGGTGGTCACGACAGAAATTCCCACGCTGCCGCCGATGTTGCGCGCCAGGTTCATCAAGCCAGAAGCCGCATTGTTTTTATCTCTGGGCAGAAAAGCATAAGCGGCCGTATTGATCGGAACGAACAAGAAAGCCATTCCCGCGGCCTGAACCACGCGCGCCATGGCCACCGTCCGGAAATCGATGTCAAGATCAAACCCGGTCATGTGAAACAGAGAGAACGACAAGATAACGAGACCAAACAAAAGCAGCCATCTCGGGGTGTAGCGGGAGAGCAGGAATCCCACCAGAGGCAGCAGGAGGATGATCATAAAACCGCCCGGCATCAGCGCCAAGCCCGCCTGTTGCGCCGTATAACCAAGCAGGGTTTGCGAGAACAGAGGCAGCAACAAGGTACTGCCCAGCAAGGCAAACCCGAGCATAAACATGAGCAGGTTGGAAACGCCGAAGGTGCGGTCGCGAAACAGATGTAAATCGATAATCGGATCCTTGTGCCGCCATTCCCAGAATATGACGAAGATCAATGCGGCCGCGGAGATCACAGATAGAGCCACAATGAAGTTCGACTCGAACCAGTCGTCGCGCTGTCCTTTGTCAAGGACGACCTGCAGAGTTCCAAGGCCGAGAGCAACGAAGCCCAGACCGGTATAGTCGATTTTCGTTTCGCTGAGCTTGCGGCGCCGGAAATACGGCGGATCCTGAATCAACCGTGACGTCAGCAGGATCGATAGAATGCCGACTGGAATA